>ERZ869936.132-NODE-132-length-97885-cov-14.990698_pt1 | contig 97885 bp, 65 predicted proteins | sample MGYA00520876_ERZ869936 | MGnify/ENA primary metagenome ERZ869936 (study PRJEB32218, sample SAMN09650985) | biofilter metagenome | isolation source: enrty point of leading RO module | place: Saudi Arabia: Thuwal, RO plant located on Red Sea | collected 2016-02-17 ...
CAACCCGCACTCGATCCTCGACGTCGCCGACATCGTCTTCGTCAATCCGGTGAACACCGGCTTCTCGCGCATCCTCGACGAGAAGGCGGACCGCAAGAAGTTCTTCGGCGTCGAGGCGGACATCGTCTATCTGGCCGACTGGATCGACGTCTTCGTCTCGCGCCACGAGCGCTGGCGCTCGCCCAAGTACCTGATCGGCGAGAGCTACGGCACCACCCGGGTCTCCGGGCTCGCCGGCGCGCTGCAGGACCGTCACTGGATGTTCCTGAACGGCGTCATCCTGGTCTCGCCGACCGGTCTCGGTCTCGCCGCGGAAGGCCCCGCGCCGCGCTCGCCCGTGCTCAAGCTGCCGTACTACGCCGCCGCGGCCCACTACCACGGCCAGCTCGCCCCCGAGCTGCAGTCTCAGGATCTCGAGCAGTACCTCGCCGAGGTCGAGGAGTTCACCCTCGACGAGTACCTGCCGGCGCTCAGCCGCGGCGGCTTCCTCGACGCCGAGCGCCGGGCGGAGATCGCTCGCCAGGTGGCGCGCTACGCAGGACTCGACGAGCAGTACGTGCTCGACCACAACCTCGCGGTACCGGAGTCGGCCTTCTGGAAGGAGCTGCTGCGCGAGCAGGGCTACACCATCGGCCGCCTCGATTCGCGCTACCTCGGCGTCGACGGCAGGAACGCCGGCGAGCGCTACGACTACCCGGCCGAGCTGACCTCGTGGAACCACGCCTTCGCGCCGGCGATCAACCACTACCTGCGCGACGAGCTCGGCTTCGAGACCGACCTGCAGTACTACCTGTTCGGGCCGGTGCATCCGTGGGAGGGCCGCGACGAGTTCGACGTCGCCGAGGAGCTGCGCCGGGCCATGGCGCAGAATCCGTACCTGCACGTGATGGTGCAGTCGGGCTACTACGACGGCGCCACCGACTACTTCACCGCCAAGTACGTGCTGTGGAACATGGACCGCAGCGGGCGCCTGCGCGATCGCATGCGCTTCGAGGGCTACCGCAGCGGCCACATGATGTACCTGCGGCGCGAGGACCTCGAGACCTCGAACCAGCACATCCGCGACTTCATCGAGGCGAGCACGCCGGCCGAGGGCCAGCCGGCCAGCTACGGGCGGGTGAACCAGTAGAGCACGGCCGCGCAGCGCCGGCGGCGGCTCAGTCCCCCGTCGGCGCGGCTGCGACGTAGAGCGCGGCCAGCCGTTCGAGCAGCGGCGCCAGCGCTCCGCTGTTGGTGTTGGTGATCAGGGCGATGGCGACGCCCTGCTCGGGCTGGTACCAGAGGTCGGCGGTCGCGCCGACGTGGCTGCCGCCGTGGCCCTTGAAACGGTGGCCCGCGAGGTCCTGGTCCTGCCAGCCGATGCCGTAGCCGGTGCTCTCACCGGAGTCGGTCTGCATCGCGGTGGCGAAGCGCTCGGTCGTGCTCCTCGGCACCAGGCGCCCCTGCCACATCGCATGGGCGAAGCGCACCAGGTCCTCGGCCGAGGAGAGCAGCCCGGCCGAGGGCCAGGCGTCGCTCTGGTCGATCGCAGGGGTGTTGAGGTGGCCGGTCGAGGTGGTGACGTACGCCTGGGCGCGGTGCGCCACGAGGGGAGTCGCTCGATCGGGCAGCGTGTCGTGCAGGTCGAGCGGCCTCAGCACCCGCTCCTGCAGCAGCTCGAGGAAGGGCTTCCCGGCGGCGCCCTCGATGGCGGCGCCGACGAGGTTCCAGCCGAAGCTCGAGTACTCGAAGCGCTCTCCGGGCGGGAAGAGCAGCTCGCGGTCGCGAAACTTCTCGAGTGCCTCGGTGACCGAGGCGTAGTGCCGCCGGTTGACGAACTCCGCCGGCTGGTAGTGGGGCATACCGGAGAGGTGTCCCGCGAGCTGGCGCAGCGTCATCGGATGGCTCTTGGCCGGGAAGCCGGGCACGTAGGTCCGCACCGGGACGTCGAGGTCGAGCGTCTCCTCCTCGACCAGCAGGGCGAGCAGCGACGCGGTGAAGGTCTTCGTGATGCTGCCGATGCGCATCCGCGTCGCGGGAGTCGTAGCGACAGCATGCTCGAGGTTGCACTGCCCCAGGGCGGCGGAGAAGACGATCTCGCCGCGCACCAGTACGGCGGCCTGCAGGCCAGGCAGCCTGCCCTCGACCAGCGCCTTCTCGGTCAGGGCCTGGGCCCGCGCGGCGCGGCCATCCTGGCCGCTCGCCGCATGGGCTCCGAGAAGGAAGAGAAGGCTCAAGAGACTCAGGAAGCGGACGGGGAATCGGTGGAGCGGCATCGACCATCTCATGCGCCGAGCGTGCACTGGCCGCGCTCGCCGGGCAAGCGGCGTGCGGTGAGCGGGGCCTGCTGGGTTGCGAACGGGACTGCGTCGCCTCGCGGGTCTGATCACTCCGCGTCCGGGAACCGGTAGCGTCTGCTCCGGCGGAGCACCGTCCCGTCGCGCAGCTCGATCTCCGCGTCGCCCTTGGCCAGCGGCCGCTCCGCGACGACCCGTTCCCGGTTGACGAGGCTCGAACGGTGGATGCGCACGAAACCCTGGGCGGCGAGCCGGCGGGCCAGCTCGGTGAGGCTGCCGCGCATCAGCAGCCAGCGTTCGCCGACGTGCAGCCGCACGTACGAGCCGTCGGCCGAGATCCAGTCGACGTCCGCGACGTCGACGAAGCGCGTCGATCCCCGCGAGCGGATCTCGAGGCGCGGCGAGGGCACCTCGGGCTCGACCGGAGCTGCCGGAGGGTTGGAGCGCGGCCGCAGAGCGAGGGTTCGTGCACCGAGGATTCGCGGGCCGAGAGCCAGGAGCACGCCGTAGAGCAGCAGGCAGACGAGGAAGAAGTCGCCGACCTCGACCCAGAAGGCATGCTGCAATCCGCCGAGGGTGAGCTCCTCCCCATGCGTCACAAGCCTGAACGCGGCCAGGTAGTGGAGATAGGCAGTCGCCGCCAGCAGCGCCGCCGCGATGTGACGCGGCGCGTTCGCTCGATTCGCAGGGAACTCGCGGCCGAACACCGAGACGGCCCAGGCCATTGGTACCCAGGGAGCCCAGGCGACGAGGTTCAGCCACAGCAGCGACAGCGGCTCGGGGCGCTGGTCGGCGAGTCGCTGCCGCAGGTAGATCTGTGCGGCGGAGAGCACGGCGGCCACGGCGCAGGCGGTGGTGAACCCGAGCAGGGCCCGTAGCGACGACCTCGAAGCGACCGTCAGGAGCGGGAGGCGGGTGGAGGTGAGGCTCATCGGCACGGCGGAGGTCCTCTGGGTCATGAAAGGCGACGAAGCGTCGCCGCCGACCCCCTTGGGTTCGCGCTCTCGGCGACGAAGGTTGCAGTCGCGGCTCCCTGCGTCGATCTGTAACCGATCGCCACGCCGCGGCCTCTGTGCTTCCAGATGCTCGATCTGAAAGCCGCCCTGCGTTCGCTGAGCTCCACCCCCTGGGCGAGTGCCGTGGTGGTGCTCACCCTGGCGCTGGCGATCGGCATGGGCAGCGCCGTGTTCGGCGTCGTGCGCGCCGTTCTGCTGCTGCCACTGGGTTACGACGGCGAAGACGACCTGGTGGTGCTGTGGTCGACGCAGCAGCCGCCCGCCTCCGATGCCACCAGCGCCGTCGACGCGGCACAGGACCTCTTCCGCCTCTCGCCGGCCGACTACGCCGACCTACGCCAGGGTGCCGACAGCTTCGCCGGCAAGGTGGCGCTCTACCGCGCCATCGGCTCGACCCTGACCGGTCTCGATCCGGTGGAGCAGGTGGGCAGCTTCACCGTGACGCCGAGCCTCTTCGAGGTGCTCGGCGCCCGGGCGGCGGCGGGACGGCTCTTCTCCGACGACGAGGAGCGTCGCGGCGGTGAGCGTCGCGCCGTGATCACCCACGCCGCCTGGCAGCGGCGCTTCGGCGGCGATCCTTCGATCGTCGGCTCGGTCCTCGAGCTCGACGGTGAGCCGCACACCGTGATCGGCGTCACCGGGCCGGGCTTCACCTTCCCACCGGGAGACACCGAGGTCGAGGTCTACCTGCCGATGGTCCTCTCGGGACCGATCGTGCTCGAGCGCGACCACCGCATGTTCGACGCCATCGCCCGCCTCGCCCCGAACGTGTCCCTGGATCGGGCCCAGGCCGAGCTCGAGACGATCGGGCGCCGGCTCGAGCGGGAGTATCCGCAGACCAACCTCGGCTGGCGTCTGATCGCCCGGCCGCTACGCCGCGAGCTGGTCGGTGATCTGGCGCCGACCCTGCAGGCGCTGCTCGGCGCTGTCGCTCTCCTGCTCGTTGTCGCCAGCGTCAACGTCGCCAATCTGCTCGTCGCCCGCGCCGGCGGCGGGCTCGGTCGCGAGCTGTCGGTGCGCACGATGCTCGGCGCGCGTCCGCGGCATCTGCTGCGCCGGCTGCTCGCCGAGAGTCTGGTGCTCGGCGTCGCCGGAGCGGTGCTCGGTGTGGTGCTCTCGATCGTCGCCACGGCCTGGCTGGGTGCGGTGCTGCCCAGCGAGATCGCGCGGCTGGCGGCAGTGCGCCTCGATGGCGCGGTGCTGCTGATGGCGCTCGGGCTGGCGCTGCTGGCGACAGTGCTGTTCACCGTGCTTCCGGCGGTGCACGGCCTGCGCGGCCTGGGCCTCTGCCGCCGTGAACCGCTCGCCGGCAGCACCCTGGGAGGAGGCGAGCGGGGAGCACGGCGTCTGCGCGAGGCCCTGGTGGCGGTCGAGGTGGCCCTGGCCGTGACGCTCGTCGTCGCCGCGGTCCTGCTCGGCCGCAGCCTGCGCACGCTCGAGGCCAGCGAGCCGGGGCTGCGGCCGGAGAACCTGACCGCGGTCTCGCTGAAGATGCCTCGCTCGAGCTACTCGCGCGCCGAGTGGCGGCCGTTCTACGAGCGCCTCGCCCAGCGCCTCGCGGCGTCTCCCGGCGTGCAGCGGGTCGGCGCCACCTCGGATCTGCCTCTCAGCTCGGTGGGACTCGGCTTCGAGATCGAGCTCACCGCTCCCGGTCTCGCGGCGCGGTCACCGACCGTGCGGCCCAACGCCGAGGTGCGCCTGGTGTTGCCCGGCACCTTCGAGGCCGCCGGTATGCGCCTGATCGCCGGTCGCGACTTCACCACCAGCGAGAATGAGGAGCGCGGCGTGACGGTGGTGAACGAGACTCTGGCGCGCCGCGTCTTCGGCGAGCTCGATCCGCTCGGCCGGACCCTCGAGCTGCAGAACATCGGCGAGTTCGAGGTCGTCGGCGTGGTCGAGGACGTGCTGCAGCGCGGGCTCACCTCGCGTCACGAGTCGGAGCTCTATCTGCCCTTCGGTCGACCGATCGCGACCATGGAGATGCACCTGCTGGTGCGCACGGACCGCGGCGACCTCGGCGCCGCGGCGGTCGGCGATCTGGTGCGCTCGATCCTCTCCGACATCGATCCGCAGTTGGTGCCGTCGCGCGTGGTGGGCCTCGAGGAGCTGCTCTGGCGCTCGGTGGCCAGGCCGCGCTTCAACGCCGCGTTGATCGGGCTCCTGGCCCTCTCTGCGGCTCTTCTCGCGGTCGCCGGGGTGCACGGCATCGTCGTGTACGACGTGGCGAGGCGGCGGCGCGAGATCGGTGTGCGCATGGCGCTGGGTGCCGACGCGCCGGCCACCGCCGCGCTGGTGGTGCGCCAGTCGCTGCGGCTGGTGCTGCTCGGTGCCGCCTTCGGGCTCGCCTCTGCCGCCGCGCTCGGGCCCTTCGTCGAGCGCCTCCTGCACGGCGTCGAGCCGCTCGATCCACTGACCTACGGTTCGGTCGCGCTCGGCGCCGTGGCGACCGCCGCCCTCGCCTCCGTTCCCGCGGCCCGGCGCGCCGTGCGGGTCGATCCGAGCGTCGCGCTGCGCAGCGACTGAGGGAGCGACTCAGGGCACGTGGCCACGCCGCCCCGGGTGAGGCTCTCCGCTCCAGCCCTCTCGAAGACCAGGTCCCAGAGCTCGAGCGGTGGTGCTCCGGCGCGCTCCACGCCGCTTCGAATCACCAGGTGATCTCCTTCGGCCCTGACCAACGAGTCGTCGCAGCGCAGAGCAGCGATGCCGTGGCGCTGGAGGCTTTCGATCTCCTGGGGCCGGCTGATGCCGTCGACGTCGCGGTCGTGCCAGAGGGCGACGCCCACGAGCTCCGATCCCGCGACGCGTCCGTCGTCGTCGCCGTCGAGCAGGCAGAGCGCGGCGAAGCCGTCGCGGTGGCGGAGGTTGAAGGTGTGGGTGCCGAAGAGCTGCAGCGCGTCGACGATCGCCTGCCGCGGATCGGGAGCCCACACCAGCCAGGCGACACCGGGCCGAGGCCACGGCCAGGGGCCGAGCAGACCGCTGCCGCCGAGGTCGAAGCGCACTCCGGCCTCCGGGTCGTAGAGCGCTGTGGTTCCGGTCGTCATCTCGCTCGGTGTTCGCAGGTCGATGGCGAGAGGGCTCACGGCTCGCGGGAAGTGGCCGATGCGGTCGTGCAGCTCCTCGTAGCGCGCGATCTCTTCCGCTTCGACGTCCTCGTCGAGCAGCGGCAGCAGATAGTCGATCGCCTCGGGCGCCAGCGGCGCCTCGATCGAATCGCCGGGTTCGTGCGGCGCCTGCGCCGCGATCGCCTGCTCGAGCAGGCGCCGCGCCTCGTCGGAGCGCTCCGGCGAGGTCTCGTCGGCCTGCAGCAGGTTCCAGGCCAGTCCGAGTCGCAGCAGCGCGGCGAAGCGCCGGTCGTAGTGCAGCCGCCAGTCTGGTCGCGGGTCTCGCTCCACCGCGGACGCCTCGCGCTCCTCGACGATGCGCAGCGCTTCGCGGTAGTGGTGCAGGGCCCGTTCGCGGTGGAAGGCCGCCCGCTCGGCCGAGCCGGAACCGGGCCGCAGCCACTCGGTGCTGGAGCGCATCCGGGCGACGTGCTCCGGGGCTTCGCGCCGGTAGTCGACGCCGGGGCACGTCTCTGTACGGCAGTGGATGCGGGGGGCGAGCAGTCCCCACCAACCTTCGGCCTCGATGCGCGTCGCGTCGGTGAGCCGCCACTCCGCCGCCATCGCGTGGGTGCGGGCCAGGGCGTGGTGCACCTCGGGATCACCAGGACGCTTCTCGAGCCGCTCCGCGATGCGCTCGATCAGAAGAGAGAGCGGGAGGCGGGAGAGGTCTCCGACCACCGTGATGCCGAGAGCGCTACCGGCGCCGAGCGCCCCCAGGAGGAGGAGCGCCGCGGCGCCACGCCCTGCCCTCCAAGGGGGGGCCGTTGTCCTGGAGGCCAGTCGTCGTCGCACGCCTCAGTCTGACACGTGCGACGGCGAAGCTCCTGGGCAGTCAGGGCGAAGTGCTCGACCACGCCGCCAGGTTCCCCGTCTCGAAGTCGTCGACGAAGATCCACAGCGCCGACTCCGGGTCGTCGATCTGGCGCTCGGCGGCGCCGACGTCACAGGCACCGAAGCGCGGCTCACCGCGGGCGTCGAGCGGAGTGCAGCTGGCGAAGGAGAGCGGTGGGTCGACCGCGGCGCTCCAGGTGCCGGGCAGCATCGTCTCCACCGGGCCGCCCCAGTCGTCGAGCGGGCCGAGAGCGACCTGGTGGCGGGTCAGGTTGGGCTGGTCGCCGGCGGTCGGTCCCAGGCAGGTGTCGCCGGGGCTCTCGAGGTTGCCGCCGTCGGAGAGCAGGGTGACGTTGTCGTAGTGGCAGGCGCCGCCGCCGAGGAAGATGTTCTTGTCGATCCGCACCGTGGCGTCCTGGGCCCAGATCGCGGTGGCGGGTGTCGACTGAGAGTGCCCCATCTCGTTGTCGGCGAAGGTGGAGGAGTAGACGTTGAGCAGGGCACCGGCCTCGACGCTGATCGAGGCACCGACCCGTCCTCGGTTCTTGTGGAAGGTCGAGTTGGTGATGGTGGCCAGAGATCCGCCGCGCACGCAGAGCGCGCCGCCGTAGCCGTCGCCGAGACCCGGGGCCCCCGTGGTCACGTTGCGTACGAAGGTCGAGTCGCGGATCGTGGTCTCGAAGAAGCTCTCGACGCCGCCGCACGAGATCGCCTCGTTGAACCCGACTTCGACGCGCTCGAGCAGCAGCTCGCCGGCGTTGCGGATCGCGCCGCCGCGATTCATACCAGCGTCGGTACTGCCGATCGCCAGGTCGGAGATCGTGACGACGGTGAACTGGTCGATGTCGAAGACGCGCTCGCCGCCGACTCCCTTGAGCAGGGTCCGGGTGGCGCCGATCATGGCGCCGTTGCCCTGGATGATCAGGTCATCGTCGATCAGCAGTTGTGTTCCGAGATTGATGGTGCCGCCGCCGTTGAAGAAGATGCGGTCCAGGCCGGGCAGGGCGTTGGCTTCCTCGACCGCGGCGCGCAGGGTGCAGGCGCTGAACATGCCGGGGGTGGCGCAGAAGCCGTTGCCGGGGTTGGCGTCCCCCTGGTCGCCGCTCGAGGTGACGGTGAAGTCGTCGGCGAGCAGCGGAGCGCTCAGCACGAGCGCGGTCAGCAGCCCGAAGGCGAAGCCCGCGCGGGGCAGGTGTCTCAGCCGATCCGGGCCGGGAGACGGGTCGAGTGTCGGCGGGGTGTAGATCGTCGGGGTCATCGGTATTCCTCCTCTGCCCGAGACCTCCGACGAACGTCGGTGGATCGCGCCACGCCCTTCGGACCACGTGAGCTCCCGTCGCGCGCCGACCGGCTCGACGACGAGGTCACACGGGGGGAGGCACTGGCCGGTCGTCGGGTGACGACCGCCGGCCTGACGGCTCGGGGGCAGCCGGCGGTCGGCTTGCGATCGAAGGGCTGGAGGGCGCTCGCCGAGCCTGGAGCAGCCGGCGGCGACGGCGTTGCGCCGGGCGCGGAGAGAGCGGCCTCAGACCACCCGCATTCCCTGCCCGCGCCCCTGGACCTGCGCCTGCTGCTTGGCGCGGTACATCGCCTCGTCGGCCTGTTCGAGAGCCGCTTCGGGGTCGCCGCCGGCCGGCAAGGTCGCGGTGCCGACCGAGAAGCGGATCCTGGTCGAGAAGGGGTCTGCACCGAGCAGCCCGCGCAGGCCGGCGATCCGCTGCTCCATCGCCTCGGGCCCGAGCCCCGCCGCGACGACCAGGAACTCGTCGCCGGCGTAGCGCACGATGGCGTCCTCGGGCCGGAACGACTCCTCGAGGGCGCTCGCGAAGCGCTGCAGACAGCGGTCGCCGGCCTGGTGTCCCTGCAGGTCGTTGATCTGCTTGAAGTCGTCGAGGTCGAAGAAGAGCAGCGTCGCCCCCTCGGGCTGGACGCGGCGCAGGATCGCCGGCAGGCCGCGGCGGTTGACCAGTCCGGTGAGGGGATCGCGGTCGGCGAGGCGGCGCAGCTCCTCCTGTGCCGACAGCAGCGCCTGGTTGTAGTCGCGCAGCTCGCGCTGGGTGCGCTCGGAGAGCCAGAGCACGCAGCCGAGGGCGATCAGCCACTCGGTGCCGCTGTCGAACGAGGAGTGGGCCGCGCTGACCAGCGCCGACCAGCCCTGCACCTGCTCGGAGAACGTCCCATCGGGGAAGGACTGGATGGCGTACGACGCCGACTCGACGAAGGCGAGCACGGAGCGCAGGGCGAAGCCGGTCACCAACCAGGCCAACGGCCGCTCGAGAGGCGCGCGCAGCAGCAGCACGGTGCCGATGGTGAAGAAGACGCCCATGGCGCCCTGCTGCACCACGCCGAGCTGCACGATGCCGCGCACCAGCAGGGCGCCACAGAGCCCGTAGAGCGCCACCCCGGCCCACACCAGGCGATCGGAGGGCATCCGGCTGCCGGGGCGCTTCAGCGCCCAGGCGCCGAGGACCAGGAAGACCACGAAGGCCGTCTTGCCGCCCATGTACAAGCCGCGCAGGACACCCTGCGACAGCGTGCTCTGGGGCTGGAAGATCCAGAACGAGTTGGCGACCCCGAGGGCGACGAGGTTGGCCAGCCAGGCGGTCACCCACCAGCGCAGGTTGGCGACCCGCACCGAGCGCGAGAGCACCACGAAGAAGACGGCGATCATCACCACGGAGGTGAGCTGCACCGCCGTGCTCCAGCGCCAGATGATGAGTTCCATGTGGGTCGAATTCTAAAGGAATGACGGATCTCGCGTTTTCTCGAGAGTATGGGCGAGTGCGCTGCGAGCGCGAGGGACGTTGGATAGGAGGGCAGCGGCCGCTGGCGTCGCTCTCCGCAGAAGACCCACAGACCGAACGAGGAGATCGATCGTGCTTCGAGGACTGACCGCACTCATCCGACTGCTCGCCGCCTCCCTTCTTCTTCAATTCTCGTCCGCCGCACTGGCTACGACCGGGGCTTCAGCCCCCGACTGCTCCAGGGCGCCGGAGATCGAGCTCGAGCTCGGCGGTGCCGCAACCCACCTGATCGACGAGGGCCCGATGCGCGACAAGTACGGCAAGACCGCCGAGAAGTGCGCCTTCAACTTCCCGATGGGGTCATTGTCGGAAGCCGCCGGCGACTGCCGGGTGGCCGGGATGACCCTGCTCGGCAGCGATCCGGCCCCGCACCTGGTGAGCGTCTACAGGAGCTTCGAGAACGTCACCCGAGAACGCGAGGTGGAGAGCGAGAAGGGAGGAGAAGGTTGGCGCCTGTCAGGCGACCTGCTGGCCTGCTCGGGCGAGGTTTGTGACCTCGACGGATTCGTCCAGGTCGAGCTCATCCGCGCCGACCTGGAGCTCTCTGGCATGGCCGACTGTCCGTGGTCGCACGTGGTGGCACGCCTCGATCTCGCACAGTGAGGCCCTGCTCTGGCTCGATCGGGACGGTGCCCCGATCGAACCAGTGCCCCGATCGAAGATCGCCGTCACTCTCCATCGATGGCGCAGAAGTCCGCAACGGGCGCCGACCTGGTGCCGACGCTGTAGCGTCCGCTGGCGCTGAACAGCGGCACCACGAAGAGCTGGCGCTCTTCCCCGACTCCGCCGCCTCCGCTGCCGCCGCCGGCCTGCGAGTGTGCCCGCAGGCGCATCAGGCCGAACGGCTCGGAGACCGGCAGATCCTCTCCGCCGACCCGGACGCGGCGGGCGCGGGCGCCGGCGTAGAAGGCGGTCTGGCCGATCGAGCCACCGTGCTCGCCGCGGAGGTCGACCTCGACGGTCATCGGGTCGACCATCGTCGCCACCTGGTCACAGGCCATCGGGCCGAGGGCGCCGTCGAGCCAGAGCAGCAGGTCGGTGCCACCGTCGAAGCCACCGCCGTTGAGGAAGCGGGTCTCGAAGGCGCTCGGCAGGGGCATGCGGTTGCCGTCCGGCGCGTGGAAGGTCTCGCCGATGCGCCAGCCACACGGCGGGTCGACGCACAGGAAGGGCACACCGAAGCGCGCCTGGTCCGCGACCAGTGAGACGAGCGACTCGCCCTGGGCCGAGTTCTCGCTCGGGTCGACGAGGAAGAAGTCGCCCCAGAGCACGTTCTCGTTGCTCGCCAGGCCGGTGGCACAGTCGCCGAGATACCCCGCGTCCTGCGGCGTCATCAGGCTCGATCCCGAGCAGTCCTGCACCACGTCGACGGTGACGTAGCCGGTGGCCACGGCGCCCTCTTCGACCCCCTGCGCGTAGCAGAGGCCGTCACCCGGATGCGGCAGCCCGGTGAGCACCGAGCGCAGCGCCGCCGGATCGAGTGCCGGCTGCGCCAGCGGTGCGGTGCAGCTGGCGTAGAGCGCGGCGACGTCGGGGTCCGAGGTCTCCGGGATGTTGCCGTCGAGCACGTCGCGCAGGTTGAAGGACTGCACTCCGCCCGGGGCGACGAAGAAGTCGAAGCTGTAGACCGGTTGGCCCCAGTTCGTCCACACCGTCGCGTGGGCCAGCTTGTAGTCGTCGGCGGCGTTGCCGACCGAGAACAGGGTGGTGCGTCCCTGAGGATCCTGCAGGTCGACCTCGAAGTAGGGCAGCAGCACCGTGGCGGCCGGTTGGTTCTGCAACCCGCAGCCCAGAGGCTGGGTCTCCTGTGCCGAGGCAGTCGCCGCGAGGAGGATCGGCAGTGCCGACAGCAGGACGAGAGCCCGCGTCGCGGTGCTCGGGCGGCTACGGGGGTGCGGTGGTCTTTCGATGCGGGTCGATCTCTGGGTCATGGGTGTCACCGGTGCTTTCGTGGACGCCGCCGAGCGTCTCGGTGGCTGGCAACCCTCGGACGAACGGAAGTCAGATCATGGGACTCGGGAGAGATATGGGATTATACCATAGCGCTCTCCTTGCAAGCGGCCAGCTCGAGCGCCCGCCTGTCAGCCCGCGTCTTCCTCTCGAGAAACGTCCTCGTCCTCCGCCAGGGTGAGCCGATCGCGGCCCGAGGACTTCGAGGCGTAGAGGGCGCGGTCGGCCCGGGCGATGAGCTCGTCGGCCGTCAGCTCGCTCGAGCGCTCGGCGCCGCCGATGCTGCACTGCACGACGAGCAGCTCGTCGCCCACCTCGACCGGGTGATCGCGCAGCTGGCGCTGGATCCGCTCGGCGACGACGTGGGCGGCGCTGCCGTCGGTGTCGGGGAGCAGGATGGCGAACTCGTCGCCCCCGAGTCGACCCACCAGGTCGATCTCGCGGCTCGCCGAGCGCAGCGCGTCGGCGGTGGCTCGCAGCGCCCGATCGCCGACGGCGTGACCATGGCGGTCGTTGATCTGCTTGAAGCGATCGAGGTCGATCAAGAGCAGGGTCAGTGGGCGCTCGTGCCGCCGCGCCTGGGCCAGGAGGTACTCGGAGGCCTCGTAGAAGGCGCGGCGGTTGCGCAGCCGGGTGAGGTGGTCGGTGCGCGCCAGCTGCTCGGCGCTGTCCCTGGCCTCCTCGAGCTCCTTGAGCAGGTCGAAGTAGCGGCGCACGAAGGTGCCCTCGACCCGCACCACGCGAACGATCATCGCCAGCTGGATCACCGCCGCGGCGCCCATCGCCCGGAAGGTCAGCGACGGCTGCAGCAGGAACCAGAGCGCTGCCGGCGCCAGCATGGTGAAGGCGGCCGCGAGGGTGGCGAGGCGCTGGGCGCTGTACAGCAGGGCGGTCCCACCGGCGAGGCCGACCAGGAAGACCATCAGCAGCAGCTGTTCGTCGCCGGCGAGCCGCGGCAGCACGACGATGCTGCCGACCCCCCACACCGCGCTGTTGATCGCCAGCGTCGACGCGAAGAGCTGATCCCAGGTGCGGGTGCTGGCGAGCTCGGGGCGGCGGTAGTACCCCGCCACCATGGCGAAGCGCAGCATCGAGGCCAGCACCGCAACGCCGTACCAGACGAGCGCCGTCGTCGCGCCGAGCCCTTCCCACAGCGCCGCGACCAGGATCGCCAGCACCAGCAGGTTGACGAAGACGCCGGTGCGGGCCTGGCGGCAGACCAGCTCGAGGAAGGCTCGACGCGCAGGCTCCCTGCCCGGAGCGTCTGTCGGCGGCGTTCCTCGAGGGTCCATCGGCCTTCAGTCTAAGCCGAAGGAAGGTCGGGTGGCGCGGCGGACCAGGCTGCGTCGAGCTGTGGGAGCCCCTCGCTGAGCGAAGGTCCGACGATCGATGGGGGGCTGCCATGCGTCTTCCCGAGTGGCCCGAGGTCTTTGGCGACCGTCGGCTCACGCCCGTGGCAACGAGTCCGGCGTCACGACTGCGCGGTTGGCGGACGCTGCCTGGGAGATGCTGGCCCGAGGCGACGCCAGGCCGAGAAACGGGCTGATCCAATAGACTCATCAGCATGTTTCGAAATACCCTCTCCTGGCCCCTACTCTCCCTGTTCGCCTCCGTAGCTCCGTTGCTCTCCACCACCCTCGCCGTTCCCGAAGGCCGGCTGCACAGCTCGGAGGACGGAGTCTTCGCGGAGACCTTCGTAGCGCCGACCGACCTCGCTGCCGCCCTGTCGGGCCTGGACCCGGGAGAGAGGTTGCGGATCGCGGCTTTTCCCGTTGCGCCGGGGCAGCGCGGCGCCCTCGAGCTCGAGCGGGTCGACCTCTACGCCGAGGGCGCCCGGGTGCTGGCGGTCGAGGGGGGAGTCGTGACCACCGTGGCGCGCAGCGGTCGGGCGCACTTCCTCGGTGCCGTCGTCGGCGAGCCGCGATCACGCATCGGTCTCTCGCTGGATCCCTTCACCGGCGCCCTGCGGGGTCTCGTCGACGGACCGCGCGGTCGCTTCCAGCTGGTGACCGAGGCCGGTGGTCCCGAGGGGACCGTGCCGACGCGAATCGTCTCCGAGCGGGTCCTGGCGCGCCGACTCGACATCGCCGAGCCCGGCTGCGGCACCGAGGAGGTTCCGCTGCCGGAATCGCTGCTCGAGCACGTGGTCACCCTGGAGCGCCAGCGCGAGCGCGGCCGCAGCTTCCGTGGCCAGGCCCTCTACACCGCCGTGGTCGCCGTCGACACCGACAACGAGCTGCTCGACGAGAAGTTCGGCAACGACACCGGTGAGGCCGCCGACTGGATCGCCGATCTCTTCCTGCAGATGAACGTCGTCTGGGAACGCGACGTCGGCCTGCGCCTCCTGGTCGGAGACACCTTCCTGCGCCCAGGTGTCTTCCCCTACACCGGCGATCCCTGGAACGTGGGAGGCTCTCCGGCCAGCGGCGCGCAGCTGCAGGAGTTCGGGCTCTACTGGTCGCTCAACCAGGGCGCCGTCGACCGGGTCTTCGCGATGCTGCTGTCGGGCAAGTCTTCCTCCGGCAACTCGGCGTCGGGCATCGCGTGGATCGACGGCTACTGCGAGACGCAGAACACCGGCGGTGGCTACAGCGTCACCCAGGTGTTCACCAGCAGCTTCTCGTCGGCCGGGATCGTGGCGCACGAGCTCGGCCACAACGCCGGCTCACCGCACACCCACTGCTACTCGCCGCCGGTCGACCAGTGCTACAACGGCGAGGGTGGCTGCTACGCCGGTCCGGTGAGCTGTCCCTCCGGGACGGGCGGCCGCGGCACGATCATGAGCTACTGCAACTTCATCGGCCCGAGCGCCGCCGGCTGCGGCCAGAACACGCTCGATTTCCATCCCACCGTCTCGGCGCTCTTCTCCGACTTCATCGACAACCACACGCCGAACTGCGTCGAGCCGTTCTTCGTGCCGGTGATCTTCGTCGACGGGTACGAGTCCGGCGGCACGACTGCGTGGTCCTCGACCACTCCGTAGGGCCGCCTCAGTCGCTGCTCGCGCGCTGCTCGTGTCGGTTCTGCGGGAGCCGTCAGCGGCCTTCGCCCGGTGCCGGGCCACGTTCCAGCACAACCTCGAGCAGCTGATCGAGTGCCGCCGCATCTCCGCGCTGTCGTTCCGCCTTGGCCAGGAGCAGACGCAGTTTCGACTTGACGTCGCGGGCCGTCGAGATGATTTCGAGATCGATGGTGTTCTTCTCGCACTCGATGTCGCCGAATCGGACGACTTCGCCCTCGCGGATTTCCTTCTCGTGGCGCTCGCTGCCCAAGATCTCGCCGTCGAAGGTCACGTCGACCTTGTGCCAAGTGAGGCGCGACGTGTACTTGCGGCCCTCCCGGATCTCGTCCTTCCAACTCCTGCAGGGGTCGGTCTGAGCGTCGAGGGGCGTTGCCGCCGGGAGTACCAACGCGGCCAGGAAGAGGGTGATGGAGGCGACGATCTGGGATCTGGGCAAGACGAGGCTCCTGGGTCGAGTCGTGTGGATCTTGGCGCGACATCCTACGGAATCGGACTGTGGGCGATCGCCAGCACTGACATTGCAGGTAGTGTGCGGGGCGTGAGGCTTCGCGAGGCCCACGCACGCGTCCACGGATGCTGAACCTGCGAACAAGAGCCGTTGCCGAGACCGCCGCATCTGCGCGCAGACGGCGCGGCACGAACGGTCGGGCAACGGCTCGGGTCTTCGTCAGAGAGATCGGTCTCGAGCCGCTGAAGTGCCGGACGACACAACCCGAGGAAGGACCATGCCGAAGTCAGGACACTCTCAGCCGTACCCACGCAGGACGCCTTTCGGCGTCAGAGAATCCGCTTCCGGTCCAGCCGTCGCCTCGAGCCTCGCGGCAGCCCTGCTGGCGCTCGTGCCATCGCCGTCGGGCAGTCAGCCAGGGACGCAGGCATCCTCATCCTCCGCGACGGAGACCTGCTGTCCCACCTTCGCCGTGCCGCCCGTCGACCTGGGTGAACGCTCTCTCGACCGGCGCCGCGAGGCGCAGCTCGAGGAGGCCGCGGAGTTCGCGGTGCGTCACGACTTCTCCTTCCGCGACTCGCTCGAGGCCTCCGGGATCACCTTCGAGCACCGACCGACCGCCGACTCCGGTGCCACCTACCGTCCGGTGCACTACGACCACGGCAACGGGGTCTCCGCCGCCGACGTCGACGGCGATGGCCTGCTCGATCTCTACTTCACCAACCAGATCGGCGCCAACGAGCTGTGGCGCAACCTCGGGGACGGCCGGTTCGAGGAGATCTCACGGCGCTCGCCGGGGCTGGGACTCGCCGATCGGGTCTCGGTCGCCGGTTCGTTCGCGGACATCGACAACGACGGCGATCCGGACCTCTACGTCACCGCCGTGAGGTCGGGCAACAAGCTCTTCCGCAACGAGGGCGGCGGGCGTTTCGTCGACATCACCGAGCGCTCGGGCCTCGGACACCAGGGCCATTCCTCCGGCGCGGTCTTCTTCGACTTCGACAACGACGGCCTGCTCGATCTCTTCCTGACCAACGTCGGGGAGTACACCGTCGACGAGCTCGATCCGAGTGGCTACTACATCGGTCGCTCCGACGCGTTCAGTGGACACCACCATCCGGGCCGAGCCGAGCGCAGCCTGCTGTTTCGCAATCTCGACGGCGAGCGCTTCCGCGAGGTCGGCCTCGACATGGGGCTCGACGAGCGCGGATGGGCCGGCGATGCCTCCTTCGCCGACCTCAACCGCGACGGTTACCTGGACCTCTACGTGCTCAACATGCAGGGAGACGACCACTACTGGGAGAACCGCGAAGGCAAGGGATTCGTCGAGCGCACGAGCGACTACTTCCCGAAGACGCCGTGGGGCGCGATGGGCATCAAGTTCTTCGACCTCGAGAACGACGGCGACGAGGACCTGCTGCTCACCGACATGCACTCCGACATGAGCTACGAGGTGCCGCCGGCGGTCGAACGCGCCAAGTCGGTGCCCAGCTGGTCCGACGAGGAGCTGCAGGGCGGCGACAACAACATCTTCGGCAACGCCCTCTACCGCAACGGGGGAGAAGGCCCGTTCTCGGAGGTGTCCGACGCCTACGGGGCCGAGAACTACTGGCCCTGGGGCGTCAGCGTCGGCGACCTCAACGCCGACGGCTACGAGGACGTGATCATCACGTCGAGCATGAACTACCCGTTCCGCTACGCCATCAACTCGTTGCTCCTGAACGAGGGAGGCGAGCGCTTTCGCCACGCGGAGTTCGTGCTCGGAATCGAGCCGCGCCGCGGCGGCGAGGTGCGCAAGCCCCTCTTCGACATCGAGTGCCCTCCCGGCCCGGACGTGCACGAGGCGCTGTCGCCGGCGGTTCAGGAGATGTACCGCCTCTGCTCGCAGCGTCAGGGCACCCACACCGTGCTCGGCACGGTCGGCACCCGTGGCGCGGTGTTCCTCGACCTCGAGGGCGACGGCGACCTCGACATCGTCACCGCCGAGTTCGGCTCGGCGCCGCAGGTCCTGGTCAGCGATCTGAGCGAGCGCGGTGCTCTGCACTGGGTGAGTCTGCAGCTGGTGGGATCGAAGTCGAACCGTGACGGGCTCGGGGCACGGGTCGAGGTCCACGCGGGGGACGACGTGTTCGTGCGTCGGGTCGACGGCAAGTCGGGCTATCTGAGCCAGAGCTCGATGCCGCTCTACGTCGGTCTGGGGCCGCATCGTGCGGTCGACCGCGTCGTCGTCGAGTGGCCCTCGGGCGCGCGCACCACGACCGGCCGGCTCGAAGTCGGCAAGGTGCACACGATCCCCGAGTCGCCCTGAGCCGTCGCCGCCGGTCGCCCTGCTAGCATCGAGGCACCGGGGCGCCTCGTACCGCGTCGCGGGTCAACCCACCGGACGGCTCGTTACCGCCCGGGATGAAAGGACCGACATCATGATCTCCGTCTCCCTGCCCGACGGCAGTGTGCGCGAGCTGCCCGAGGGCTCGAACGGCTTCGACCTCGCCGGCGACATCTCGCCGAGCCTCAAGAAGGCCTCGGTGATCGCCGAGATCAACGGCCGTCAGGCCGATCTCTCGCGCCCGCTGCAGGGCGGCGACCAGGTGCGCCTGATCACCAAGCGCGATCCCGAGGCGCTCGAGGTGCTGCGCCACTCAGCGGCGCACCTGATGGCCGACGCCATCCTGCGCCTCTTCCCGAAGGCGCAGCTGACGATCGGGCCGCCGGTCGAGGACGGCTTCTACTACGACCTCTACTTCCCCGAAGGCTCCGATTCGGTGACCCCCGACGACTTTGGGCGCATCGAGCAGGAGATGCAGCGGATCGCCAAGGAGAAGCACCGCTTCCAGCGCCACGACGTCGACGGCGAGCCGGCGACCGACGAGGTGTTCCAGCGCTATCGGGCGATCGACGGCAAGGACGCCAGCGGCGGGCTCAACAAGTTCAAGCAAGAGCTCGTCGACGGCATCCTCGAACGCGGCGAGGGCCTGTCGTTCTACCGCCACGGCGACTTCGTCGACCTCTGCCGTGGCCCGCACGTGCCCGACACCGGCTGGCTCAAGAACGTCAAGTTGACCCACGTCTCGGGCGCCTACTGGCGCGCCGACGCGTCGCGCGAGCAGCTGGTGCGGGTCTACGGCACGGCCTTCTTCTCCAAGGAGGAGCTCGACGAGCACCTGCGCCTGATCGAGGAGGCGAAGAAGCGCGACCACCGCGTGCTCGGTGAGCAGCTCGACCTCTTCTCGTTCCACGACGAGGCGCCCGGCTTCCCCTTCTTCCACCGCAAGGGCACGATCGTCTTCAACGAGCTGGTCGACTTCATGCGCTCGCTGCTGCGCCGCGACGGCTACGAGGAGGTGCGCTGTCCCCAGATCCTCTCCGAGGAGCTCTGGCACCGCTCGGGGCACTACGACAACTACCTCGAGAACATGTTCTTCACCAAGCTCAAGCTGCGCTCGGAGAAGAACCCCGACGAGGTGGTCGACGTCAGCGAAGAGCGCCCGATGGCGGTCAAGCCGATGAACTGCCCGGGGCACCTGCTGATCTACAGCGAGCGGCCGCGCTCGCACAACGAGTTCCCGCTGCGCATCGGCGAGATGGGGCTGGTGCACCGGCGCGAGATGTCGGGCGTGCGCCACGGCCTGTTCCGGGTGCAGGCGTTCACCCAGGACGACGCGCACCACTTCTGCACCCCCGATCAGATCGAGGCCGAGATCCAGTTCCTCATCGACTTCTTCAAGGAGGTCTACGCCGTCTTCGGTCTCGACGACGTGCGCATCGAGCTGTCGACCCGACCCGAGAAGAGCATCGGCAGCGACGAAGTCTGGGAGGAGGCCGAGGCCGCCCTGCGCCGGGCGCTCGACGGCAAGGGCATCGACTACGTGGTCAACGAGGGCGACGGCGCCTTCTACGGCCCCAAGATCGACTTCCACATCCGCGACGTGCTCAAGCGCTCGTGGCAGTGCGGCACCATCCAGCTCGACTTCTCGATGCCCGAGCGCTTCGGCCTCAAGTACGTCGCCGCCGACGGCGAGCGCTACACCCCGGTGATGATCCACCGCGCCTGCTACGGCTCGCTCGAGCGCTTCATGGGCATCATCATCGAGAACTACGCCGCCCGCTTCCCGCTCTGGCTGGCCCCCGAGCAGGTGCAGATCGTGCCGGTCTCCGACCGCTTCTTCGACTACGCCAGGAAGGTCGGCGCCGAGCTGCGCGCCGCCGGTCTGCGGGTGCACGTCGACCTGCGCGACGACCGCGTCGGCTACAAGATCCGTCAGGCCAGCCTGCAGAAGGTGCCCTACGTCATCGTGGTGGGCGAGAAGGAGCAGGACGCCGGCACCATCAACCTGCGGGCGCGCGACGTCGAGGCCAACAACGGTGAGATCGGTGAGATGACCGTCGCCGAGCTGCTCGCCAAGGTGGAGGGCGAGCGGCGGCCGGGTGGCGTCAGCGCGTTCGTGGAGGCGCGAGCCGTCGAGGTCGGTTAGCGTCGCGCCGTGAGCCGACCCCGGAGCGCAGCCGAAGACGATCGCGGCGGTCCCGCCGCAGGAGCCGCGTCGGCGCGCCTGCTGGTCTCGTCCTGCGCGGCGCGCCGGCACGACGAGCTCGCGGCGTGGTTCGCCGAGCGCACGAGCAGGCGGCCGGTGGTGGTGGCGCCGAGTCGGGGTGCGGCCGACGACTTCGTGCGCCGTGCTCTCGGTCGGCTCGACCTGCCCGGGGTGCTCGGCGTCGAGCGCACCACCGGCCACCAGCTCGCAACGAGCCTGGCGGCGCTGCGCCTCGCCGACGCCGGCCAGGCGCCGCTCGGCGGTATCGCCACCTCGGCGGTGGTCACCCGCATCGCGCGCCGCGCCCACGCCCGCGGCGCTCTCGGTCGGCTGGCACCGGTGGCGACGCTGCACGGCTTCCCGCGCGCCCTCGGCGACACCCTGCGCGAGCTGCGTGAGGCCGGGCTGAGCGCGTCCGAGCTCGATCCCGCTGCGCGCGCCGCACTGGGCGACGACCTGTCGCATCTGCTGGCGGCCTACGAGGAGCAGCTCGGGGAGTGGGGACTGGCGGATCTCGCCGATCGCCTCGCCGCCGCCACCGCCGCGTTGCGCGAGGGCGATGCAGTGGCCGGCTTCCTGCGCGGTCGGCCCCAGGTCTGGCTCGACGTGCCGCTGCACGACGCGATGCATCGCTCGTTCTTCGTCGCCCTGGCGGGCGTCGCGGCGGGGGAGGTCTGCTGGTCGGCGGCGGCGGGCGACGACGAGACCCTCGCCGCGTTGGATGCCAGCGCCGAGCTGCGCGGCCTCTTCGGCGAGGCGCTCGATCTCGACGCCGAGGCGGCGCCACCGGTGTCGCTGCTGGAACGCACCCAACGGTACGTCTTCCAGCCCGACGTACCGCCGCTCGAGTCGGCAGTTGTGTCGACGGCCGAGTCGTCCACCTTCGACTTCGTCTCCGCCGCCGGAGAGGGCCGCGAGTGCGTCGAGATCGCGCGACGCATCCGTGACCTCGCCCTGGACGGCGTCGCCTTCGACGAGGTGGCGGTGGCGGTGCACCAGCCTTCGACCTACCTGCCGCTGCTCGAGGACGCGCTGCGCCGGGCCGAGATCCCGGCCTACTTCTCGCGCGGCCTGTCGCGCCCGGATCCGGCGGGACGGGCCTTCCTGTCGCTGCTGGCCTGCGCCGCCGAGGAGCTCAGCGCCACCCGCTTCGCCGAGTACCTGTCGCTGGGACAGGTGCCACAGCCGCAGGCCGACGGCTCGCCGCTGGAGCGCTCCGTGCCGTGGGTCGAGCCGCGCGGCGAGCAGCTGGTGCTCAAGAGCCTGACCGACAGCGGCGAGGTGGAGCAGGGCGACGAAGAGGCGCTCGAGCCGCTCTTCCGCTCCGAGTCCGACCCCGAGTCCGAGCCGAGCGAGCGGCTGCCGGCCGGCGCGCTGCCGACACCGGAGCGCTGGGAGCAGTTCCTGGTCGACGCCGCCGTGGTCGGCGGCAGCGCCAGATGGCGTCGCCGTCTCGCCGGTCTCGAGGCCGAGTGGCGACGGCAGCTCGCCGAACGCGACGACGATCTCGAGGAGACCTCGCTGGCGCGTCGGCGCGTCGATCTCGAGCGCCTCGCGGCGCTGCGCCGCTTCGCGCTGCCGCTGATCGAGCGGCTCGAGCAGCTGCCCGAAGGCGGCAGCTGGCAGCAGTGGCTGGTCGCCCTCGAGCAGCTCGCGGTGCGCGCCCTGCGCAGGCCGGGATCGGTGCTGCAGTTGCTCGCCGAGCTGCGGCCGATGGCCGAGGTCTCCCCGGTCACCATCGACCAGGTGCGCCAGACCCTCTCCGAGCCGCTGTCCTTCCTGCGCGCCGAACCGCCGCGCAGCCGTTTCGGTCGCGTCTTCGTCGCCACCACCGCGGAGCTCGGCGGCCGCTCGTTCTCGGCCGTCTTCCTGCCCGGGCTTGCCGAGAGCGTCTTCCCGCGGCGCCAGTTCGAGGACCCGCTGCTGCTCGACCGCCAGCGCCTGGCGCTGCGCGGTAGCGACGGGGACGGGGACGGCAGCGTCTGGCTGCCGACGCGCGGAGACCGGGCGCATCGCGAACGGCTGCTGCTGCGCATCGCGGTGGGCGCGGCGCGCGAGCGCCTGGTGGTCTCCTACCCGCGGGTCGACCTCGGCCAGGGCCGCTCGCGGGTGCCGTCGTTCTACGCCCTCGACCTGCTCCGCGCGGCCGAGGGCGAGCTGCCGCCCGAGCTCGGTGAGCTGGCGCAGCGGGCGGCGGCCGCCAACGCGTCGCAGATCGGTTGGCCTGCGCCAGCGGCGGCGTCCGAGGCGATCGACGCCGCCGAGTACGACCTCGCCCACCTGCGGGCCGCGATGGGTCTGGAGGACTCGCGCGGCAGCGCGCGCTTCCTGCTCGACACCAACCCCTACCTCGCGCGCTCGCTCCGGGCTCGCTTCTGGCGCTGGAATCGCCGCTGGACCTGGGCCGACGGCCTGGTGGCGCGCGCCGACGACGAGCCCGGCCCCGGGCTGCCGATCGAGACCGGGCGCCAGACCCGCGAGCTGCTGCGCGAGCACCTGCCGAGCGCCCGCGCCTACTCGCCGACGGCGCTGCAGCACTTCGCCCACTGTCCGTACCGTTTCCTGCTCCAGGCGGTGCACCGCCTGCGTCCCAAGCTCGAGGTGGCCGGTCTCGAGAAGCTCGATCCGCTGACCCGAGGCAGCCTCTTCCACGACATCCAGTTCGACCTGCTGCAGCAGCTGCGTCGCGAGGGGCTGGTGCCGGTGACTCTCGACAACCTCGACCAGGTGATCGCGCGCCTCGACGAGGTCGTCGACACCGCCGAGCGGCGCTTCGCCGAGGAGCTGGCGCCGGCGATCCCGCGCATCTGGTCGGGAGAGATCGAAACGCTGCGCAACGACCTGCGTGGCTGGCTGCGCCAGATCGCCGAGGAGCCCGGCTGGACGCCGATCGCCGCCGAGCTCGCCTTCGGTCTGCCGGAGGATCCGCGCCGCGACCCGGCGAGCAGCACCGAACCGGTGCCAGTGCTCGACGGCGCTGCGTCGCTGCGCGGTTCGATCGACCTGGTGGAACGTGAGGTCGATGGCTCCCGCGTTCGTGTCGTAGACCACAAGACCGGCAGACCGCCGCAGAAGCAGTACCTGACCATCGACGGCGGCCGCGTCCTGCAGCCGGTGCTCTACGCCCTCGCCGCCGAGAAGCTCCTCGAAACCGACGGCGGGGAAGGCGCACCGGCGCAGCGGGTCGTCGAGGGACGGCTGCACTTCTGCACCCAGCGCGGCGAGTACCAGGTGCGCAGCGTCGCGCTCGACGTCGATTCGCGCGCCGCGGCACGCTCGGTGATCGAGCAGGTCGAGGCGGCGGTGCGAGAGGGGTTCCTGCCCGCGGCACCGGCGGAGAAGGCCTGCCAGTGGTGCGACTACCGCGTCGTTTGTGGTCCCTACGAGGAGCACAGGGTGTCTCGCAAGAGCCCCAGAGCGCTCGAGCCCCTGACCCGACTGAGGCGGGCGCCGTGAAGCTGCTCACTGACGATTGGCGGGCCGACGACGCGGCGCGCGACAGGATCCGGCGGGACCTCGACACCAGCTTCCTGGTCGAGGCGGCTGCGGGAACCGGCAAGACGACCCTGCTCATCGAGCGGTTGGTGGCGGTGCTGCGCAGCGGAGGCACCACGGTGGATCGCATCGTCGCGGTCACCTTCACCCGCAAGGCGTCGGGCGAGCTCAAGCTGAGGCTTCGCCAGCAGCTCGACCGCGACCGCGGAGACCTGCGTCGGCGGATCGCGACCGCGGCGGACGATCCGACCGTCGACGCCGTGAGCGACCTCGTCGCCCAGCTGCAGCGCGTCGACGACGCCGTCGAGCGTCTCGAGGAGGCGCGCATCGGCACCATCCACTCTTTCTGTGCCGAGATCCTGCGCGAGAGACCGGTGGAGGCGGGTGTCGATCCGGGTTTCGTCGAGCTCGCCGACGACGAGGGACCGGCGCTCTTCGCGCGGGCCTTCGACCGCTGGATCCAGGAACAGCTCGAGGTGATGTCGCCGGGGATCCGTCGTGCCCTCTCGGTGCTTGCGCTGCAGAAGTGGTACGGCGACCAGGGGCCGATCGACCGACTGCGCGGCGCGGCGCAACAGCTCGCCGATTGGCGCGACTTCCCGGCCGCCTGGAGCCGCACGCCGTTCGACCGCGAGTCGACGATCGATGCCCTCGTCGCGCACGTGCGCCGCCTGGCCGGGTACGCCCGTCGCGCCGGGTCCTCGCGCGATCCGCTGCGCTCCACCCTCGAGCCGATGGTGCTGCTCGACGACTGGATCCGCCGCGGCACCAGCTTCGAGCATGGTGCAAGCGAACGCGACTACGACGCCCTCGAGGCACGGCTCCTGGAGCTGTACACCGAGATGAACAAGTGGCACCGGCGCAAGAAGGGCCGCGGCAAGTTCGCCGAGGCGCTGCCGCGCGAGCAGGTGGTCGGCGAGCGCGACGCGCTGGTGGCCACACTGCGGGAGTTCCGCGAGGCCGCTGGCGCCGATCTCGCGGCGCTCCTGCACTCCGAGCTGCAGGGCGCTCTCGATGCCTACGATGCGCTGAAGCGGCGCGAGGGGAGGCTCGATTTCGCGGATCTCATCCTGCGCGCCCGCGACCTGCTGCGCGACGACGAGACGGTGCGGGGCGAGCTGCAGGAGCGTTTCACCCACCTCTTCGTCGACGAGTTCCAGGACACCGACCCTCTGCAGGCCGAGGTCCTGCTGCTGCTCGCGGGCGCGGACCCCGCGGTCGACGATTGGCGGCGGGTCACGCCGAGCCCGGGCAAGCTCTTCCTGGTCGGCGATCCGAAGCAGTCGATCTATCGCTTCCGGCGCGCCGACATCCAGCTCTACCAGGAGATCGGCGCGCGTCTCGCCGCGGTGGGCGTCGAGCAGCTCGAGCTCAGCCGCAGCTTCCGCTCGGTCGCCGCCATCCAGAGACTGGTCAACGACGCCTTCGCCAGCGAGATGGACGGCGACGTGCGGGCCGGGCGTCCCCGCTACATCCCACTCGCCGAGTGCCGCACGACGCCACGTGAGCGCCCCTCGCTCGTCGTGCTGCCGGTTCCGGAGCCGTTCAACTACCGCGGCTACGTGACCAACAGGGAGGTGCAGAAGTCGCTGCCGGGAGCGGTCGGCGCCTGGTGCCATTGGCTGCTCGAGGAGAGTGGCTGGCAGGTGCAGGATCCGGAGACCAAGGAGCATCGGCCGGTCGAGAGCTCCGACGTCTGTGTGCTCTTCCGCCGCTTCCTCTCGTGGGGCGACGACGTCACGCGCGACTACACGAGGGCGCTCGAGGCGCGTGGCATCGACCACCTGCTCCTCGGCCAGCGCACCTTTCATCAACGCGAGGAGGTCGAGACGGTACGTGCGGCGCTCACCGCGATCGAGTGGCCGGACGATCAGCTGGCGGTCTTCGCGACCCTGCGTGGGTCGCTGCTGGCGTTTCCCGACGACCAGCTGCTCCGGCTGCGCTCGGCGATCGGCGGCTTCACGCCGGCGCGCTGGCGCCACCACCTCGCCCGCGTCGAAGCGGGAGAGGAACGCGAGCTGCCCGCAGACCTCGGCGAGGTCGGAGAGGCTCTGCTACTCATCGACGACCTCCACCGCAGGCGCAATCGGCGGGCGGTGGTCGAGACGGTCCAGGAGCTGCTCGAGCGCACCCGGGCACACGCCGGCTTCGCGATGCGTCCGGCCGGGCATCAGGTCCTCGCCAACCTGGACCGGGTCTGCGACCTGGCGCGATCGTACGAGGTGGCAGGAGGACACTCGTTCCGCGGCTTCGTCGAGCGACTGGAGGAACAGGCAGCGAAGCCTTCGTCGAGCGACGCCGCGGTGATCGAGGAGGGCGCCGAGGGGGTGCGCCTGATGACGGTGCACAGCGCCAAGGGGCTCGAGTTCCCCGTCGTGGTGCTCGCCGACCCGACCTGCAACATGGCGCATCGCGAGCCCGATCGCACGGTCGACGTGGAGCGCGGGCTCTGCGCCATGAAGCTGCTCGGGATGACACCGCTCGAGCTACGTCACGCCACCGAGCTCGAGCACGAGCGCGATCTGGCCGAGGCGACCCGCATCGCCTACGTCGCGGCGACCCGGGCGCGCGATCTGCTGGTGATCCCGGCGGTTGGCGACGCGCCGATCGACGGCAGCTGGCTGGAGCCGCTGTCGAAGGCGATCTACCCGCCCACCGAGTCTCGTCGTCGATCCAGCCCGGCCCCCGGCTGTCCCGAGTTCGGCGACTCGTCGGTGCTGCGTCGCCCGAACGAGATGCCGGACCAGCCCGACGGGTCGGTGCGCCCGGGTCTGCATCGTTTCGCCGAAGGCGCCTACGACGTCGTCTGGTGGGATCCCGCGAGCTTGACTCTCGAGGCGCCGACCTCGCGCGGTCTCTGGCGCGAGGAGCTGCTGGCCCCGCGCCCGGGCGACGGCGAGGTGGCTTCCGAACCGTCCGACCCGAGCTTCGAGGAGTACCGCCTTTGGCTCGAGCGCCAGGGCGAAGCGCGCGAGAACGGTGCGCGCCCGACCAGCCGGACGGTGGCGGTGACCCAGATCGAGGAGGACCCGCCTGGCGGGCTGCGCGAGTTCGAGACCGTTGGCGAGCCGAGCGGGTCGAGGCCCTCGGGCCTGCGCTTCGGCGATCTGGTGCACAGTGTGCTGCAGCTCGTTCCGCTGACGGCCGGAGCAGGTGACGAAGGTGGCGAAGGTGACGACATCGACGGCGCGGTGCGCCGTCTGGCACTGCTGCAGGGGCGCACCCTCGGGGCTTCCGAGGAGGAGGTCGAAGCGGCTGTCGCGGCGGTGGGCGAGGCGCTGCGGGGGGCGGGTATGCGCCGCCTGGCCTCGGCCGACGAGCTCTTGCGCGAGGTGCCCTTCGTGCTCCGCCTCGACGACGGCCGGCAGCTCGAGGGGGTGTTCGATCTGCTGGCGCGCTCCGGCGAGCAGTGGACCGTGGTCGACTTCAAGACCGACGTCGCGCTGGAGGGTCGCGAGGAGCACTACCGCCGTCAGCTCTCCTGGTACCTCTTCGCGCTGGAGCAGCTCACCGGCAGCTCGCCCCGGGGCCTCCTGCAGCGTGTCTGAACGAGTGCGCTGGAAACTGGTATTTCTACAATAGACTCTCGTCATCGTCCCAGTTCGGGCCGCGGGCTCCGGCTCGTGGTGGCGCCGCACCCGTGATGACGACTTCGCTACGCACCCAGATCCCCGACCAGCCAGCTTCGCGCCAGCGTCCGGAGCGCGACGTCGACGGGGATCGTGCCGCCGCCGGGCCGCGGCGGGGCGGCCGCCTCCCGTCGGGCCGGAAGGGTGGACGCCGACGCCGACTGCCCCGCCTGGCACTGGCGAGCCGCATCGCTCTGCTGTGCGGAGTCCTGGTGCTGATCACCGCGCTGGTGTGCAGCGGTCTGATCTTCCAGCGATTCAACCAGGAGCTGGTGCGCGCCGAGGTGGTCGAGCTCGAGGGCGAGACCAGGATCCTCGCGACCCGCTTCACCGATCCGATCTCGGAGCTGGTGCGCGACGCGGCGCTGCTCGCCGGCATGCCGCCGATCCAGGGGCTGATCCGGGCCGGCGAGGGCGGCGGGATCGATCCGACCGACGGATCCTCCTACGGGCTGTGGAAGGAGCGCCTCGAGACCATCTTCGAAGAGGCGCTGCGCCAGAAGCCCGACTACCTGCAGGTGCGCTACATCGGCGCCGCGGACGGAGGGCGCGAGCTGGTGCGGGTGCAGCGCGAGTTCACCGGCGCCCCGATCGAGCGGGTCGAGTCCCCCGCGCTGCAGCGCAAGGGCGACGAGCCCTACTTCCGGGCCGCTCTCGACGCCCCGAGTGGCGAGGTGTTCCTCTCGCGCATCACCCTGAATCGCGAGCACGGGGAGATCGAGGAGCCGCACGTCCCGATGGCCCGCGCCGCGGTGCCCGTGTTCACGCCGGAGGGTGAGACCTACGGCATCGTGGTGATCAACTACGACATCGGCGCCCACGTGCGCAGGCTGAACACGGCGCGCTCGGACCAGCGCGACTTCTTCCTGGTCAACGAGCTCGGCCAGTATCTGCTCCACCCGGATCCCCGGCGCGGCATCGAGCTCGGTTCGGTGGACTGGAGACCGGCCTGGGAGGACTTCCCGGAGGTCCGCGATCTGCTCGCCAGCGGAGCCGAATCGGATTCGAAGGTGCTCGAGGACCGCGGCGCGATCGCCACCTTCCGGCGCATCGACCTGGGCCCGCCGACCTCCGGCGAGGCGCTCGTCCTGGTGGCCAGCAAGAGCATCGAGGACATCACGGCGGTGTCCGGAGAGGTGGCGCGCAAGGCACTGCTCGCGGTGGCGCTGTCGACGACCGTCGCGCTGCTGGTCGGGCTGTGGTTGGCGCGCTACCTGGGGCGTCCGATCGCACGACTCACCGCCGCGGTGGAGGACTCGGATCCTCACCGTGGCCGCATCGCGCTCCCCGCCGATCTGCCCGGAGAGGCGGGCCAGCTGGCCACCGCTCTCGACGTGTCCTTCGCGGCGCAACGCACTCAGACCGAGGCCCTGCGCGCCAAGAACAGCGAGCTCGAGCAGTTCGCCTTCATCGCCTCGCACGATCTTCAGGAGCCGGTGCGCACCATCACCAGCTTCTCGAACCTGCTGCGCTCACGCTATGCCTCGGTGCTCGACGAGCGCGGGCTGAAGTCGCTCGAGTTCATCGAGCAGAGCAGCGAGCGGATGAGCGCGCTGATCCAGGGCCTGCTGGAGTACAGCCGGATCGGCAAGGAGGCGGAGCCCGAGCGGACCGATCTGGCGCAGCTGGTCGCGTCGGCGCTCGAGGACCTCGGCTCGCAGATCGCCGAGAGCGACGCCACGATCGAGGTCGGAGAGCTGCCGACGATGACCGTCTACGCCGTCGGCATCCGCCTGCTGTTCCAGAACCTGGTCGGCAACGCGATCAAGTTCCGGCATCCGGACCGACCGGCGCGCATCGAGATCCGTGCGCAGCCCGATCCGGAGGGCGGCTGGCGCTTCGAGGTGAGCGATAACGGCATCGGTATCGCTCCGGAGCACCGCGAGCGCATCTTCCTCATCTTCCAGAAGCTGCACGGGCGCGACGAATACGCCGGCACCGGCATCGGCCTGGCGCACTGCCGTAAGGTCGTCGAGCTGCACGGCGGCGTCATCTGGGTCGAGCAGGGCCGTTCGGAAGGGACGCGCTTCTGCTTCCGCCTCCGTGACGTGCAAGGCTGAGGCGGTGAATACCGATTCGACGGAGGTGGCATGACCAGACTGCGTGAGATCCTGCTGGTCGACGACTACGAGGCCGACAACTTCCTCCACCGCATGGTGATCGAGGAGCTGGGCTGCGCCGAGCGGGTCGTCTCGGTCGGCAACGGCCGCGAGGCGCTCGCATACCTGACCACCGAACGCGACGGTGGCTACCCGAAGCCCGATCTCATCTTCCTCGACATCAACATGCCGGTGATGAACGGCTGGGAGTTCCTCGAGGCCTACCACGCGCTCGACGAGAGCTTCCAGGAGGGCATCGTGATCATGATGCTCACCACCTCTCTGAACCCCGACGACCAGCGCCGGGCCCTCGAGCAGGAGGAGGTCGAGGGATTCATCTCCAAGCCGCTCGATCGCGAGACTCTCGAGCGGTTGCTCGAGGAGCACTTTCCCGCCGACGCTGGCTGAGTCTCGACGGGCCTTCGATACCCTGGAGGCCCATGGCGGCCGATCCTGGCGACTTCGCCCGCGCCCACGAGGTCTTCAACGACGCGCTCGACCTCGCCGAGAACGAGCGGGAGATCTTCCTGCGCCGGGCCTGCGGCGACGACGAGCCGTTGCGCCGTCGCGTCGAGGAGCTGTTGCGGGCACACGATCGGCCGCTCGTCTGGCTCGACGAGCCTCAGGCCGGCGGTTGGATCGGCGACAGCGAGGCTGATGCGGCGTCCTCCGGGCGCCGGATCGGTCCCTACCGACTCGTCCGTGAGCTCGGCTCGGGCGGCATGGGGGTGGTCTGGGAGGCCGAGCAGACCGAGCCGGTGACGCGTCGGGTGGCCCTGAAGCTGATCCGTCCCGGCATGGACACCCGCGAGGTGGTGCGGCGCTTCGAGCTCGAACGCCGGACGGTCTTCTCCCTCGAGCACCCGCACATCGCTCGCGCCTACGACGCCGGAGTCAGCGAGCAGGGCCACCCCTACTTCGTGATGGAGCTGGTCGACGGTCCGCCCCTGACCAGCTACTGCGAGGATCGCGGCCTCCCTCTGGAGGAGCGCCTGGGCCTGTTCCTGCAGTTCTGCCGCGCGGTGCAGTTCGCGCACGTGCGCGGCGTCGTGCACCGCGACCTCAAGCCCTCGAACGTCCTGGTGGCTGGTGCGAACGATCCGGGCGGCGCGGCGGTGCCGAAGGTGATCGACTTCGGCATCGCCAAGATCCTCGGCCCCGATGCCGCGGCCGGGGAGGCGACGGCCCTGACCCTGGGCGCACAGCCGATCGGCACGCCGGAGACGATGAGCCCGGAGCAGGCACGCGGCGGAGAGCTCGACGTGCGCAGCGACGTCTACTCGGCCGGGGTCGTGCTCTACCGGCTGCTCGCCGGGCGCTATCCGTTCTCGTTGGCAGGGCTGCGCTCCTCGGAGTGGCAGCGGGCGTTGCAGGTGCTCACGTCGGCCCTGCCGGACCCGCCGAGCCGCGTCCTCGATGACCAGGCGACCGGCGTGCTCTCCGAGCTGCCGCCCAACCGGCGTCGCGAGCTCGACTGGATCGTGCTCAAGGCGCTGGCCAAAGAGCCCGAGCGCCGCTACCAGTCGATGCAGGAGCTGGCTCAGGACCTCGAGCGTTTCCTGCGCCGCGAGGCGGTCGAGGCGGGTCCCGTGACCTGGACCTACCGCACTCGCAAGCTGCTCGAGAGGCATCGTCTGGCGGCCGCCGTCACGGCGACGATCGTCCTGCTGGTGCTCGCCGCGGCGGCGGTGCTCGGCGTGCAGACGGTGCGGCTGCGCGCGGCGCTCGCCGAGGCCGAGGAGCGGCGGCTCGAGGCGGAGCAGATCAGCGACCTGATGTCGGGCCTGTTCGAGGGCGCCGACGTGGTCGCCGAGGGACGGCGGGACGTCACGGCGATCGAGCTGCTGGAGCGCGGCGAACGGCACGTGCGCGAGACCCTCGCCGAGCGCCCGGAGCTCCTCGGCCGCATGCTGGTGCGCATCGGGCGCTCGGCACACTCGCTCGGCGACGTCGACCGTGCCTCCGACCTGCTCGAGAGCGCGCTCGAGGCCTTCGAGGCCACCGGCTCGCATCTCGCGGGTCGTGCGGTGGCGATGCGACAGCTCGCCCAGGTGCGTCTCGACCAGTCGCGGCAGGACGACGCGCTTTCCCTCGTCGAAGCCTCGCTGGGCAGGGCACGCGAGCTCGGCGATCCGCGACTCGTCGTCGAGGCCCTGACCACGCTCGCCGACGTCCAGGTGCAGCGTGCTCAATTGGAGCCGGCCTCTGCCGCCATCGCCGAGGCACTGGCGCTGAGCGATCGGGCGACCCTCGAGGAGATCCCGCGCGACGTGCGGGACACGGCGCTGTACATGCGCTCGGCGGTCGACATGCGCCAGGGGCGCACCGACGACGCCCTCGCAGGACTGCTCGAGCTGGAGAGTCGCGCCGCGTCGGTGGGCGCGGGCACGCTGGCGATCCGCCGTGCTGCGCTCGGCGCCGCGTTGATCGAGAAGGGTCGCAGCGCCGAGGCGGTGCCGCTGCTCGAGCGGGTGCTCGCCTACCAGATCGAAGTGCTGGGTTCGGCGAACCAACGCACCCAGGTGACCCGCAACAACCTGGCGCTCGCGGCTTCGAACGCCGGCAGGCTCGAGCTCGCCCGCGACATGAACGTGGAAGGCCTTCGTCTCGAGCGCGAGACCGACGACGGGCCGAGCTTCTCGGCGGCGCGCTTCCTCAACAATCTCGGCCTCGCCCTGCACGGACTCGGCGACCTCGACGGCGCCGAGCAGGCCTTCCGCGAGGCGCTCGCCGAACAGCGCGCGGTGGTCGGCGACGATCATCCGAACCTCGCCTTCCACCTCTCCAACCTCGGTCGGTTGCTGCACGAGCGGGGCCGGTTGGACGAGGCCGAGCAGGCGCACCGCCGGGCGCTGGCGGTGCGCGAGGCGCACCTCGACGGCGAGCACCCGGCGATTTCCGACACGGTGATCTGGCTCGGCGCCCTGCTGCTCGACGCTGGACGCCTCGGTGAGGCTCTGCCGCACCTCGAACGCGGTCTGGCGATCCGCGAGGCGAAGCTCGAGCCGGGCAACTGGCGGACCGCCGAGGCCAGGAGCTGGCTCGGCGCGGCCCGTGTGCAGCAGGGAAGGGTAGACGAGGGCCTCGAGATGCTCGCCGCCGCCTACGAGGCGATCCGGGCTCAGCGTGGCGACCACTGGCAGCGCACACCGCAGGCGCTGCGACGACTCATCGCGGGCCTGGAGCAGACCGGCCGCGACGAGGAAGCGTCGAGCTACCGGCGACTGCTCGCCGACCGTCATCCCTGATCGCCGGCCCTCTCGGTGGCGACCCCGAGACCGCTCTTCAGCCAGGCGCGCGCCGTGTTCCACTGCCTCGCCACGGTGCGCGGCGAGCTGTCGAGTGCGTCGGCGACCTCCTGCACCGTCATGCCGACGAAGTGACGCAGCTTGAAAACCGCCGCGATCCTCGCGTCCTCGTCCTCGAGCCTCTTCAGCAGATCGTCGAGCTCGAGCAGCGCCTCCGGCCCCGGCTGCGGTGTCGCGAGCAGGTCGGCCTCGAGCTCGACGCGTCGCGGGGAGGCGCCTCGCTTCACCCGAGCCTTGCGCCTCGCCGCCTCGATGAGGATGCGCCGCATCGCCTCCGCCGCGGCGGTGAAGAAGTGGCGCCGGTTCTCGAACTGCAGCCCCCGATCGCCCGCCAGGCGCAGGTAGACCTCGTGCACCAGCGCCGTCGGCTGCAGCGTGTGGCCGGCGCGCTCACCCGCCATGCGCGCCGTCGCCAGCTTGCGCAGCTCGTCGTAGACCAGCGGCAGCAGCTCGTCCTCGGCGGCGCTGCTGCCGGAGGCGACCTCGGCGAGGAGGCGGGTGATGTCCCCGGGGGATTCCCTGCCGCGGCTCATGGATGAAGAGGCTATCGCGCGGAGTTGGCAGCTCGACGGCGGAAAGCGCGCCTGTGGAGTGAGAGGAGGACTCCACGATGTTCGCCAGGATCCAAGGCTTCGTTGCACAGCTCGTCTGCGCCGTCTCGGCGCTGGTGCTGATTCCTGCGCCACCCGTCGGCGCGCAGTGGGCGCTCGAGTACGTCGGGACACTGCCCGCGGCGCTGCGCCCCGGCGCGCCGGTGGGGGGCCCGGCGGTCGAGTTCGGCGCTGCGGTGGCGCTCGACCGTGATGTGCTGGTGGTCGGCGCGCCGCTCGAGGACTCGACCGGCCTGAGCAACAGCGGCGCAGTCTACGTCTACGAGCGGGTCGGGGGCGCCTGGACCCTCGACCAGAAACTGCGCGCGCCGACCGAGATCAACGGCGAGCAGTTCGGCTATTCGGTCGGCGTCGCGCTCGGCGGGGAGGGTCTCGACTACATCGTCGTCGGCGCGCCGCTGTCACCCGGTGGCGGCGAGGTCTATGTCTTCCGCCGCCTCTCGGGCGGGGCCTGGGAGCACGAGACTTCTCTCCTCCACCTCGATGCGGAGAACGGGGATCGCTTCGGCGAGGGCGTAGCGATCGACTACTTCGTACCGCCGAACGGGCTCTCCGGGACGCCAGCTGGGTTCTTCATCGCCGTCGGAGCGCCGCAGGACAACGATCCCGGGGCCTCCGGTGGAAACGAAGGCTCGGTCTCCGTCTACCAGCGTACCGGCGGCCCGCCGAGCTGGGGGCCGCCGATCAAGTTCATCGGCGACGAGGCCTCGGCACGTCTCGGCCTGTCGTTGGCCATGGACGGTCCCTTCATCGTCGCGGGCGGCGACGGATACGACGCCGACATGGGCTTCAACGAAGGCGGTGGCGAGAGCTTCACGCAGGCCAACCAGGTCGGGGCGGCGTTCAACTACGTCGAGGGCTTCCACTTGCGCGTCGAAACGCCGCTCGACACCAACGGGCTCGGTAGCGCGGCCGCGATCCGCTACGACCAGGCTCCGGATGCGATCGTCGCCGCCCTCGGTTCGCCACTCGATGATCTCGGGGGTTTCGATGTCGGCAGGGTCTTCGTGTACGACCTCGATCCGGAGGGACAGGTTCCCGAGAACACCCTCACCGAGGTCGCCATAGTGCAGGCCCCGGGACTCCCCGCCCAGGCCCGCTTCGGCACCTCGATCGCGATGTGGAGCGACGTGATGATGGTCGGTGCGCCGGGCATCCAGCCCGACGGTGCGGTCTACGTCTTCGAGATGGGTGGCGGCGTCGCCTCGTTCTGGAACTTCCGCGGCGTGCTGCTGCCCCCGTCGCCGCCGGTCGACTGCGTCTCGGGACAGGCGGTCGCGGTCCAGTGGCCGCGAGCTGGTGCCGGGTGCTTCAGCCTCGGCCTCGAAGAGGACGCGGTGTTCGTGCACGAGATCGCCTTTCTGTTCTTCGACGGCTTCGAGTCCGGCGACGCCATGGCCTGGTCTGCGACCAGTCCCTGAGCTTCGCCGTCCCTCGGGCGATCCCCGCTTCGCCGTGCGGCTCGCGGGTGTGTCAACGAGTCCGGCGACGCCATGGCCTGGTCTGCGACCAGTCCCTGAGCTTCGCCGTCCCTCGGGCGATCCCCGCTTCGCCGTGCGGCTCGCGGGTGTGTCAACGAGTCCGGCGACGCCATGGCCTGGTCCTCCGTCGTGCCTCGACGTGCCGAGGCCAGATCCGGCCGGGTCCACGTGCCCGACGGCGAGCGTGATAATTTCGCTTCATGAAACGCATCGGTCGCGCCGCCTTCTACGTCGCCATCGCGGGACTGGTCTGCCTGGTGTTGGGGCCGCTCCTCGCACGCTTCGGCATTCTGCCGCCGCTGTTCGGCTTCGCCCTCTTCTCGCTGCACCTGCCGTTCGGGCTCGCTGCCCTCGTCACCGGACTGATCGGTTGCTGGGTGAACTGGCGCGAGAAGGGCGCCGCGCCGCGCGCCGTGGCCGGGCTGGCGCTCGGCGCCATGCTGCTGCTGGTGGTGCCCCTCTTCTTGCGGCCGCCCGACGCGCCGGCGATCCACGACGTCACCACCGACGTCGACGACCCGCCGCAGTTCAGGGCCCTGGCCGAGGACCCGGCGAACGCCAGGCGCGATCTCACCTTCCCGCACGGCGAGGACGGCGACCTCGAGCTGCACCGGCAGCACTACGGCAGCCTCGACAGCCTGGTCACCGACCTGAAGCCGGGAGACGCGCTGGTGCGGGCCGGCGTCGTCGCCACCAATCTCGGCTGGGACGTCGTGCGCACCGACACCGAGGCCGGCCTGCTCGAGGCCACCGACACTTCCGGCGTCTTCCGCTTCGTCGACGACGTCGTGGTGCGGGTGCGTCCGGTCTACGGCGCCTCGCCGGTCGCCGAGACGCCGGCGCAGGAGGTCGAGGTCGGGGAGGCGCCGCCCGCCGTCGCGCCGCAGCCGCCGGTGGTCGGCTCGATCGTCGACGTGCGCTCGACGTCGCGGGTGGGCCGCAGCGACCTCGGCGTCAACGCGGCACGCATCCGTGAGTTCCTCGAGCGTTTCTGAGGCCGCCGGACTCGCGCTCGAGCCGCTGCACTACATCCTGTTGATGGTCGTTGGACTGGTCTCCGGCGTCATCAACACGATCGCAGGCGGCGGCTCGTTCCTCAGCCTGCCGGTGCTGATCTTCCTCGGCATGCCGCCGGTGGTCGCCAACGGCACCAACCGGGTGGCGATCCTGCTGCAGTGCATCGCCGCGACCGTGGGCTTTCGCCGTCACGGTGCGCTCGACCTGCGGGCTCTCACCTGGGCCGCGGTGCCGGCGACCCTGGGTGCGGTGCTCGGCACTCTGGCGGCGCTGTGGATCAGCGACGGCGCCTTCCAGCGCGTGCTCGCGGTGCTGATGGTGGTGGTCACCCTGTGGACGTTGTGGAGCGGCGACCGCGCGGGTGGTGGCGAGGAGCCGGGGTCCGAAGCCGCCCCGCGCCGCGCGCTGCACGTCGGCTGGCTCGCCGCCGGCTTCTTCGTCGTCGGCGTCTACGGCGGCTTCGTGCAGGCCGGCGTCGGCTTCCTGGTGCTCGCGGTCACCACGCTGGCCGGGCTCGACCTGGTGCGTGGCAACGCGGTGAAGATGCTCGCGGTGCTCTGCTTCACCGTCGTCTCACTGGCCCTGTTCGCCTGGGGCGGCAAGATCCTCTGGGCTCCCGGCCTGGTGCACGGCATCGGCAGCGTCGCCGGGGCGCTGATCGGCGTGCGCCTGACCGTGCTCAAGGGCCACGCCTGGCTGCAGCGCGTGGTCACCGTCACCATCGTCGTCTTCGCGGTCAAGCTGTTCTGGGACGCGCTGTGAGCGACCGAAGGCGGGACGAGTACTTCGAGTCCGACCAGCTCGACGAGGTCGTGGCGACCTGCCCGTGGTGCTTCGAGCCTATGCAAATCGACCTCGATCCCTCGGGCGGCGCGCGCCAGCGCTACGTCGAGGACTGCTGGGTGTGCTGCCACCCCTGCGTGATCGTCGTCGAATACGACTCGGAGGGCGCGGCTTCCGTCGCGGTCGAGCGCGAGTAGCCGCCTGCCGCGAAGCGCAGGGAAGGTTCAGGCGTCCGGGTACTTCTCACGGATGTACTTCACTGAGCGCTGCACCAGCTTCTTCAGCGTCGGCCGGTGCACGTCGTCGAGCTTCTTGACGTAGAGGCACGACTTGCCGGTCTTGTACCTGCCGAGCTTCTCCATCAGCTCCGGAGCACCGTCGAAGCCCGACATGATGTAGAGCGTCAGCGCCGCCTTGCGCGGCGAGAAACCGACCTCCATGAAGTCGCCCTCGCGCCCCGACTCGTACCGGTAGTGGTAGGTGCCGAAGCCGACGATCGAGCTGCCCCACATCTTCGGCGGCTCACCCGTCACCTTCGACATCAGCTCCACCAGCTCGCGGCAGTCCGCCTCGCGCTCGGGTCCCTGCTGGGACAGGAAGGCATCGACACTGGCGTCGGTCGCGACGGTCTTGTTCTGTGACTTGGCCATAGGCTCAGCAGGTTTACAGCGCAGTGAGTGGCGGTCAAGCTAAGCCCGCATGACGAACACCGAAAAGGCTCGGGCCCTGCGCATCCTCTGCTGGTCCGGGCCGCGCAACATCTCCACCGCGATGATGCGCTCGTGGGAGGCACGCGGCGACACCGCGGTGTGCGACGAGCCGCTCTACGCGCACTACCTGCTGGAGCACGGCCTGGACCACCCGGGGCGTGAGGAGATCCTCGCCCACCACGAGAGCGACGCCGAGAAGGTGGTGGAGTGGCTGACCGGCCCGGTGCCTGGCGGCAAGCCGATCTGGTACCAGAAGCAGATGAGCCACCACCTGCTGCCGGACGTGCCGCGCTACTGGCTCGACCGTGACGACGTGCGCCACATGTTCCTGATCCGGGAGCCGCGCGAGATGCTGACCTCGCTGATGCAGGTGCTGCCGGAGCCGCGCCTCGAGGACACCGGCCTGCCGCAGCAGGTCGAGATCCATCGTCGCATGCTGCGGCGCGGTCACCGGCCGCCGATCGTCGACACCGTCGACGTGCTGGGCGATCCCGAGGCGATCCTGTCGGCGGTGTGTGAGGCGCTCGATGTCGAGTACGTGCCCTCGATGCTCGCGTGGGAGCCCGGCCGCCGCGTCACCGACGGGGTCTGGGCCGAGCACTGGTACGACGCGGTCGAGCGCTCGACCGGCTTCCAGAAGTACGAGCCCAAGGGCATCCCGGTGCCCGAGCGGCTGCGCGGCGTGCTCGCCGAGGCCGAGCCGCTCTACCAGGAGCTGGCGGCGGAGAGGCTGCGGTAGCCGGCGATGGATCTGCGCCAACGCTTCCGCCGCAAGCACCCCGACTTCCCGCTGCTCGAGCTCACCGAGCCGCGGCGGGTGGAGGACCACCTGCGCGGCCTCGGCTGGCTCGAGGAGGGCGAGACCTTCCTCGGCTGCTCGCGTGCCGGCGAAGGGAACATGAACCTGACCCTGCGGGTGCACACCGACCGGCGCACCCTGATCGTCAAGCAGTCGCGGCCGTGGGTGGAGAAGTACGACCAGATCGCGGCGCCGCTCGACCGGGCGCTCGTCGAGCAGGCCTTCTACGAGCGGATCACGGAGATCCCCGAGGTCGCCAGCCGCATGCCGCGCCTGCTCGGAGCCGACGCCGACTCGCGCTGCCTGGCGCTCGAGGACCTCGGCGAGGACAGCGAGGATCTCTCGACTCTCTATGCCGATGGCGAGCTCTCGCTCGACGAGGCGCGTTCGCTCGGCGCCTACCTGGCGGCGCTGCACCAGGGCACGCGGGTCGAGCTCGGCAAGGCGGTCGACGAGGTGCTGCTCAATCGCGCCATGCGCGGCCTCAATCACGAGCACCTCTTCGTCATCCCGCTGAGCCCCGGCAACGGTCTCGACCTCGAGCCTCACGAGGCGGGTCTGGGTGCCGCCGCCGCGGTGCTGCAGGCCGACCCGGCGGTCGCCCAACGCGCCGCGGAGCTGGGGCAGCGCTACCTCGCCGACGGCCCGTGCCTGGTGCACGGCGACTTCTTCCCGGGCAGCTGGCTGCGCACCGCGAAGAGCGGCGTGCGGGTGATCGACCCGGAGTTCTGCCACTACGGCGACCCCGAGCTCGACCTCGGCGTCGCCACGGCGCACCTGGTGGTCGCCGGTCAGTCGCGGGACCTGGTGTGGGCTCTGCTCGAGACGGCAGGCGTGGCGCAGCGCGACGAGAGTCTCGTCGCCCGCTACTCGGGGATCGAGGTGATCCGCCGCCTCATCGGCGTCGCCCAGCTGCCGCTGGCGCCGACCGAGGGCCGTCGCGCCGGCCTGCTGCTGCGCGCCCGCGACGCCCTGGTGGCCGGCGATCTGGAAACCTGGTGGCGCCGTGACGGCGCCGAGAACGGAGACCCCGCGTGACGCAACGAATCTCCCCTCGCCTCGTTCTCCCGCTGGCGGGATTGACGGTCGCGCTCCTGCCACTCGCCTGCGGCGGAGCACCGTCCGCCGAGGAGCAGACGCCGGCGGCCGAGGTCGGCGAGCCGGTGACAGAGGAAGCGCACGAGACGGAGGAGCCGCGAGAGGAGGCCGCTGCCGAGGCCAAGCTCTCCGAGCCCCACCGCGTCTGGCTCGACGTCGATCCGGCGATCGGTCTCGAGGGAGGCGAGGTCGACGACGGCCTCTTCCTGCTGCAGTCGTTCCACTCGCCGGAGCTGAGCATCGCCGGCGTCAGCGTGGTGTTCGGCAACACCTCGCTCGAGAACGCGGTGCCGATCGCCGAGGCGCTGGTGGCGCGTTTCGGTCCCGCCGGCCTCCAGGTGCACCCGGGGGCCGCGAGCGCCGAGCAGCTCGGTGTGCCCACCGCCGCCACCGCCGCGATGGCCGACGCGCTCGCCGAGTCCCCGTTGACGCTTCTCGCGGTGGGGCCGGTGACCAACGCCGCGACGCTGGTGCTCGAGCACCCCGAGCTGCACCAGCAGATCGAGCGCATCGTCGTCGTCGCTGGCCGGCGCGAGGGCCAGAGCTTCCGTGCCGGCACGCGCGACGTGGCGCCGTTCCGCGACTTCAACTTCGAGCTCGATCCGCAGGCGATGCAGGTGCTGCTCGACACCGAGATCCCGCTGGTGATGGCGCCGTGGGAGGTCTCCTCGCACGTCTGGATCCGCGGCGCCGACCTCGTCGACCTGGCGGCGCGCAGCGAGGCCGGCGCCTGGGCCGCCGGCGCGGTGCAGAGCTGGGTGGAGCGCTGGGCGCGGGACCTCGGCACCGACGGCTTCACGCCGTTCGACACCCTCGCCGCGGGCTACGTCACCCATCCCCACCTGATCGAAGGCTTCGAGGGCCGGGCCTGGATCTGGGAGGACCTCGACGACACCCAGCCGGAGACCGGGGTCACCAAGCCCTACCTCTACGTCGATCCCAACGACGACGGCGGTCGGCGGGTCACCTACCTGTTCCAGCCCCACCCGGACTTCCAGCCGCTGCTGCTCGATCGCATCGCCGGCGCCCCGGCGTCGGTGCCACCCGGAGACCCTGCACCGTGACCGACCACAGTCGGCAGGGTGGGGAGGCCGCGACGGCTCCCGCAGTCTCTGCCGCCGCGGAGAGCACGGCCGCAGAAGAGAGCACGAACGCAGAGGGGAGCACGGCCGCAGAGGGGAGCACTGTGACGGCCGCGGCGCCGCGCTCGCCCGGCGACCGACTGACCGGGATCGATGCCGCGCGCGGCTTCGCGCTGCTCGGCATCTTCCTGGTCAACATCGACTTCATGGCACTGCCGCTCGGGGTGATCACCGCTCCGGCCGGCGGCAGCGTCGCCGAGGTGGTGGCGCGCTCGTTCGTCGCCATCTTCTGCGAGGGCAAGTTCTACCCGCTCTTCTCGCTGCTCTTCGGCGCCGGCCTGGTCCTCCAGATGCGCAGCGTCGAACGGCGCGGCGGCCGCTTCGTCCCTCTCTACCTGCGGCGACTGGCGGTGCTCGCGGCGATCGGCCTCACCCACGCCCTGCTGCTCTGGTACGGCGACATCCTGCTGATGTACGCCGCGGTGGGGGTGGTGGTGCTGGCGGCGGTGCGCCTGCTCGGGGCGCGCGGCCTGGCGATCGCGGGCGTGGCGGCGTGGCTGCTGGCGGGGCTGTTGCTCGGCGGTCTCTCGATGTTCGAGCCGCCGGTTCCGGCCGAGGAACGCGCGTCCCGCGACGAGCTGCTCGCCGAGGCGCTGGCGATCGAGCTCGACGAGTCGCCGCTGCGCAGCCTGGTCACCATGGTGGAGCAGGCTTCGTCGCAGTCGACACTGGTCGACGAGCCGCAGTGGATGGCGGCGGAGATCGCCGCCTACCGCGACGGCCCCTACCTGCAGGCACTCGGCTTCCGGGCGATGAGCTTCGGCTTCGTCTTCCTCGTCTACCTGTTCGGCGGTGCGCTCGACATCCTGGCGATGTTCCTGCTCGGCGCGGCGCTGTGCCGCTGGGGCCTGTTCGATGCGGGCGGCGAGAACGCGGCGCGAGGCGAGAAGTGGCTGCTGCGCCTGGTCGGCCTGGCGATGCTCGTCGGCCTGCCCGGCTCCGCCTTCTCTCACCTGGCGCCCGACGTCGTCGGCGGCTACCTCGGCAACCTGCTGCAGGAGATGCTGCGCGTCTACTGCGGCCCCTTCCTCAGCGCCGGCATGCTCGCCGGCCTGGTGCTGCTGGCGCGCTCCGGCCTCGCCCGGGCGCTGGTCGACGCACTCGCCGCCGCCGGCCGCATGGCGCTGAGCAACTACCTGCTGCAGACCCTGATCGGCACCTTCGTCACTTACCACTGGGGATTGGGGATGTTCGGCCGCCTCGGCGCCCTCGACCGCATCTGGCTGGTGGTCGGCGTCTTCGTGGCCCAGGTCCTCCTCAGCCAGTGGTGGCTGCAGCGCTTCCGCTTCGGCCCGATGGAGTGGCTCTGGCGCAGCGCCACCTACTGGCGACGCCAGCCGATGCGGCGCGGCGCCTGACGCGTCTGCCAGACTCGAGCCATGCGCATCGTCTCCCTCACCTGCTCCAACACCGAGATCGTCTGCGCCCTCGGCTGCGCCGAGATGCTGGTCGGGGTCGACGACCACTCCGACTTCCCGGCCGACGTGGTGGCGGACCTGCCCCGAGTCGGCCCGGATCTGGGGGTCGATCCGGAGAAGGTGGCGGCGCTCGAGCCCGACCTGGTGCTCGCTTCGCTCACCGTGCCGGGCCACGAAAAGGTGGTGGCGGCGATCGAGGACGCCGGGCTGCCCTACGTCGCACCGCGACCGCAGTCGCTCGCGGACGTGGCGCGCGACGTGCGCGACATCGCGGTGCGCCTCGGAGTCGCCGAGCGCGGCGAGGAGGTCGCGGCGTCGATGCAGGAGGCGTTCGACGTGCTGCGCCGCGAGGGCGAGGAGACCGCGGCGCTCGCCGCCGGGCGGGCCCCGGCCTCGATCATGGTGCAGTGGTGGCCGAAGCCGGTGATCGCGCCGGGTCGCGCCTCGTGGGCGCACGACCTGCTCGAGCTGGTCGGCGCCACCCATCCGCTGGCCGAAGAGGCGGTCGAGAGCCGTCCGCTCGAGGACGAGGAGGTCGCGGCCCTGCGCCCCGACGCCTTCGTGCTCGCCTGGTGCGGGGTCGAGCCACACAAGGTGAGGCCCGACGTGGTGCGCTCGAACCCGACGTTCGGCGACCTGCCGGCGATCCGCGAGGACCACGTCTACTGCGTGCCGGAGGCGTGGCTGGGTCGCCCCTCGCCGCGCCTGGTGCACGGCGCCCGCGCCCTGCGCGAGGTGGTGGCCGGCATCGCCGGCGCGCCGGTGCGGCCCGCGCTGCGCGATCCGCGCCTGTGGCGCCAGGGACTCGATGGCTGATCCGACCCTGACCGAGCCGTCGGAGCCGTCACGACCGGCAGGGCTGGTGCTGCGGCGCGCCGTGCCCGACGACGTCGACGCCCTCGTCGCCCTGATCTGCGAGGCGTACCTGGTGGAACGCTACTTCGTCAGCGGCCCGCGCACCGACCGCGCCGAGATCGAGGACCTGATGCGGCGCGGCGAGTTCCTGGTGCTGGAGGTCGGGGGTCGACTGATCGCCTCGGTCTATCTCGAGGAGCGCGCGCCCTCGGCGCTACCGGCCGGGTCGGCTTTAGAGCGCGTGGGCTACTTCGGCCTGCTCTCGGTCGATCCCAGCGAACAGGGCGCCGGTCTCGGCCGCAGGCTGGTGGGCGAGGCCGAGAGCTGGTCGCGCGCCCGTGGCCTCGGGGCGCTCGAGCTCTGGACCGTCGACCTGCGCCGCGAGCTACGCTCGTGGTACGCACGGCTCGGTTTCCGCGAGGTCGGCACGGCGCCGTTCGAGGCCCCCGACCGTAAACTGCGCCCTTGCCACTTCGTGGTGCTGCACAAGAGCCTCGGCGGATCCGAGCTCGCGACGGCAGCGGGCTGAGCGCTATCCTCCCGAGGACTGTCGCGGCGCAACAACCGAGCCCCCGCCCGCGTCTCACCCGGTGTCCCGAGTCCTCCGGACGCACAGGAGAAGCCATGTCCCGAAGATCCCACCGCCCGACCGTCCGGATGGCGCTCGCCGCCTGCGCCCTGCTCGCCGCTTCGCCGGCGCTCCTCGCCCAGACCCCGGAGCCGCCTCCCTTCTACGCCATCACCGACGTCGAGGTGGTCACCGGCACCGGTGAGGTGCTGCAGGGGGCGACGGTGCTGATCGCCGACGGCCTGATCGAGGCCGTGGGGCAGGGGCTCGAGGTGCCGGGCGACGCCAGGGTCTACGAAGGCGCCGGCCTGAAGCTCTATCCCGGCATGGTCGATGCCCTGACCCAGATCGGGGTCAAGAGTGATAACGGCGGCAACCAGCAGTCGTCGGGGGGCGGCGGCAACCCGTTCCAGCCGTCGGGGCCGCAGATCCGCGGTCCGGAGGACCGTCCTCGGACCACACCGTGGAAGAGCCCGGCCGACGACCTCGACGCCGCAGCGGCGGCGATCGAGAGCTGGCGCGAGGCCGGCTTCACCAGCGCCGTCGTGGCGCCGGGCGACGGCTTCTTCCCCGGCCAGGCGGCGTGGATCAACCTCGGCGGCGGCGAGGCCGACGCGCTGGTCGTCGCGACGCCGATCGCCCAGCGCATCGAGTTCCCCACCGGTGGATTCGGCACCTATCCCGGCTCCCTCATGGGCGTGCTCTCCTACGTCCGGCAGGTGCTCGAGGACGCCGACCACCACGCCGACGCGCTGGCGATCTACGAGCGCTCTCCCGCCGGCCGTCAGCGCCCCGAGTACGACCGCACCCTCGAGCCGCTGATCGCGGCGCGCGAGGCCGCGCTGCCCTTCCTGCTCCCCGCGGTCACCGGCCCGCAGATCGACCGCGCCCTCGCCCTCGGTCGCCGCTACGAGCTGCGCACCGTGCTGGTCGGCGCCCACCAGGCCTACCGCCGGCTCGACCGTATCGCTGCTTCCGGTGCGCCGGTGATCGTCAGCCTCGAGTGGCCCGAGGAGCCCAAGGACCGCGCCCCCGACGCCGAGGACGCCTTCCGCGATCTCGCCCACCGGCGCCTGGCGCCGAGCACTCCGCGACGCCTCGCCGAGGCGGGCATTCCCTTCGCCTTCACCAGCGGTGGCCTGAAGAACTCCGGCGACGTCTGGAAGGGCGTGCGGGCAGCGATCGCCGCCGGTCTCTCCGAGCAGGCGGCGCTGGCGGCGCTCACCACGACGCCGGCCGAGCTGTTCGGCGTCGCCGACCGCGTCGGCACGATCGAGAAGGGCAAGATCGCCAATCTCGTGCTGGCCACTGCCGCGCCGTGGGCCGAGGACGCCGAGATCCACCACGTCTTCGTCGACGGCCACCCCTACGGCGACGGCGCCGAGGAGGAAGAGGAGGACGCCGAGCCGCCGAGCGTCGACGTCTCCGGCACCTGGACCCTCACCATGACGACGCCCGGCGGCGAGGTCGAGATGACCGCCGAGCTCGAGCAGGGCGAGGACGGCAAGGTGACCGGCGAGATCCGTTCCGAGCGCGGCGAGACGACGCTGAAGGACGGCCGCGTCGCCGCCAACGTGCTGACCTTCGAGGTCAGCCAGGAGACCCCGCGCGGCACCATGGACGCGAGCTACCGCGCCGAGGTGGAAGGCGAGAGCCTCGAGGGCACGCTGAGCGCCGGGCCGATGAGCTTCGAGGTCGCTGGCGCCCGCACCTCCGCGGCGCCGGCCGGCGGCGCCGGGGACGGCGAGAGTGGCGACGAGGCCGAGGTCGAGGTGGCCGACAGCGAGCTCGAGGAGCTTTGGCGGCTCTACCAGGGGCCGGTCGACGAGGGCGACGACTTCGCCATCGTCGGCGCCACCGTGCATACGGTGAGCGGCGAGACGATCGAGAACGGCACTGTGGTGGTGCAGGGCGGCGAGATCCGCGCCGTCGGCCGGGGCGCCCGCGTCCCCGGCGGCCTACGCACCATCGACGGCGCCGGTCTGCACCTGATCCCCGGCATCATCGACGCCCACTCCCACATCGCGGTGGAGGGCAGCGTCAACGAGGGCTCGCTGAACGTCACCTCGATGGTCGGCATCGAGGACGTCGTCGACCCCGACGACATCTCGATCTACCGTGCGCTCGCCGGCGGCGTCACCGCGATCAACATCCTGCACGGCAGCGCCAACCCGATCGGCGGCAAGAACGCGGTGATCAAGCTGCGCTGGGGCCAGGACGCCGACGGCCTCTTCTTCGCCGGCGCGCCCCCAGGCATCAAGTTCGCGCTCGGCGAGAACCCGAAGCGCTCGCGTGGCGGATTCGGCCCCGGTCGCTACCCGGCGACCCGCATGGGCGTCATCGACGTCATCCGTCAGGCCTTCGTCGACGCCAAGGCCTACCAGAAGGAGTGGCGCGACTACGAGGCGGCGCGCGCCGCCGGCCGCGAGCCGATCCCGCCGCGCCGCGACTTCGAGCTCGAGCCCCTGGTCGAGATCCTCGAGGGCGAGCGGCTGGTGCACGCGCACTGCTACCGCGCCGACGAGATCCTGCAGCTGATCCGGCTCGCCGACGAGATGGGCTTCCAGATCGCCACCCTGCAGCACGTGCTCGAGGGGTACAAGGTGGCCGACGAGATCGCCGCCCACGGCGCCGGCGCGTCGACCTTCTCCGACTGGTGGGGCTACAAGGTCGAGGCCTACGACGCGATCCCACACAACGCCGCCCTGATGACCGAGCGCGGAGTGCTGGTGTCGATCAACTCCGACTCCGGCGAGGAGATGCGCCACCTCAACCACGAGGCGGCGAAGACGATTCGCTGGGGAGGCCTGAGCGAGCGCGAGGCGCTGGCGCTGGTGACCCTCAACCCCGCCAGGCAGCTGCGCATCGACGACCGGGTGGGCTCGATCGAGGTCGGCAAGGACGCAGACCTGGTGCTCTACCGTGGTCATCCGCTCGACGCCAGCTCGGTGGTGCTGAAGACCTTCGTCGACGGCAGGCTCTACTTCGACCTCGAAGCCGACCGCGAGCGTCAGCAGGCGATCGACGCGATGAAGGACCGCCTCGTCGGCAGAGGCGAGGACGAGACCGGCGACGGCGAGCAGACGCCGGACGCCACGCCGGACGCGACCCCCGATCCAGATGCCACCGACAGCGCCGAGCCGCGCCAGGGAGCCGCACGATGAACTCCTCTCGAATCGCCCACGCCGCTCTCGTCGCGGTCCTGACGCTCGCTGCCACGGGTCCCGCTACAGTCGCCACTGCCGAGACCCTGGTGCTGCGCGGCGGCACGGTGCACAGCATGGTGCCCGGCGCCGCTGCTTCGGTGGCCGACGTGGTGGTGCAGGACGGGCGCATCGTGTCGGTCGGCGCCGCGGCCCAGGCGCCCGCCGGCGCCCGCGTCGTCGACGTCGCGGGCCTCGACGTCTACCCCGGCTTCTTCGACGCGATGAGCACCATCGGGCTGATCGAGATCAGCTCGATCGACGCCACCGTCGACGCCGCCGAGATGCCGGCCTACAACCCGCACCTGCGTGCCGCCACCGCGATCCACCCCGACTCCGAGGTCATCCCGGTGAGCCGCTCGACCGGCATCACGCACTCGCTGGTGTCGCCGCAGGCGGGCCAGGACGGCGTGATCCCCGGGCAGGCCTCCCTGGTGCACCTCGACGGCTGGACGGTGGAGGAGATGTCGATCGAGCCGTCGGCCGCGATGGTCATCGCCTGGCCGCAGATCCGCACCCGTCGCTTCGACTTCTCGACCTTCACTCTCAAGGAGAGTAGCTACAGCGAGGCCAAGAAGGAGGCCGAGGAGGCCTTGAAAGCGCTCGAGGGCTGGCTCGATGCGGCGCGCCACTACGCCAAGGCCCAGGCCGCGGGCTCGCAGCGCACCGAGCGCAACCTGCAGCTCGAGCACCTCGCCAAGGTGCTCGACGGCGGCCAGCGCGTGGTGATCTTGGCAAACGCCAAGAGCGACATCGAGGCAGCGGTCGAGTTCGCCGAGGAGCAAGGCCTGAACATGATCCTGGCCGGCGGTCGCGACGCCTGGAAGGTGACGGAGATGCTGGCCGAGAAGCAGATCCCGGTGATCCTCGGCCTGGTCGCCGAGCTGCCCAACCAGGACGACCATCCCTACGACCGGCCGTTCGGCGTCGCCGGGGCGCTGCGCGCCGCGGGCGTGCGGATCGCCTTCGGCAGCGCCGTGCCCAGCGGCGGCTTCGGCGGCCCCGACGGGCCGCACTCCGCTCGCACCCTGCCCTTCGAGGCCGGCATGGCGACTGGGTACGGCTTGAGCCGGGAAGACGCCCTGCGTGCGCTCACCGTCGCGCCGGCCGAGATCTTCGGCGTCGCCGACCAGCTCGGCACCATCGAGGTCGGCAAACGCGCCAACCTCGTCGTGGTGGAAGGCGATCCGCTGGCGATCCGCAGCGCGGTGCGCCACCTGATCGTCGACGGCAAGGAGGTCGAGCTCGGCACCGACCGCCACAGCCGGCTGTACGAGCGCTTCCGCTCGCGACCGACCAGCGACTGAAGATCTTTCGGCTCGATCCGAAAGCATTTCGGCTCTGCGCGGCGAATCCGGCCTCAGACCCTTTTGGGGCCGGGTTGGAATCGTGCTTGCACCTCTCCTATGGCGACCGGTCGTCACGGGACGACCACCCGGCTCCCAGAGTTCTTGGGGTCGGACGTTTCGAACGAATGCCGAAAGGAGACAAAGCAGACATGAAGCGCTCGAGTTCCATGAAGCAGCGTCTCACCAAGACCTTCCTGCTCACCACGCTCGCGTTGCTGATCGCCGCGGTGCCGGCCCTCGCGTCGGACGCCGAGAAGAGCGATCCCTACGAGATGCGCGACGACAGCTGGATCAGCCTGTCGGGTACCGTGACCACAGCCAACCCCGACTCGTTCGTGCTCGACTACGGTGACGGACTCGTCACCGTCGAGATGGACGACTGGGACTGGTACCGCGAGGGCTACAACATCCTCTCCGGAGACAGGGTGACAGTCTACGGTGCGATCGACGACGACCTGTTCGAGTCGACCACCATCGAGGCGTCCAGCGTCTACGTCGAGAGCCTCAACAACTTTTTCTACGCCAGTGCGGCCGACGAGGAAGACTCGATGTACACCGTGACCACTCCGATCATCCTGTCGGAGACCAAGGTGCGCGGAACCGTCACCAGCGTCAGCGAGCTCACCGGTGAGTTCACTATCGACACCGGCTTGCGCAAGATCACCGTCGAGACCGACGACATGCTCTACGATCCACTGGACGACGAGGGCTATCAGAAGATCGAGGTGGGTGACCGCGTGAGCGTGCGTGGCGAGGTCGATCGCGACCTCTTCGAGGGCCGCGAGCTCGTCGCCGACTCGGTGATCACCCTGTCGACCAACGACTCGGACGACGAGTCGATGGCGACCGACAGTTGAAGCGCCGGGCGCTTCTGAGCTGAGACAACCGCACTCGAGAGCAGCGGCACGTTGGCCGCTGTGAAGCCGAACCCCGCCAGAGCCCTGTGCTCCGGCGGGGTTCTGTCGTTTCCGCCGGCCCGGTACCACGGATCGGAGGATCCCCGGCGTCACATCCCGCCGCTTCCGGCTGCTCTGGATGTCAAGATGGCGGCGTGACTGGTGAGGGTCAGAGGCAGGCTGATGGCGCCGGCCTCGCCTTGCCCCTACTGGTCCTGCCTGTCGTGTTGGTGGCGACGCTCGCGAGCGCTGCTGCGGCATCGACGGAGGGCACTGACGAGTCCGCTGCCGGTCCTGCCGTGCTCGAGCGGGCCGAGGAGCTGCGCGCCGGCGGCGACCCCGAAGCGGCGCTGGTGGCGCTGCGCGATCTCGATCTCGAGCGCCTGACGCCACCGGTCGCGCTCGCGGCCGAGAGACTGCGGTGCGGCCTGCTGTCGGAGCTGGGACGGTGGCCCGAGGCGAGCGCCGCCGGCCGTCGCTGGACGGCGCTGGCCCTCGCCTCGCCGTCGGAGGAATCGCGACGAGAGGCGGCGCGGGCCGCGATCGCGACCTCGAGCGCCGACTTCGAACAGGGGCGATTCGACGAGGCCTTCGAGCTGATCGAGCCGCTTCTCTCGCTGCCGCTGGCGGATCCGGCGCTGCGCCTCGAGCTGCGGCTGCGGGCCGGTCGCTCACTGGCCGAGACCTCCCGGCTGGACCGCTCGCTCGAGCTGCTGGAGGAGGCCGAGCAGCTGGCGCGCTCGCAGGGGGAGCCGGGCATGCTGGAGCGGGTGCTGCGGGAGCAGGCGGTGAGCCACCTCTACCGTGGCGACGGGCTGCGTGCGGTCGAGCTGCAGGAGCAGGCCGTCGCCCTGGCCGAGGAGCACGATCTCGACACGCTGGCCATCGGCTATCTCAACCTCGCCCTCGCGCTGCAGAGGATCCACGACTATGCGGCGTGCATCGAGGCCTTGACCAAGGCCGAGCGCGCTGGCTCGAGCGGTGCCAACGAGATCGCGCGGCTGACCACACTCGGCATCTGCGCCATGGAGCTCAACCGGCTGGACCAGGCCGGCGAGGTGCTCGAGGAGGCCCTGGAGGCAGCCAGAGAGCTCGACGACCGCACTCTCGAGGGCTGGGCGCTCGGCGAGCTCGGCATCGTCGCGACGGATCTCGGCGAGACCGGCCTGGCGCTGCGCCGCTTCGACGACGCGATCGCGATCGCCCGCGCCACGCGCAACCAGCGCTTCGAGCTGATCTGGTGGATGAACGTCGGACGACTGCACCGCGATCTGGAGCAGTGGGAGCGGGCGCTCCGCGCCTACCGCAACGCCGAGGACCTGTACGAGGCTTTGCCCGAGCTCGACGTCGACCCCAACCTGCACAAACAGATCGGGCAGTGCCACGCTGGTCTCGGCCGTGACGATCTCGCCGAGCCCCTCTTCCGCCGCGCCCTCGCCGAGTCAGAACCGCGTCGCGATGCAAAGGTGGTCTGGGAGACGCGGCGTGAGCTGGCCCGTCTCGAACGTCGCGCCGGCCGCCGCGAGCGCGCCCGCGAGCACTATCTCGCGGCGCTCGACGCGGTCGAGTGGATGCGCTCCGGCCTGCGCCTCGCCCGCTTCAAGGCCGACTTCTTCGAGAACAAGATCGAGCTCTACGAGGAGGTGGTCGATTTCCTGCTCGCCTCGAACGTCGAGTCGGATGCCGCGGCCGCGCGCGCTGCCTTCGAGGTGGCGGAGCGGGCCAGGGCCCGCGCCTTCCTCGACGGCCTGATCGAGATCCGCGCCGATCCCGCCGGCCAGCTGCCGGCCGAGCTGGTCGATCGCGAACGGGAGCTGGAGCGGAGGATCTCGGCTGCCCAACGGAACCTCCGTCGCGGCGCCGCGCTGCCCGAGGTCGAGCTCGAGCTCGCCGACGCGGAAGCGGAGCTCGAGGCGCTGCTGCTCGAGGTGCGCTCCGGCTTCCCACGCTTCCACGCCCTGCGCGGCGTCGAGGTCGCCGATCTCTCGCGCATCCAGTCGACGCTGGCGCCCGGCGAGGCACTGGTCTCGTTCCTTCTCGGAGCCGAGTCCTCGCACGTATGGGTGCTGCGGGACGGCTCGGTGCACCACTCCAGGCTCGGCGGTCGGGCAGAGATCGAGGCGCTGGTGCGGGCGGCGTACACCGATCTGGTCGATCCGACCGCCCCTCGGCGAGCCGAGCTCGCGAGCGTCGAGGCTCTGGCGCGTCATCTGCTGCGCGACCTCGAGGGGCAGCTCACCGGCCTCGATGCGCTGGTGATCGTCCCGGCGGGCTCGCTGCACTACTTCCCTTTCGAGGTCCTGCCCACCGGCGGCGGTGAGTTGCTGGGAGACCTGGCGGCGGTCAGCTACGTGCCGTCGGCGACGACCCTGGTGGAGCTGCGCCAGAGCCCGACCGCGGCGGCGCAGCCGGCGCTGCTGGCGGTCGGCGATGCCGCCTACGAACGGGGCGCACCGCAGGCCGCCCGTGGTTCGGTGCTGGGTCAGCTCGACCAGCTCGGCGCGCTGCCTCACACACGGCGAGAGATCCGTGCTCTGCGGCGGGTATTCGGCTCCAGGGCGGCGGTGCTCACCGGCGCCGAGGCCACCGAGCGGCGCTTCAAGGCGTTAGAGCTCGGCGCCTACTCGGTGCTGCACCTGGCGACGCACGGATGGCTCGACCCGGTCTCGCCGGCACGCTCGGGGATCGTCCTGGCGACCGATCCGGGTTCCAGCGAGGACGGCATCCTGCAGCCTCGCGAGATCCTCGGGCTCGAGCTCGCCGCCGACCTGGTGACGCTGTCGGCCTGTCGCAGCGGTCTCGGCGAGCTGGTCACCGGCGAGGGCATGGTCGGCATGGCGCGGGCCTTCTTCCACGCCGGCACCGACTCGGTCGTCGCCAGCCTCTGGAACGTCGACGATCGCGCCAGTGCTGAGTTCATGCGCCACTTCTACACGGCCCTCGCGGACGGAGCCGGCAAGGCGGAGGCACTGCAGCTCGCGCGCCAGCAGCTGCGCTCGCGCCGCGGCTACGAGCACCCGTACTACTGGGCGGCCTGGGTCCTCCTCGGTCGCGGCGAGGACGGCATCGAAGTTCCGCCCGTCAGCGGGTCAACTGTCCCCGGGTCGGTCGCCGTGGCCACGGTCGCCTCACTGCTGCTCGCGGCGGCGGTCTTCCTCGTCCGCCGTCGCGGCCGGCGAGGCGGCTAGCAGAAGGAAACTCGTCCAGCCCGACTGCGCCACGATGCCGCCGGAATCGGCCCGCGCCAGCACCCGCCAGCGGTGGGGCTGGCCGGGCTCGATCCGCCGACGCGCCGCGGCTGCGAGGTCGCCGGACGCCAGCTCGCCGCTCCACACCGGCTCGCCGCTGTCGACCCGCTCGACCTCGACCTCCCAGCGCACTTCGAGTGGCGCATCGAGGCTCCAGGAGAAGCCCTCCCACTCTTCGACCTCGCCGGCTGGCGACAGGCCCACGATGCCGGCGCCCCGAACCGTCGACACACGCTCCTCCGTGGGCGCACCGGTGCGGCCCGACCAGATCGCGAGGCCGCCGAGGATTGCCAGCAGCGCCGCGGCGGCAGCACCGAGGAGCCGACGATCGAGCGAAGACGACGAGGGCCACGCAGTCCGGGAAGGCGCCGCGCCCGGCCGCCACGGCACCGGCCGGCGGTCGAGTCGCGTCGCTGCACGCCGCCAGTGCACGTCGTCGACGTCCTCGGGCTCGGCGCCGGCCAGATCCAGCTCGCCGGCGCAGTCGGCGCAGAAGCGAAGGTGGGCCAGCACCCGCTCCGCCTCGGGAGCGGCGAGCCTGCCGTCGCAGTAGTCGAGCAGAGTCGTGGTGTCGGGGCAGCGTCGGCTCTCCCGCCGCATCTCGTCCATCAGGGGGGCGAATCGTTCGTCGAAGCGATCAGGATCGGACATCTCATCTGCCTCCACGTTGCTCTCGGGAGTCGGCGCGCTCGAAGCGCAGTCGGAAGTTGCGGCGCGCGTTCTGCAGGTGCGAGCGCACCGCTTCACGGGAGTGTCCGGTCTGCTCGGCGATCTCGACGTAGCTCAGGCCGGCGGCATGGAAGAGCAGGAAGACTCGCCGCTGGTGCGGCGGCAGGGTTTCGAGAACGGCGCCGGCGCGCTCGAGCTGCTGCCTGACGATCGTCGTGCGCGCCGCGTCGGCATCGCCCGACGGCTGCTGCTCGTCGGCCGGTTCGACGCCGCCGCGAAGCCTCTCGCCGCGAAGCCGGTTGAGGCACAGATTGCGGGCGATGCGCCGCACCCAGGGCAGGAAGCTCTCGCCCTCGAGCGTCGCGAATCGTTCGTAGGCGGTCACGAAGACGTCGTGGCAGAGGTCCTCGGCCTCGTGGGGGTGGCGCACGAAGTGCAGGCAGCAGGCGTAGATGGCGCGCCGGTGCCTGCGGTAGAGGCGCTCGAAGCTGTCGTTGTCGCCGGTGGCGCGAAAGCTCCGCACCAGGGTTTCGTCGTCGCCGTCGTGCATGCCGAAAGGCCCCGACGGGGGATTGTGGCACTGCGGTGGAGGTGGCAGCTCCGGGATCGGGCCGGAATCGCTGAGGCTGGTCACGCTCAGGTCCCTCTCAGGGCTCGCCGACGCTGGTGCTCCAGGCCGCGGTGCCGGCCAGATCGAAGCCGTCGCCGAAGATCCAACCGGCGCCCCAGATGCGGGTGGCGCGGCAGACGAACGGCACGCCGTCGACGCCGCCGCCCGCTTCGACCAGATCCCGGCCTTCGCGGCCGTCGCTGGTGTACTGGAAGCTCGCCACGCCGGCTGCGTCCGTGTTGGTCGACGAGCCACCGCCGGCGTTGGGTCCGGTGAGGACCGCGAAGTCGACGACCGCGCCGGCCGCGGGCGTCAGCCGGTCGGTCAGAACGGTGGCGTCGAGGGTGTGGCCGTCGCCGGGCTCGCCGGTCGAGATCGGCGGCGCGAGCTCACAGACCACACACTGGTTCTCGGCTCCGGGCGTCGGCGGCGCCTGGGCGTAGGTGTCGGTGAAGCGCCCGCCGCCGGAGCCGTCTGGGCAGCGCTGGTTGGAGTGTGCCGCCGGCTCGCCGGCGCCGGCCTCGTCGACCTGAGGCTGACCCGCCTCGAGCAGCACCAGCAGACCCGCATCCTGGGCGGTTTCGGGACCGTAGACCAGGGCATCGATCAGTCCCTCGGTGCTCACCGGCGCACCGGCCGGGTAGTCGGTCGCGTCACCCTGGTACAGCGCGACGGCTGCCGGCCCGGCCAGCAACAGGCCGTCGTCGAACACCAGGTCGACGTTCGCGACGGCCGCGTTGCCGAGCACGAAGCGGCCGCCTGCATCGGTGAAGAAGCCGTCGAGGTCGATGGCCTCGTAGACGGTGTCGGTGGAACCGCCGTACAGCACCAGCACCTTGCCGCCGAGCGGCTGCACGCCGCCGTCCGGAGCCGATAGCTCGACGAACTGGGTGTCGTCGGGCCCCCCGGACGTCGTCGCATCGACCTCGTTGATCCACACGGCGCCCGGCCCGATCGCCTCGATGGGCTGGCAGTTCGAGAACTCCGAGGTGTGTCGCAGGGTGGTGGCCCCACTGCCGACGGTGCGGGTCGCGGTCGCGGTGACCGCGGTTCCCGCGGGCGGCGCCGCCAAGGTGACGAGCTCGAACGCTCCGACCCCCGCGGCGGGGAGCGCGACACTCACGGAACCGAGGTGCTCGTGACCCTCGCCGTGACCGCTCGGATCGCAGGGCGCCACGCTGTAGAGGTCGATCCGGTAGCTCTGGTTGGGGGTGCTCTGCAGGTTGCCGCGGATCGTGAGGAAGATGCCCGCCTGCTCGGCGCTGGTGATCGTCGGGAAGTTCTGCAGTGTGTTGGGGCCGGCATCGAGGTCGCCCGGGTCGTTGGCGGTGACCAGGTTGGTGCCGGCGTTCTCGCCGGGCCCCTTGAGGTCGATGCCGAGGCCCGAGTTCGAGCTGATCGAATTGTCCACGATCTCGGCGCCTGCACCCGTCTCGACGGTGACGCCCTGGGCGAAGTTGAAGCGGACGATGTTGTCGGCGATCCAGGTGCCGTGGGCGCCGCGGATGCGGATCCCGGCCCCGTCGTTGCCGAGGCCGAAGGTCGAGCCGAGGGGGCCGCCTCCGGTGCCGATCCAGTTGCCGAGCACGCCATTGTCGAAGGCGAAACTGCTGCCGGCACCGTCCTCGTCGCCGACCAGCAGCACGCCGTCCTCGCCGTTGCCAGAGATCACGTTGCCCACACCGGTGCCGCCACCGACCCCGCCGATGCGGTTGCCGGAGGTGTTGCGGATGCCGACGCCGCCGAGCCCGTTGCCGAGGTCGCTGTCTCCCACCGCATCGATTCCGATGTGATTGCCCCAGATGGAGGCGCCACCCGACGAGCCGGTGGTGCTGTTGACGTAGACGCCGAAGAGCTGGTTGGCGGAGATCACGTTGCGATCCCCGGGAGCCGTTCCGCCGACGATGTTCGGCCCCGGCAGCCCGATGTCGTGCAGCGACACGCCGTCGCCTCCGTTGCCGCGAGCCGCGTCGCCCTCCGCGTCGGTGCCGATCCGGTTGCCGCGCACGGTGTTCTGGGCGCTGAGGCCGGTGATCCGCACGCCGTCGGCCTGATTGCCCGAGATGCGGTTGCCGTCGTCGGCGATGCCGATGCGGTTCGAGCTCGAGTCGCGCACGAGGACGCCGTGGCGGCCGTTGGTCAGGGCGCCGCCGGCGCTCTCCGAGTTGCCGATCTCGTTGTCGATCAGGGTGTTGTTCGTCGCGCCCTGGTCGAGCACGACGCCGTCCTCCGTGTTGCCGCGGATCGTGTTGCCGTCGAGAGTGTTCTGCGACGCACCGACGATGGCGACGCCGCGCCGGTTGCCGATCCCGGCGGCGTCCTGGCCGTCGGTGCCGATGTCGTTCGACTGCACCAGGTTTTGCGTTGCTCCGGCGCCGGCCAGTACGACGCCGGTATCGGCGCCAGCGATCGTGTTGCCGACCACGTCGTTCTGCGACGAGAGCACGCGGATCCCGGCCTGTCCTCCGAGTCCAGAAACCCGGTCGATGTCGGTGCCGACGACGCCGAAGGCCACCAGGTGCCCGCCGCCTCCGGCGAGCTCGATCTGAGCGTCTCCGAAGCAGTAGACGGTGAGACCGAGGATCGTGGTGCCGGAGCCGTTGACGCGCAGTCCGATGGTGTCGGGGCTGGGGCCGCACACGCCACCGCGGCCCCCTGTCGTCACTGCTCGTCGCGCCGGAGCCGGATCGGCCCGAAAACCGTCCACCTCCACCGTCTGCGCGCCCGGTTGCGAAGTGGCGTCGAGGGTCAACGGATGTTCGATCGGTGGCAGCTCGGAGAGAGGCTGGATGGCGGGCACGCCGAAGCCCGGGAACTGCGAGGGAGGGACGTCGAAAAGGATGCGGGGGAGCAGCTCCTGCTCCTGCAGCGCAGCGCGGAGCGTGCACTCGGGCTCCGGTGTCCCGTCCCGGTCGACGACACCTCCCGTGTAGCAGAGCCCGTCACCGGGCCCGAGGCCCTCGGTGAAGTCGAGGTCGGCAGCGTCGCCGACCGAGTTGACCACCGAGGTCGGTTCGGCGGGGAAGCAGTTCGAGAACTCCGAGGTGTCGCCGGTCAGGATGTCGGTGGCGGTGACGCTGGGATTGGTGATGCCGGGGATCGAGAAGGAGAAGGCGCCGTCTCCCTGAGGATTGGTGGAGGTGACGGTCGAGTCGATGAAGATCTCACCCTCGCCGAAGCCCGAAGGATCGCAGGCCTGGTTGGCGAACAGCTCGATCCGGAAGTCGCGCTGCGCGGTGCTGTTCAGGAAGCCGTCGATGTCGCCCGTCGCTGGGTCGACGAAGGTGATCAGCGGGTGGTTCTGGCGGTTGTTGGCGCCGCCGTCGCCGTCGCCCGGGTCGTTGTTGTTGGGCCCGTCGGGCTCGAAGGTGAAGCTGATGTCGATCCCAAGCAGCGCGTTGTCGTAGATCAAGTTCTCGAGCACCAGGTTGCCGCTGCCGGCGCCGCCCTCGAGCAGCACTCCGGCGCCGCCGTTGTGGGCGATCTCGTTCTCCCCGAATGCGCCGCCGATCAGATTGCTCGCCGCACCGTTCCAGATCCGCACTCCGGAACCGGCGTTGCCCAAGGGGACGCTGTCCCAGGTGACGCCGATCTGGTTGCCCTGCACGAAGACGTCGTGTGCCGACGGGCCGGAGAGCCATACCCCGTCGCCGAAGAGATCGTTGACGTCGAGCCGCGTGTCGACGATCACGTTGCCGGCCCCGAGGACATCGCCGCCGACCGTGACGTCGAACACCGCGACCGCGACGCCGAAGTCGGTGTTGCCGAGCGCCGACGTTCCGGCCGCGTCGGTGCCGACGAGGTTGCCCTGGACCGCCGCGCCGGCGCCGCCGACCGAGATGCCGCCCCGCAGGTTCGCTGAGACCACGTTGCCGGCGCCGGGCGCCGTACCGCCGATGGTGACGTCGTCGGCGCCGAACTGGGTGAGGATCCCGGTGCCGTTGTTGCCGAGCGCTGCCGTGCCGCCAGAGTCGGTGCCGACGTAGTTGCCCTGGATGAGCACACCCGAGGCGCTGACCGCGACGCCGTGGGTGCGCTCGTTGCCGGAGACCACGTTGCGCGCCCCGGCCGACGAGCCGCCGAACACTGCGTTGTCGCCGTTCAGCCCCACCGGCTGCTGGAATCCCGGCGAGCCCACGGCCATCGTGCCCGAGCTGTCGGTGCCGAACAGGTTGCCCTGGATGACGTCTGCGTCGGAGTTGCTGGAGAGTTGGCTGTCGCCGGCGAACAGGTTGCCGGCCCCGGAACCGGTGCCGCCGAAGGTGGTCTGGGCGTTGAGGCTGCTGACGTCGGTGCCGCCCCACGGGTTCGGTGCGCTGCCGGAGGTGTCGATACCGACCCAGTTGCTCTCGAACACGTTGCCGCCGGCGTTGCTGAAGAACTGCAGCCCCTGACCAGCGAGCAGCACCCCGCGCACCGAGCTCCCGGCGCCTCCGAGGCGGATACTGGTGTACAGCTGGATCTCGACCCCGGGCGCACCGGCCCCCATGTGCTCGGTGGCGTCGATGCTGAGCGGCACCGAGATCAGATTGCCGAGCCCCATCCGACCGGGATAGGTGCCGGGCGACTCGAAGGTGATCGAAGCCGCTCCGGTGGACAGCCGCTTCGCCTCCTCGAGCGCTTCGTAGAGGGTGCACTGCTCGCCCTCGAGCTGCAGGTCGTTGTCGCACAGCCCGTCGCCCAGCGGCCCGATGTCCTGGTCGAACTGGTTGACCCGGTAGGCGCCACCGCCACCGCGCGCCGGTGCGCGCTCGAGGACGAGGGGCGTCGTCGACCCCTCCACGAGCGCGACGAGATCGTCCGTCGTGTCCGGCGAAAGGCGCATCTCGAGCAGCGCCACCGGGTCGCCGCCAAGTGGGGCGTGGCTGCCGCCTCGATCGCGAGCGGCAGCGGCCGCGCGCCGGATGCGATCGACCACCGGACCGGTCACGCTCCGGTCTCCGCGCCCCACCGATCGCCACCGATCGCGGCCGCGCACCCGCACCAGCTCGTCTCCCACCGTCGCCTCGACGTCGATCCAGCGATCCTCGTCGAGCCGCCCGAGCGCGATCGATGTCGCCTTGGCGGCGAGAGCGATCTCCTCGCCCTCCGCCGACAGCACGCCGCGGGGCCCCTGGTACACAGTGAGCATGGCGCCGCCCGACCGCTCGATGGCGACCACCAGGTCGGCGATCCCGTCGGCACGGTTCACCTCACCGATCGCCGCAGCGCTGACCTGCCCTCCCAGGTCCATCGTTTCGTGGCTCGGGAAACGTCCTTCGCCGTCGCCGAGCGCGAAGTGGAGGCGCGAGCCATTCCGGCGACCGGCCACCACGTCGACGTTGCCGTCGTTGTCGAAGTCGCCGGCGCCGAGGAAGTACGGCGCCTCCGGCAGCTCGAGCACCCGCGCCGGCGAGAGGAACGGTGCCGTGGTGAAGACTCCGCGCTCGCGCATCCGCTCTGCCGCCGGCGAGTGGGGGTACACCGCCGCCGGGTTGCCGCGGTAGAGCACCAGCAGCCCGCCGTCGCCCTCTTCGAGCCCCACCGCCAGGTCCGGCGTGCCGTCCGCGTCGAAGTCGCCGGCGGCGAGCGATAGGGGATCTGCCGACGAGAGATCCGGAGAGCCGCCGCGCGCCGGAGTCGCCCAGACCAGGCGGACGTCGATCCGCGTCGGCTGAGACAGCTCGGCCGGCGCCGGGGACGCAGGCGGCTCGGTCCCCCAGCTGGCGGAGTCCTGGCGCGCTGAGGCTACGGCCGTGACGATCCACAGCACCGCCATGGCGCAGCAGATCGAGCGGCGGATCGGAAGACGGCGCGGAGACATGCGCCGCGGGGCATCGGAGAAGGTGAAAGCCATCGTGTGCACTCCCAGGATTCGGCTCGCGTTTCCATGCCCTGGACACGCGAGCCAGGGAAAGTGCACAAAACGATCTCCTCCTCGGCGAACCGTGTCCGTCTGCGCGACGCGGTCTCGTTGGACCCTGAACCGGCCCTGACGTGCACCCGAGCGAGAGGAGCGAGACGATGATGAAGGTGGTCTTCCTGGTGAAGCGACGTGGCGATCTGACCGTGGAGGAGTACCGGCAGTATTCGACCGACGTGCATGCGCCGATGGTCACCGGGTTGCCCGGACTGCGCCGCTACGTGGTGAACTACTCGCTGGCTCTCGACGAGAGCCAGGCGCCGGCCTACGACGGTCTGGTCGAGCTTTGGTTCGAGAGCGCGGAGGCCTTCCAGTCGGCGATGGCCTCGGACGCCGGCCAGGCGGCGGTCGCCGACCAGGCCAACTTCCTCGACACCGGCCAGACCGTGATGCTGGTGGTCGACGAGGTGTCGCTGCTCGGCTGAGCCGGCGCGCTACGCCGCCTTCGGCGGTTCGACCACCCCGTGCTCGATCAGGCTGTCGGCCATGTCGGTGACCATCGTCTCGAGCGAGCGCGGCTGCCAGTCGAGCACCCGGCGGATCTTGCCGTTGTCGACGTCCTGGCGCACGCCGAGGTCGTTGAGCGCCAGGCGGGCCGTCTTGTCGAAGAGAGCCAGCAGGCGCATCACGAAGCCCGGCAGGCGGCCGGTGGGGATACGGAAGCCGCGATCCTTCAGGTGGCGGTCGAGGATCGCCGCGATGTCGCGCATCGAGGCGTGCTCGATGGCACAGATGAAGCGCTCGCCGGCGGCCTCGGGGCGGATCATCGCCTCGACGTGCGCCGTCGCCACGTCACGCACGTCGACCGGTGCCCAGCCGAGGTCGGGGCAGGCGGGGAAGTCGCGCTCCATCAACTTCTTGATCGCCTCGCCGGAAGTGCCCCAGTCGGCGTCGAGCAGGGGACCCAGCACCAGGCCGGGGTTGATGGTGGTCAGCTCGAGCCGCTCGCCTTCCGGCAGGGTCTGCACGAAGTCCCAGGCGGCGCGTTCGGCGATCGTCTTGCTCTTCTCGTAGGCGCCGATCTTCTTCGAGTCGATGTCGGACCAGTCGCTCTCGTCGAAGGTGCGCGAACGGTCGCGGCCGTAGAGCACCGCCGCCACCGAAGACGTCATCACCACCCGCTCGACGCCGGCCTTCGAGGCGGCGCGCAGCACCCGCAGCGCTCCCTCGCGCGCCGGCACGATCAGCTCGTCCTCGTGCTTCGGCGGTGTGCGCGGAATCGGCGACGCCACGTGCAGCACGTAGCGGCAGTCAGCCACCGCCTCGGCCCAGCCGCTGTCGAGGGTGAGATCGGCGCCCACCAGATCGAAGCGATCGCCGAGCTCCACGTGACGCCCCAACGCCTGGCGCAGCCCCGTCTCGCGCCGCAGCGTGCGGGCCGTGCCGCGCACCCGGTAGCCCCGGCGCAGCAGCTCGACGATGCAGTGCATGGCGATGAATCCGGTGGCGCCGGTGACCAGGACGAGATCGGAACGGCTCTGTTCGCTCATGGGTCCTCCTCGTGGGTGTGTTCCCGAGGATACGCCCCGTGTGCCTTGCGCCGTCCCTACGGCTCCGGGAAGGCGGTGGCGTCTCCGAGGCTGGCGAAGCGGCCGAGAGGATTGCTGTAGGTGCGGCGGTTGCCGGTGAGGTGGTCGGTGACCTCGAGCTCGAAGGCGACGTTGGAGAGGGCGCCGTAGTAGACCCAGAAGTGGCCGTTGATCGGCCGGGCGTCGAGCACCTTCACCACCAGCTCGAGGTTCTCCTCGGTGAAGAACCAGAAGACTCCCGAGTCGTCGACCAGCGGCCTGGCGGTGGCGTCGCCCGTAAGCCCCTGGAAGTCCTCCCAGCGCGCCGTGACCCCGAAGCGCCCGTCGTTGAGGCAGAGCGTGGTACCCGAGGGTACGCATGTCGTGCCCGAGGCGCTGGTGCGGCCGTGCGTGATCCGCGGGCTCCAGGTGTCTTCGGGGATCTCGACGAAGGCCGACAGGGCCTCCGGCGAGAGCGCCTCGGTGTCGCCGACGCTGGCGAAGATCCCCTGGGGGTTGAAGTAGCGCTTCGCCGCGCCGGTCCCGGCGTCGGTGACGGTGATCTGGTACTCGACGTCGGAGAGCGCGCCGTAGAAGACCCAGAACGCGTCGTTGAGTCCGGTGCCGTCGAGCACCTTGATCATCGTCTCGATGTTCTGGTCGTCGAAGAACCAGAACGCTCCGGTGTCAGCAGAGAGCGGCACCGTCCGGCCGTGGCCGAGGACCTGCTCGCCGTCGCGGAACGCAACGGCGACGCGGAAGCGATCCTCCTGCAGGCACAGCGCCTCCGCGCTCTCGGCGCAGCGGCCGTCCGGTGCGTCGAGGTCCAGAGTGTAGAGCTCGCGGCCGAGGATGCCGTCGTCGGCCGAGAAGAAGAGCCGCCGGCCGGCGATGGTGAGCTCGCTCGGCAACGACGACTGGGCTCCGGGGAAGAGGTCGTGAACGAGCCGCACGACGCCTCCCGAGGGCGCCGCTGCGTCGTACTCGAACAACTCCCATCCGTAGCCCGAGCCGTGGGCCGAGAGGAACACCGAGGTGCCGGTGGCGTCGGCGACCAGCTCGCGCACCGAACGGACCGGCGTGCCGTCGGGGAACGAGATCGACCGGGTGCCCGCGGCGGTGCCGTCGGTCACCAGGAGCTGCCCGTGGCCAGCATTCCAATCGCCAGCAACCAGCAACGATCCGCCGTGGAGCGCCACGCCGTGCGACGGGAAGCGCAGGTCGGCGAGGTGCCGCGACTGCTCGACCAGAGGATCGAAGCTGTACAGGCCTCGCGCCGACGGATTCGAGCCACCGTAGCCGAAGAGGAAGAGCAGGTCCTCGGTGGCATAGAGGGGGCGATCGATGGCGAAGTCGGGCAGGGTGGGGTCGTCAAAGACCTCGACGGCTGGAGTCGGCAGCACGCTGGTCCGCGCGAGCTCGGTCTGGGCCCCTTCGCCTGTCGCCAGGAAATAGACGTGCTCACCGACACGGCGGAACTCGCGGGTCTGGCCGATCCGTAGTTCGCCGGTCTCGAGCCGGGTCACAACGGTGCCGGCGTCGTCGACCCGCCACAGCTCCCGCGTGGAGTCGTCGCGGGTGCGGCGGAAGAAGGCGGTCGCCCCGCTACTGCTGAGAACCTGCAGATCGCTGCCGTCGTCCGCCAGGACCTCGAAGGTGCCGGCCGGGGTGCCGTCGGTGTACCACAGCGCCTCTCCGCGACCTTGAGGAGTGCGGAACTCGATCTCGAGGAGCAGGCCGCCGTCGAGAGGGGTGATGGTGCCCAGCAAACCGAAGTCGTCGAAGTCGCCGATCGGCAGGGTGAAGGTGCCTGCGGGAGTGCCGTCGCTCCGGTAGAGCCTGGACGGAACGGCGCAGGCGATCAGCAGGAAGGAAGAGGTCGCCTCCCGGATCTCGAGCGTGGACGTCGAGCAGTCGAGCGCGAAGGGATGGGTACCAGAAGCGGTGCCGTCGCTGCTGTAGAGGCCGGGCAAGGCGTGGAAGCGGGGATCGAACAGGATGCGCTCGCCGGAGGCGGCGGTCAGATAACGAGGCTCGCTGCCGATCTCGGGGCTCTGCGTCTGGCGAACGAGGTCCACCGTGCCGTCCGGATCGAGCCGCCAGAGCCGAGGCGGCCAGCTATCGTCGAGGTAGCCGCGGAACAGGTCGCCCGTTGGCAGCGAGAGTACCGGCAACAAGGGCGACGCAGGGCTGGCTTCGACGTCGAGGGCTCGCTGCGTTCCGGTGGGTGTACCGTCGCTGCGCCAGAGATCTAGATCGAGCATGAAGTGGAACTGACCGCTTCCCAGGTCCCCGCCTGGCCAGGTGAGGTCGCCGATCACGAGCGGCTGCGGCTCGCCGCCCGGCACCAGTGACCAGATCGCGGAATCGAACGGGAAGAGCAGCCGACCATTCAGGCGACCGAGGTCCACCGTGCAGGTGTTGCAAAGCCGGAGGACCGGAGTGACGGAGCCGTAGCGGTCGATCTCCAGCAGGTAGCGCAGTCCCTGGTGCGGTCCGGCGATGTAGATCGTCGTGTCCAGGCTCAGCGGCCGGTCGTCCGTCGGGTTCGGATAGGCAACCACGGGCAATCGGAAGGTGCCTGCGGCGGTGCCATCACTCGCCCACCACCACGTGCTGGAGCCGTGAGAAGCGCGGATGCCCAGGAAGGCGATCCCTGTGTCAGCGTACCGTTGACCGCTGAGGTCCCCCGGCAGCGTCTCGATCGGTTCCGCCTCGGCACCGGGCTGGTGTCGCCAGAGTTCCAGCGAATCGTCTAAATCGAGCACCGCGAGCACGCCTTGCCTGACCGGCAGCAACTCCGCAATTTGGGCTTCCGGAGGTACGGTACGGTCGAGCGCGTCCGCGGCCGGGTCGAGACCGTACCAACGCAGGTCCCAGCCGCCGATGTCGTTCTCCACCGCGATCAGGACGCGATTGCCAGATGCTGCCGCGGCGCCGGCACCGCCCGGGAGATCGACAGTGCGACTGCCCGGTATGGTCCCGTCCGAGAGTAGGAGAGAAGTCGGTACCGACCCGTAGCCTTCGCGCACCACGGCGATCCCCGCCTCCAGCGGCAGCGTTCGCTGCTGCAGGGGGAAGTCCGCCAGGACTTCGGTGCCAGACCGCGTGCCGTCACTGGAGACGAGTCGCTTTCGCCCTGAGTGGCACCGACTTCCGAGGCCCACCAGTAGGCGCGCCCGTCGTTCTCGAACAGGGGTTCGTGCTCGCAGTCTGGATCGCAGGCTATGGGCAACAGCACGGTGCCCACAGCGGTGCCGTCGGTCCCCCAGAGCATGGGCTCGCGCCCGTTGGCGCTGGAGACGAAGGTCGCCCGGTCGCCGGCACCCAGAAGCTCCTCGATCCACTCTCCGTCGCCTGTCGGCAGGGAACCGACCGCGAGATCACGCGTCAGCTGCGCCAGCTGTGCCTGGGCGAGGCCACCTCCCAGCATGGCGCTCGTCAGCGCGACAGCCACCGTCCCACCCAGCCAGCCGGGTGCCTCGATCGAATGGCCCATGAAGCGCCTCCCCCTGTGTATGCGCAAGAGGAGGCTTTTCTAGCATCCTCGGACAGCGGCCGGCGCCGATAGGTTGCAGGCGTGCCCGCGGTGGCGGTTCGTCAGAGGAGTCTTCGGCGTGCTGGTTGGGGGCAGAGAGGCTTTCATGCGACGCGTGGATTCCGCCTCCGCGGGAATGACGGGGCATTGAGGCGCTGCCACGGTGCAGGGCTCGTAGCCGCTTCATGCGACGCGTGGATTCCCGCCTTCGCTGGTCTGACAGAGGTGGGGGATGGTCGTCCCTGACCCCTGACCCCCAACCCCTGACCCCTGACCCCCAACCCCTGACCCCTAGATATGGATCGCGCGGTCCTCGGTCGCGGCGAGGCACGCTTCCTTGACGATCTCGGCCAGGGTGGGGTGGGCGTGGGAGGTGCGGGCGAGGTCTTCGGCGGTGGCGCCGAACTCGATGGCGGCGACGGCTTCGGCGATGAGGTCGCCGGCGTGGGCGCCGAGGATGTGCACGCCGAGGATGCGGTCGGTCTCCTGGTGGGCGAGCACCTTGACCAGGCCCTCCTCGGCGCCCATGGCGCGGGCGCGGCCGTTGCCGCGGTAGGGGAAGGTGCCCTTCTTGAACGGCACGCCGTCCTCCTCGAGCTGCTCCTGGGTGCGGCCGACGGAGGCGATCTCGGGCTCGGTGTAGACGACGCCGGGGATGGCGTCGTAGTGGACGTGGCCGTAGCCGGTGACGATCGACTCGACGCAGGCGATGCCCTCTTCCTCGGCCTTGTGGGCGAGCAGGGCGCCGCCGATCAGATCGCCGATGGCGTAGACGCCGGGCACGTTGGTGGCGTAGTGCTCGTCGACCTGCACGAAGCCGCGCTCGTCGGTCTCGACGCCGACCTCCTCGAGCCCGATCTCCTGGCTGGCTGGCTTGCGGCCGACCGCGACGAGCACGCGGTCGCATTCGATCGGATCGTTGCCCTCGCTCTGCACGCGGCAGAGGTCGCCGTCGCGCTCCACTCCGGTGACCTTGGTGCCGAGCCGCAGCTCGAGGCCCTGCTTCTGGAAGATCTTCTGCGCCGCCTTGGCGATCTCGAGGTCCATGCCGGGCAAGATGCGGTCGAGGTACTCGAGCACGGTGACCTGCGAGCCCAGGCGCGCCCACACCGAGCCGAGCTCGAGCCCGATGTAGCCGGCGCCGATCACCACCAGGCGCTCGGGCACCTCGGGGTAGGCGAGGGCCTCGGTGGAGCTGCCGACACGGTCGCCGTCGAGCTCGACGCCAGGCAGGGTGGAGGGCACGCTGCCGGTGGCGAGGACGATCTTCTCGGCCTCGAGGGTGGTCTTCTCGCCCTCGTCGCCGGTGACTTCGACCTCGCCGGGGCCGCGCAGCACGCCACGGCCGTGGGTGACGTCGACCTCGTTCTTCTTCATCAGCGACTTGACGCCGCCGGTGAGGGCCTTCACCACCTTGTCCTTGCGCTGCATCATCTTCTCGAGATCGAGGCCGACGCCGGCGACGTGCACGCCGTGGTCGATCAGCTCGTGCTGCGCCGAGTGATAGCGGTGCGACGAGTCGAGCAGCGCCTTGCTCGGGATGCATCCGATGCGCAGGCAGGTGCCGCCGAGGGCTGCGTTGGCGTCGACGATCGCCGTCTTCAGGCCGAGCTGGGCGGCGCGGATGGCGGCGACGTAGCCGCCCGGGCCGGCGCCGAGCACCAGCAGGTCGTAGGTCTTGTCGGACATGGCAGGGACTTTCCTCTCTGACCGCTCAGGGGTCAGACCTCGAGCAGCATGCGCGTCGGGTTCTCGATCGCTTCCTTGATCCGGCGCAGGAAGGTCACCGCCTCGCGGCCGTCGACGATGCGGTGGTCGTAGGTCAGGGCGACGTACATCATCGGCCGGATGACGATCTCGCCGTCGATCGCCACCGGGCGTTCCTGGATCGCGTGCAGCCCGAGCACACCGCTCTGCGGCGGGTTGACGATCGGGGTGGAGAGCAGCGAGCCGAAGATGCCGCCGTTGCTGATCGTGAAGGTGCCGCCGGTGAGCTCGTCGAGCTTGATCTTGTTGTCGCGGGCCCGGGTACCGAAGTCGGCGATCGCCAGCTCGATCTCGGCGAAGCCGAGCTGCTCGGCGTTGCGCACGATCGGCACCAGCAGGCCGCGGTCGGTGCTCACCGCGATGCCGATGTCGTAGTAGTCGCGGTAGACGATCGTCTGCTCGTCGATCTCGGCGTTGAGCTGAGGGAACTGGCGCAGCGCGTCGATCGACGCCTTGACGAAGAAGCTCATGAAGCCGAGCTTGATCTCGTGGCGTTTCACGAACTCGTCCTGGTACTGCTTGCGCAGCGCCATCACGGCGCTCATGTCGATCTCGTTGAAGGTGGTCAGCAGCGCGGCGCCCTGCTGCGCCGAGACCAGGCGCTCGGCGATGCGGCGGCGCATCGGGCTCATCGGCACCCGCTCCTCACGCCGCGATCCGCCGCGCGGTGCGTCGTCCGTCGCCGGTGAGGCCGGCGGGCCCTGCTTGGCGGCGCGCTCGGCGTCCTCCTTGAGCACGCGGCCGCCGGGACCGGTGCCCTTCACCTGGGAGGGATCGATGCCGGCCTGCTCGAGGATGCGGCGGGCGGCAGGCATCACGTGGCCGCCCTTCTCGCCGTCCTCGCGTTCGGGCTCCCCAGACTCCTCGGGCTCCTTCTCAGACTCCTTCTCGGACTTCTTCCCGGACTTCTCGTCCGACCCCTTCCGGGAGTCCTTCTCGGCGGACTCCTTCCCGGACTCCTTCTCCGGCTTCTCGGCGCTGTCGTCGATCTGGCCGATGACGTCACCCACCTTGACCGTGTCGCCCTCCTGGGCCGAGATCTCGGAGAGCACCCCGGCGGCGGGCGCCGGCAGCTCGAGTGTGACCTTGTCGGTCTCGAGCTCGGCGACCGGCTCGTCGACCTCGACGTAGTCGCCGACCTTCTTCAGCCACGACTGGATGAGGGCTTCGGAGACGGATTCGCCGACGTTGGGGATCTTCAGTTCGACAGACATGGGATGCGGGACTCCGGAGGAGATGGAAGCAGTGGGAGCTACTTGGGTCGGCGCTGCGCTGTGGGTCGGCGCTGTCGGTCAGCGTGGTGGAGAGGCGGAGGGACCCGCCGGGAGCCCGGAGGCCGCCGGGACGAGCTCAGGGGCCTGAGGTGCCGCGAGCCGACCCTACAGGCCGCTGAACGCTGCGCTCAGCAGCTCCTCCTGCTCGATGCGGTGGCTGTGGGCCGAGCCGGTGGCAGGGCTGGAGGAGGCTTCGCGGTAGATGCCGCGGAGCTCGAAGCGGTCGAAGAGGCGGTCGCCGAAGGTCAGGCGCAGGAAGGGCCAGGCGCCCATGTTGCGGGGCTCCTCCTGCACCCAGACGACGTCGGTGCCGTCGGCGTAGGGCGACAGCAGCCGGCGCAGGTCGGCCTCGGGCAGTGGGTAGATCTGCTCCATGCGCAGGATGGCGACGTCGCGCTCGCCGCCCTCGTCGAGCCTCTCGGCGAGGCGCGCGGCGAGCTCGTAGTAGATCTTGCCCGAGCACAGGATCACCCGGCGCACCGTCTCGGGGCCGACGCCGCTGGGGTCGGCGAGCACGCGCTGGAAGGTGCCGCTCGACAGATCGCCCATCGGCGAGACCACCTCGGGGTGGCGCAGCAGGCTCTTTGGCGTCATCACCACCAGCGGCTTGCGGATCGGCCGCAGCACCTGGCGCCGCAGCAGGTGGAAGATCTGCGCCGGCGTCGTCGGGTTGGCGACCTGGATGTTGTCCTCGGCGGCGAGCGACAGCCAGCGCTCGAGCCGCGCGCTCGAGTGCTCGGGGCCCTGGCCCTCGAAGCCGTGCGGCAGCAGCAGGGTGACGCCGGAGAGCCGGTGCCACTTGTCCTCGCCGCTGGTGATGAACTGGTCGATGACCACCTGGGCGACGTTGACGAAGTCGCCGAACTGCGCCTCCCAGATCACCAGGCGGTCGGGACGGTCGAGCGAGTAGCCGTACTCGAAGCCGAGCACGCCGGCCTCCGACAGCGGCGAGTTGAAGATCTCGATCGGCGCCTGGTCGGCCGCCAGGTTGGCCAGCGGCATGAACTCCTGGTTGGTCTTCTCGTCGTGCAGCACCGCGTGGCGATGCGAGAAGGTGCCGCGCTGGCTGTCCTGGCCGGTCATGCGCACGCCATGGCCCTCGGTGACCAGGGTGGCGAAGGCGAGCGCCTCGGCCGCCGACCAGTCGAGCGGCCGCTCGCCGGACGCCATGTCGAGCCGGGCGTCGAAGAAGCGCTTGAGGCGGCTGTGCGCCTGGAAGCCCTCGGGCAGCTCGCACAGCTTGCGCAGCAGCCGCTTCTGGATCTTCTTGGACACCCCTGTTTCGACGTTCGGCACGTCGGCGTCGCGGCCGCCGACGTAGGGCAGCCAGACGCCGCCGTAGGCGTCGACGCGGCTCTTCTCGTCACCCGTGCGGGCCGATTCGAGCGCCGACTCGAGCTCGGCCTCCTGCCCCGCGAGCAGCTCGTCGGCCTCCTTCTCGGTCACCTCGCCGAGCTGCAGCAGGTGCTCGAGGTAGTGGCTGCGCACCTGCTGGCGCGAGCGGATCTCCTCGTAGAGCAGAGGCTGGGTGAACGCCGGCTCGTCGCCCTCGTTGTGGCCGCGGCGGCGGTAGCAGTACATGTCGATGACGACGTCGCGGTGGAACTGCTCGCGGAACTCCATCGCCACGTGCACCACCTGGGCGACGGCCTCGGGATCCTCGCCGTTGACGTGGAAGATGGGGATGTGGAGCATCTTCGCCGCGTCGGTGCAGTAGGTGCTCGAGCGGGCGTCGCGCGGCGAGGTGGTGAAGCCGATCTGGTTGTTGACGATCACGTGCAGGGTGCCGCGGGTGGTGTATCCGGGCAGCTGCGACAGGTTGAGGGTCTCCTGGATGATCCCCTCGCCGGCGAACGCGGCATCGCCGTGCACCAGGATCGCCATGCCCTGCGAGCGCTCGGCCTCCACCAGCCGCTCCTGCTTGGCGCGGATGCGCCCCATCGCCACCGGGTTGATGAACTCGAGGTGGCTGGGGTTGAAGCACAGCGACAGGTGCACCTTGCGGCCGTTCTGGGCCACCCAGTCGGAGCTGTGACCGAGGTGGTACTTGACGTCGCCGCGGCCGTAGTAGTCCTCCGGATCGGTGTCCTCGAACTCGCGGAAGATCTTCTGCGGCGACTTGCCGAGGATGTTGCAGAGCACGTTGAGGCGGCCGCGGTGGGCCATGCCGAGAACGATCTCGCGGATGCCCTGCTGCGCGGCGCGCTCGATCGCCAGGTCGAGCAGCGGGATGAGGCTCTCCGCCCCCTCGAGCGAGAAGCTCTTGGCGCCGAGGTACTTCTTCTGTATGAACTCCTCGAAGACCACCGCCGAGGTCAGGCGCTTGAGGATGCGCAGCTGCTCGTCGCGCGACAGCCGCGCCCGGTTCTCGCTCACCTCGAGACGCTCGAACAGCCACTGCCTCATCGACAGGTCGTCGATGTGCATCACCTCGACGCCGATCGAGCGGCAGTAGGTGTTGCGCATCTGCTCGTAGACCTGGCCCACTGTGCGGGTGTTGGAGCCCGGCAGGTTGGCGGTCGAGACGCGCTCCTCGAGGTCGGCCTCGCCGAGACCGAAGGCCTGCAGCTGCAGCTCGGGCAGGCGCGGCGGATCGGTGAGCGGGTTGACGTGCGCTGCCAGGTGGCCGCGGATCCGGTAGGTGCGGATCATCTCGTCGACCTTGTGCTGCAGCACGGCGGCGGACGAGGTGCCGACGGCGCCGCCTGCCTGCCCCGAGCGGAACAGGCCGGCGGGCTTGAACGAGGGGCCCTGGCGGAAGCCCTGCAGGTGGCCGTTGGCTCCGTGACCGTTGGTCTCGCGGATCTCGCGCTCGAAGTACGCGCGCCAAGACTCCGGCACCGAGGCCGGGTCGCGGTTGTAGTCCTCGAGCAGGCGTTCGAGGTATTCGAGGCTGTGGCTGTGCTGCTGGCTCGAGCTCAAGGAAGGACCTCGGAGAGGCGGGCGGACATCACCTGAAGCGGAGCGCCTCCAGGCGCTCCGAAATACGCTTGGAAACATAGCTTCTCGGGTATCCTGAATCAACCGAGAACGGCCTCGAGAGGGCTCGGCCCCGACGGATCCAAGGCTGCGAGAGACCGGAGAGAGGGAGAGATGGGCAAGAAGAAGGCTGTGCTCGCCTACAGCGGCGGGCTCGATACCTCCTGCATCCTGCGCTACCTGCAGGAGCGGGACTACGACGTGGTGGCGTTCATCGCCAACGTCGGACAGGACGAGGACTTCGAGGAGAACGCCGAGAGGGCGCGCCAGATCGGCGCCTCTGCGGTGTACGTGGAGGACCTGCGCGAGCGCTTCGTCAGCGAATTCATCTTCCCGGCGATCGCTGGCAACGCCGTGTACGAGAATCGCTACCTGCTCGGGACCTCGCTGGCGCGGCCGATCATCGCCCAGCGCCAGGTGGAGGTGGCGCGTGAGCAGGGGGCCGACGTGCTCTCGCACGGCGCCACCGGCAAGGGCAACGACCAGGTGCGCTTCGAGCTCGCCTACGCGGCCCTGGCGCCGCGGATGAAGGTGATCGCGCCGTGGAAGGAGCGCGACTTCCTCGACCGCTTCAAGGGCCGTCGCGACCTGCTGGCGTATGCCGAGCAGCAGGGGATCCCGGTGCCGGTGAGCAGCGAGAAGCCGTACAGCACCGACGAGAACCTGATGCACAAGAGCTACGAGGCCGGCATGCTCGAAGACCCGATGCAGGCGCCGCCGAAGGACATGTTCGACCTCACCACGTCGCCGGTCGACGCCCCCGACGAGCCCGAGATCATCGAGGTGCACTTCCAGAACGCCCGCCCGACCAAGGTGGTCGAGCGGGCGAGCGGCCGCGAGACCAGCGGCGACCTCGAGCTCTTCGTGCGCCTCAACGAGCTCGGCGGCAAGCACGGCATCGGCCGGGTCGACATGGTCGAGAACCGCTTCGTCGGCATCAAGTCGCGCGGCGTCTACGAGACGCCGGGCGGCACCATCCTGCACCGCGCCCTGCGCGACCTCGAGGGCATCGCGATGGACCGCGAGGTGCTCGCCCTGCGCGACGGCCTGGCGCCGAAGTTCACCCAGCTGATCTACAACGGCTTCTGGTTCTCACCCGAGATGGACTTCATCCACGCCGCCTTCCGCCAGGCCCAGGACCTGGTCGACGGCCGGGTGGTGCTGGAGCTCTACAAGGGCGGCGTGCAGTCGCTGGGCCGCGAGTCGCCGAGCTCGCTGTACGACCGCGAGCTGTCGTCGATGGACGTCGAGGGTGGCTACGACCAGACCGACGCGCGTGGCTTCATCCGCATCAACAGCCTGCGGCTGCGGGCGCACCGGGCGATCCTGCGAGGCGCCGACCGGGAGTAGCGGCCAGGGCGGCGTGGCTACTGCGCGCCGGCCTTCTGCTCGTTGAGCGCCGCGGCGGCGGCGCTGGCGTCGTCGTAGATCTGGAACAGCGGCAGCAGCTGACCGAGCTTGAGCACGCGGTCGACCGAGTCGGAGCCGCGCACCAGGCCGAGGCGGGCGCCGAAGCGCTCGATGATGCGCTTGGACGCGACCAGCTCGCCGACCCCGGAGGAGTCGACGTGGGTCACCTGCGAGAGGTCGACGACGATCCTCTCGGCGCCGTCGCCGAGCAGTTGGTTGACCTTCTCGCGCAGCAGCACGTCGCCGACGCCGGCGACCAGTTTGCCCTGCATGGAGATGACTTCGCAGTTGCCGATGGAGCGGGTCTCGACCTTCATGCGGCGCACTCTATCGGAAGTGAATCAGCCTGCCGCGGTGGTCGCGTAGCGACCGCGGTAGTAGAGCAGCGGGGCCTCGCCGGGACGATGGATCGCTCCCTCGCGCACCCGGCCGACGAAGATGCCGTGGTCGCCGCCGTCGTGCACCGCGTGCAGGGCGCACGAGAAGTGCGCCAGGCAGCCGTCGAGCAGCACCTCGCCGTGGTCGTCGAGGCGGAAGGGCGCGCCGTGCAGGCGGCCGTCCCGGGCTTCGACAGGCAGCAGGCGCTGGGCGAAGAGGTTCGACAGGTCCTCCTGGTCGGCGGCCAGGATGTTGATCGCGAAGCTGCCTGCGGCGGTGACCTGGCCGTGGCAGGTGGCGAGGTTGTCGACGCAGACCAGCAGCAGCAGGGGCTCGAGCGACACCGAGCAGAAGGCGTTGGCGGTCATGCCGTGCAGGCTGCCGCCGACGTTGGTGGTGACCACGGTCACCCCGGTGGCGAAGTGGCCGACGGTGTCGCGGTAGTCGCGGCTGTCCACGTTGAGACGACCTGCCGGCCTACGGGCCTTCGCCCTGGTTGCTCTCGTTGCGCAGCCAGCGCTCGAGGTCCTCGAGCAGCGGGGTGAGGCGCTCGCGCAGCCCGGTACCCTCCTCGGCGAGGCGGGCGCGCAGGGCGTCGAGGCGCTCGCGGACCTTCTCGACCTCGGCGCGCAGGCGCGGGTCGTCGGCCTCGATGCCGTCGGTCTCGGCCTGCTGCCGCAGCGACTCGAAGGCGGCGGTCAGCTCGGCGAGCTGGCTGGCGACAGACGGCTCGGAGGGCTCGCCCTCGGCTCCCTCGCCCTCACCCTCGCCCTCACCCTCGCCGCGCAGGCGCCCCTCGAGGTCGTTCGCCGTCTCGCGCAGCGCGGTGAGCGCCTGGGTGCTCATCGAGCGCAGCGAGCTGACCGCGCTCGACACCGGCCCGAGGGTGCCGGCGAGCACCCCGCGGTCCTCGAGCGGTCGGCGCTCTCCCTCGCCGTCGCGCACGGTGAGCTGGCGGCCGCCGAGCAGGCCGGCGCGCTCGATCTCGATCAGCGAGTTGGTGGCGATCGCGCCGCGGTAGTCGGAGCGCACCCGCACGTCGACTCGCACGTTGCCCTGCTGGTCGACTCCGACTCCGGTCACCTCGCCGATGTCGAGGCCCTTGTAGACCACTTCGTCGCCGTCTCCGATGCCGCCGGCATCGTCGAAGGTGACGGCGAACTCGAGCGCGTCGTCACCGTTGCCGCAACCGCTGAGGAGTGCCGCGGCGGCGGGCACGAGGAGCACTAGGAGCGCGAGGATCGGGGAACGCGGTGCACTTCTCATCGGGAACCTCCCTCGAGGACGTCGAGTCGATCCGGGTCGAGGCCCCAGTCGGCGAGCGCCTCACGGCCCCCTTCCCCGGCGGTCGGCGGCGGTCGGCGCACGCTCCCCGGCGTGCGCGAGAAACGTGGCGCCGGCGCCGGCTGCGGCACCCCCTCGATGTCGACGAAGGTCTGGCGGGCGACGTTGTGCGGGTGCCGGAGGGCCTCCTCGAAGTCGAGCACCGGGGCGAAGCAGACGTCGCTTCCCTCCATCGCCTGGCACCACTCGTCGCGGCTGCGGCTGGCGAAGACCTCGGCCAGGCGCTGCTTCATCGCCGGCCACCGCTCGCGGTCCATCTGGTGCTCGCGCATCTCCTGGTCGGAGTCGAGGCCGGTCTTCTCCAGCAGCAGGGCGTAGAACTGCGGCTCGATCGAACCGACGGCGATCCACTTGCCGTCGCTGCAGCGGTAGGTGTCGTAGAACGGCGCCGCGCCGTCGAGCAGGTTCTCGCCGCGGTTGGCCGACCAGACGCCGCTTGCGTGCATGCCGTAGATCAGCGCCATCAACAGGGCCGAGCCGTCGGTCATCGCGGCGTCGACCACCTGCCCGCGCCCCGAGCCGCGCGCCTCGAGCAACGCGCAGAGCACGCCGTAGGCGAGCATCATCGCGCCGCCGCCGAAGTCGCCGACCAGGTTCAGCGGTGGCACCGGTCCCTCGCCGGCGCGGCCGATCGGGTGCAGGGCGCCGGAGAGCGCGATGTAGTTGATGTCGTGCCCGGCACTGTGGGCGATCGTGCCCTCCTGGCCCCAACCGGTCATGCGGCCGTAGACCAGGCGCGGATTGCGCTCGAGGCAGGTCTCGGGCCCCAGGCCGAGGCGTTCTGTGACACCGGGGCGGAAGCCCTCGAGCAGCACCTCGGCCTTCTCGACCAGATCGAGCACCAGCTCGACCGCCTCGGGCTGCTTGAGGTCGAGGGCGAGGGAGCGTCGGCCGCGGCCGAGCACGTCGTACTTCGCGCCGCGGCCGCGCGCCCCGGGCCCCGGCCGATCGATCCTCAGCACGTCGGCGCCCTGGTCGGCGAGCATCATGGCGCAGAAGGGGCCGGGACCGATGCCGGCCAGTTCGATGACGCGCACTCCGGTGAGCGGTCCGCTCATCGTCTCTCTCTTTCGTCGTGACGGTGGTCGTGGGGATGAAGATGATCGTGATCGTGGCCACTGTGATCGTGCCCGTGCGGCCGAGCGGCGAGCTCGTCGATCACCCCGGCCAGGCGCCCCCGCTCCAACGTCGAGCCGTCGAGCAGGGTGAGCTCCAGGGCGCTCAGCCAGCAGCGGTAGTAGCGCTCCTCGGTCTCGATGTCCGGGGCGTCGCCCACAGCGCGGCCGGTCTCGCCATCCCGCGCGTCGCGCTCGCCGACCGCGGCGACCAGGCGGCGCTGGAAGTCCTTCCACGACAGGCGCTGCTGCTCGACCAGATCGAGGGTGACGCCGAACAGGCGCGCCTGCCACGGCGCCGCGAAGCGCAGCTCGCCGTTGCGCCGCGGCGGCGCCGACGGACCGTCGAGAGGGAGCGTCACGCCCTCCGTCATCTCGCGCCCCCGCCTTCTGCGGGCTCTCGCAGGTCGCGCTCGACACCGATCATCGCGTCACGGGTGACCCAGCCAACCAGCTCCTCCTCGGCGAGCCCGGCGGCGGCCGTAGGGCGCTGCGGCAGCACCAGGTAGCGCAGCTCGGCGGTCGAATCCCACACCCGCACCTCGATCTCGTCCGGCAGCTCGAGCCCGAGCTCGCGCAGCACCCGCCGCGGTTCGCGCACCACGCGCGAGCGGTACTCGAACGACTTGTACCAGGCCGGTGGCAGGCCGAGCATCGCCCACGGGTAGCACGAACAGAGGGTGCAGCAGACGACGTGGTGCACCTCGTCGCTGTTGGCCTTGACCACGAGGCGCTCCATCTGCACGCCGTCGAGTCCGAGCTCTTGGACCGCCGCGGTGCCGTCGGCGAGGAGCCGGTCGCGGAAGGCCTCGTCGACCCAGGCGCGCGCCACCACCCGCGCGCCGGCCAGGGGTCCGACATCGGTCGCGTAGCGCTCGACGATGCCGTCGATGCGCCGCGGGTCGATCAGCCCACGCTCGACCAGGAGGCGCTCGAGCGCCTCGACGCGGACCTCCGGCGCCGCGGCGTGATCCTCGGCGTCGTCGCGGGAGAGCGCCGCCATCAGCGCCGGGCGGTCTCCGGCGTCGCCGGATCGGCGCCGCCGTCCTCGAGATAGGGCTCGAACAGATCCACGCTCACCGAGGTGCCTCGCTCCGCTTCATCGCCCCACAGCTCCCTGCCGTCGAAGAGCACCGAGTATACGTACTGCGGGTGATCGCCGAGGCGGGCGGCGCTGGTGTCGGGATACACGTACGCCGGATGCACCTCGACGACCTCGCCGCGGCGGCCACGCACGTAGGCGGGCAGGCGGCAGTGACCCGATCGCACCAGGTGCCGGGCGCGCACCCGGTCGCCGACGGAGAAGCGCGGCGCGCGGTCGACCTCGCGCCGGGAGCCCGGCCGACGCTGTCGCGCCGACAGGGCCTCGCTGCGACCCGGCTCCTCGCCGGCTTCTCGAAGCAGCAGCTCGATCGCCGCCAGCCAGCGCCCGTAGTAGCCGGCGGTCAGGTACTCGACCGGCTCGAGGCGCTCGATGGCGTGACGGAACTCGTCGATGTCGAAGCGCCCCTTGCCCAGCAGCAGCTCGACGCAGGCGAAGGCGCGCTCCTCCCAGCGGCTGTGGAAGAGGCGTTCGTCCGTATCGCGGCGCACCGCGCCGAAGCCCTGCCTGCCTCCCAGGTCGTGGATGCCGTCCATGGCCTCAGGCTACGTGCTCCGGTAGGAGGCACGCAACGCGGTCTCGGTCGGCTACGCGGCCTGCAGCGACCTCAGCGTCGCTCGCTCGAGCAGCCGCTGCAGGGTCCTGCCGAGCACCTCCAGCTTCGGCATCAGCAGATCGCGCTCGGCGCCGACGACGACGACCGCGTGCCATTCGCCGAGGGGCACCAGGGCGACGCCGCCGCAGGACTGGGTATGACCACCCGGGTCGGCGAGCAGGAAGAGGGCGTCGCCCAGCGCCGACGCCTCGGCGAGCGCGCCGCTGCCGCGCAGCCAGCGCACCGCGCCGCCGGGGAGCCCGCGCTCGATCACCGCCAGGCTCCTGCTGCGGGTCAGGCGAGCAGCGAGCTCGAACACCGAATCGAGCAGCGCCGGGCCGCAGGTCGGATCGATCTGCTGCAGCGATCGCATGGGTAGGGGGTTGGGGGTCGAGTGGGTGGCGAGGGCGGCGTCGAGCATGGTCGTCTCCTGAGCGTTTCCGGGGACGACAGAAGTTTGTCGAGGCCGCGCACCGACGCGCATTCGGCGGAGCACGACAACTCGTGTAGGAATCCGCTGACGTGAGAGGCGGCGGCGCGATCGCGGCCATCACTCGAAGGCGATCGCCTCGATCCACAGCGCGCCGGCGTGGCGCTCGGAGTTCGGCCCGGCGGTGCGCGACGCCTGCAGCCACAGGTCGACGACCGACGAGACGCCGGGCGGCAGCGGCAGGCGGACCTCGCCCGCGGCGCCGGCGTCGACGCGCACGCGGTGCGAGGAGCCCTCGGCGCGACCGAGCGGGTCGGCGGGGCTCGGCACGGTGAGCAGGAGCTCGAGCGGATGGAGCCAGGGTGCGTCGTCGAGAGCGCGGTAGCGCACCACCAGTTCTTCGGGCTCCTCGCCGGCGCTGCGTCGGGGTCGCCGCACCAGGATCGTGGCGGCCCGTCCCAGCAGCCCGCTGCGGGCGGCGAAGTCGCCCAGCGTCTGGAGGCGGCGCTGGTCGCTGCCGCCGGGCCGGTAGTCGGTGGGGAACAGCTCTGCCGAGCTGGCGCGCGCCTGCTCGTCGTAGAGCTCGAGCCATCGTGCGGCCCGCTGGGCCGGGGTCGCACTCTCGCCCAGGCCTTCGGGCAGGGTCGGTGGCAGCCAGCGGGTGTAGAGCTCGGGCGGCTCCTCGAGTCGCGGCCAGCCAAGGGTCTCGGCGAGGTTCTCGTACACGTAGGCGGCATAGAGCCGGTTGGCCTCGGGGGTGCCGTGGCCGTGGCTCGGGTTGCTGTAGCGGCCGCGGCTGCGCTCGAGCGGCACGATGACGAATGGCGCCTCGAGGCCGGCTTCGGCGACCCGCGCCTGCATGTCGAGGGCCCGGGTGCGGCCGACGAAGAGGTGGTTCACCGGCACGCCGCGCGCCGCCATGCGCTGCTCGAGGTCGCGCAACAGGGCGAAGCTCCGCCGCCAGCGCTCGGCGTAGCGGAAGGAGTCGATCTGGCGGGCGCCGTAGATCACCGGATGGGGATCGCCGAACAGGTCGGGCTGCACCACCGACTTGGTGGTCGAGCCGTTGGGCAGAACCGCGTGGGTGCTGTGGTTGTCGTTGGCCGAGATCCCTACCACCACCGCATCCGGTCGCAGCAGGTCGACGTGGTGCCAGAAGGCGGCGACGAAGTTGTGGGTGTTGTAGCCGGGCAGCGCCAGGGTGAAGGCCTGCACCGCGCTCCTGCCGTGGCGCTCGGCGACGCGGCGCTGGTTGGCCAGCTCGGCGAACACCTCGGGGTACGACTCGTGCTGCTCCACCCCCATGCCGAAGGTCCACGAGTCGCCGATGAAGACGACGCGGTAGACGTCCTCCGGCTTCTCCGGAGCGTGGGTGCGGTAGCCGAGCCGGTTGCTGCGGAAGCTCGAGCCCCAGGCCTGCAGCTCGGCGTCGGGGCGCAGCGTGTAGCCGATCTCCGGCCGGTACCAGGCCCACTGGAAGACACCAGGGCTCTGCTCGAGCAGCTCGGCGACCAGCTCCTGGCGGTCGACATCGTCGAGGTCCGCGATCGAAGGGTCGCGGGCGCTCCACCAGAGCCACAGCGTCGCCGCCCAGCCGATGGCCAGCGACACGACGAGCAGCAGCAGAGCACCGGCGAGGCGGGCGGAGGTCGTCTTCGGGGCGGCCGGCGTGGTCATGTCGCGGCGAAGCCTAGCGGCTAGGCTCCCCCGGCGATGAAGATGGAGACTCCTCGGCCTGCGCGGCGTCGCTGGACGCTGGCCGTGCTGATCGTGCTGCTCGCCATCTCGGCGGCGGTGCGGCTGTGGGCGGCGTGGCCGAACCCGGGCCCGAAGCGGTTCTGGGACGAGCGCTACCTGGTGGCGAACACGGCAAGGGCGCTGACCGACGGCTGGACCTCGCCGCAGAACGTCTACTACCCGGGCCTCGGCCACTTCCCGACCTTCGTGCTGCTCGAGGCGGCGTCGCGCACCGGTATCGCCGAGCGGGACGAGCTGGCGCCGACGCGGCGGGAGCTCGGCGCCGCCGGCTACCGCACCGCCCGCGTCGTCACCGTGGCGTGGAGCGTGCTCGGGCTGCTCTTCGTCTTCCTGCTCGGGCGCGAGCTCGGCGGCCCCGCACTCGGTCTGCTCGCGGCGGGGCTGGTTGGGGTGGTGCCGTGGCACCTGCGGCAGTCGATCCTCTACAAGCCCGACATCGTGCTTACCTCGCTGCTCGCCGGCGCCGCCTGGGCGACGGTGAAGCTGGCGCGTGTCGGCGGCGCGCGCTGGTTCGTCGGCGCGTGGGGGCTCGGCGCGCTCGCTCTCAGCGCAAAGCTGAACGCGGCGCCGATGGTGCTGCCGCTGGCGCTGGCGTCGTTGCGACGCTGGCGACTCGACGGGCGGGCCGCGCTGCGCCCGTTTGCCGTCGCGCTGGCGGCTGGGGGCGTTGCGATCCTGCTGCTCAACCCGCCGGTGCTGCTCGATCCGGGCGCCTACCCGCGCGACCTCGCGAAGACAGCGCAGCACTACGAGGGACGCGCCGAGCGGGCCGAGGCGAGCCGGCTCGACATGCCGCTGCACGCGCTGACCTCCCTCGCCTCGGAGGACTTCTTCGGACTCTTCTGGGCCCTGCTGGCCGCGGCGGGGCTCGGCCTCGCCCTGCGCCCTTCGCCGCGTCGGGGCGACTGGGGCCTCGTCGTCGCCTTTCCACTCGCCTACGTGGCGCTCTACTCGTCGCTCACCGCCTACCCGAGCCCGCACAACTGGCTGCCGCTGGTGCCGTTCGTCGCGGTCCTTGCGTCGCGGGCGGGGCTCGAGCTGGCGCGTCGGGCGTGGCGATCGGGCAACGCCACGCTGGCCACCGTGGCGGCGCTGCTGCTCGCCGCGGCCCTGGGGGAGAGAGCGCACGACAGCACCCGCCTGGCCCACCGTGAGGCGGTGCCGACGACGGCGCAGGTGGCCGAGCGGGTGCTCGAGGAGCGGCTCGGCGGACCCGGCGCGCTCGACGGCCGCGTCGTGGTCAGCGAGTTGCCGCTGCACGATCGGCTGCGTGGCTTCGCCACCCAGGGTCGCACCCTCGACCCGCGCTCGCCGCGGGTGCTGGTGGTTCTCGCCGAGCGCGACGACTGGACGCGGTCGGCCAGGCTCGCCGACGCCCGGCTCTGGCGGCGCGGCGCCGCGGACGCGTCGGACTGCGATGGCGCGACGGTCATCGACGGCGCCTGGTGGCGGTCGCGCGGGCCGGATCTCTGCCTCGAGGTGCGGCCGTGGGAGCGCGGCGCCGAGAGCGCCTGGCGGGTGTTGGCGGAAGAGCTCGGAGGCCAGCCGGTCACCCTGGTGCTGCCGGCGAACGAGCTGGCCGAGTGGGTCGGGGGCGGCTCCGCCGGAACTTCGTCTGGGGACTCCGACGCCTTCAGCTACGAGGTGGCGATCGGTCGCTCGGAGGGGATGCCGCCGGTGCTCCAGCTCGTGGCGGCGGGCGGGCAGGAGCTCGACTGCGAGCCGTTGCGCACCACCCGACGGCGCATCGTGTGCCGCACCAGGCGGCAGCAGGCGCTGACCGATCTCGAGGTCCGGCTGGTCGGCGCCAGGCATCTGTCGTTGCGGGTGCTGCGTTGGACGAGGCAGTGAGCGCGGCGAACCCCTCGCCGTGTCGACTACGTATGAGACGGCGGGGAGCTGCGGGCGCTTGGCTAAGATCGCCGGCGCCCATGAGCACCCAGAGAACTCACTGGCCACCATGCCAACCGCGAACTGCCGACGGAGCGTCCCGATGCACCGCCCTGAGAGACTGGTCTGTTTCCTGCTCGCCGCCTTGCTCATTGGCCTGCTCGTCGGTTGTGGTGGCGAGATGAGCCCCGACAACGACTCCGCGACAGCCACCGGGCCGGCGCCGCTGATCGATCGTGAGCTCTTCTTCGGCGACCCCGAGGTCTCCGGCGCCGACCTGTCGCCGGACGGCGAGTGGATCAGCTTCCTCAAGCCCTACGAGGGCATCCGCAACATCTGGGTGAAGCGTCGCGACGAGCCGTTCGCCGACGCGCGTCCCCTGACCGCCGATGCGCGGCCGGTCAGCAGCTACTTCTGGAGCCGCGACGGAGAGGCGATCCTCTACGTGCAGGACAAGGGCGGCGACGAGAACTACCACGTCTGGGCGGTGGATCCGGCGGCCGACGCCGATCCGGCGACCGGCGTGCCGAAGTCGCGCGACCTGACCCCGATCGACGGCGTGCGGGCCGCGATCTACGCCGTGCCCCGTTCACAGCCGGACGTGATCTACGTCGGGCTCAACGACCGCGATCCGAGCTTGCACGACGTCTACCGGGTGCGCCTGGAGGACGGCAGCCGCGAGCTGGTGCGGCGCAACGACGAGGGCGTCACCGGCTGGACCTTCGACCTCGACGGCAAGCTGCGTCTCGGCACCCGCCAGACCGCCGACGGAGGCACCGAGGTGCTGCGTATCGACGAGGACGGGGTCGAGCCGATCTTCTCCGTCGGGGTGAGCGAGCAGGTCGGAGTGTGGCGCTTCCTGCCCGGCGGTGAGCGCGCCTACGTGGTGACCAACCACGGCGACGACCGCGACCTCGCGGCGCTGCACACTCTCGACCCCGAGAGCGGCGCCATCGATCTGGTGGAGGAGGATCCCGAGGGCGAGGTCGACTTCGGCGGCGCCCTGTTCGATCAGCGCAGCGAGGAGCTGATCGCCACCGTCTACCTCGGCGACCGCCAACGCGTCTACGTCAAGGACGAGGAGCTCGAGCGCGACCTCGAGCGCCTGCGCGCCCAGCTGCCGGACGGCGAGCTCAGCTTCGCCGCCTCGACCGACGACATGCGCCTGCACCTGGTGGGTGTGACGCGCGACGTCGATCCGGGCTCGATGTACCTCTACGACCGCGAGAGCGGCCAGGCCGAGCTGCTCTACCGCTCGCGGCCCGACCTGCCGAGCGAGCACCTCGCCGAGATGCGCCCGATCCGCTACACCGCCCGCGACGGCCTCGAGATCCCCGCCTACCTGACCCTGCCACGCGGCCTGCCCGAGCAGGGCCTGCCGCTGGTGGTGCACCCGCACGGCGGACCGTGGGCACGCGACGCCTGGGGTTACGACCCCTATGCCCAGTTCCTGGCCAACCGCGGCTACGCGGTGCTGCAGCCCAACTTCCGTTCGTCGACGGGGTACGGCAAGGCGTTCTTCAACGCCGGCGACCGGACCTGGGGCACCGGCGCGATGCAGCACGACATCACCGACGGCGTACGCCACCTGATCGAGCAGGGCATCGTCGACGCCGAGCGGGTGTGCATCTTCGGCGGCTCGTACGGCGGTTACGCGACCCTCGCCGGCGTCACCTTCACGCCCGACCTCTACGCCTGCGGCATCCCCTACGTCGCGCCGTCGAGCCTGATCACCCTCATCGAGTCGTTCCCGGCCTACTGGCGTCCGATGCTGAAGGGGACGTGGTACCACCGCGTCGGCGATCCGGCGGTCGAGGCCGACCGTCGCGATCTCGAGGCGCGCTCGCCGCTGAACTACATCGACCAGATCGAGGTGCCGCTGCTGGTGGTGCACGGGGCCAACGATCCCCGCGTCAAACAGCAGGAGTCCGATCAGATCGTCGCGGCGCTGCACGGCAAGGGCCACGCGGTGACCTACGTCGTCGCGCCGGACGAAGGCCACGGCTTCCAGGAGGCGCAGAACCGCAAGGCACTGGCGGTCGCCATCGAGCGTTTCCTCGCCGAGCAGCTCGGCGGCCGGATGCAGGAGGACGTACCCGAGGAGACCGCGGCGCGGCTGGCGGCGATCACCGTCGACCCGGCCTCGGTCGCCGGCGCCGCGAAGGCCGAAGACGCCTCCTGATCGACGGCCCTCCGTGAGCGCCGCGCCGTCGAGCCCGGAGTCACCGCGACGCGGGTCGTGGGAGCCGCTGGTGCTCGTCGGCCTGCCGCTCGCGGTGGCGGCGTGCAGCAAGTGGACGCGGCCGGTGGCGGAGGAGCTCGCTGCGAGCCAGCGCGCCGGTCTGCTGGCGCCAGACCTGCTCGGCGCCGCGGTGCTGCTGGCTCTGGCGGCGGCGAGCTGGCGGCGGAGCGGCTCGCGGCGGTGGCTGGCGCTGCCGGCGCTGACGCTGGCAGCGGCGTTGCAGCTGCTCGCCAGCGCCTACCTGGTGACGGTGGGCGAGCACGCTGCCTGGGGCGACCTGGTCGATGGCATCCGGCGCCGCGGCGACCTGACGCGGGTGCTGGCCGATCTGGTCTCGCCGGGTGCGCTGCTCGCCGTCGCGGCGTCAGCGGCGGTCCTCGGCCTCGTCGGCTGGAGCGCCTGGCGGGTGGGCGAGCGAGCCGTGCGCCCGCCGGCGCTCGCGGCTGCCGTCCTCTCGTCCGCCGGTCTGGCGCTCAGCCTGCTGCCCGAGCCGGCCCGCCTCGAGCATGCCGAGCTCGGCCGCAGCGGTCTCTGGCAGCTGGTCGGCACCGTCGGCGCCACCGCACCGGCGCGCGGCGAGGCGATGCGCTGGCCCGAGCGCTGGGTCGACGAGAGCAGCGTCGAGGCGCTGCGCCGAGCCATCGACGGGGCCGGTGAGCCCCCGCCTCCCAACCTTCTGGTGGTCGTGCTCGAAAGCACCGGCTGGAGCGCCACCAGCCTCGGCGCCACCGCGCCGCCGCCGTCACCGAGTCATCCTGCGCCGACGCCGCACCTCGGGGCACTGGCGGCGCGCGGAGTCTCCTTCGAGCAGGTGCGCACGGTGCTGCCGCACACCACCAAGGCCCTCTTCGCGCTGCTCTGCGGGCGTTATCCCGCCATGCAGGTCGACCTGTGGGAGACGAGCGCCGCGGGAGATCTCGACTGCCTCGCTGACGTGCTCGGCCGCGCCGGCTACGAAACCGTCTTCGCCCAGACCGCTTTCGGCGGCTTCGAGCAGCGTCCGCGGCTGGTGCGCAACTTCGGCTTCGGGGAGTTCGCCGCCTGGGAGCAGATCGGCGGCGAGCGGCTGAGCTACTTCGCCTCCGACGACCGTTCGCTGGAGGAGTGGTTCGAAGCCTGGCTCGACGAGCGCGATGCGGGGGAGGAGCGGCGGCCGTTCTTCGCCACGCTGCTCACCTCGGGACCGCACCACGCCTACGAGCTGCCGTTCGCGCTGCGCCCCGAGGGACGTCGGCCGGCCCACTGGCGCCACGCCCGGCTGCTCGAGCTGCAGGACGGGATGCTCGGAGCCGTGCTCGATCTGCTCGCGCTCAGAGGTCTGCTCGCCAGCACCCTCGTGGTCGCGGTGGGGGACCACGGCGAGGGCTTCGGCGAGCACGGGGTGATGCAGCACGACAACGTCTTCTACGACGAGGCGCTGCGGGTGCCGATGGTGCTCGCCGGCCCCGGCGTACCCTCCGGCGTGCGACGCGGCGACCTCGCCAGCGTGCTCGACCTGATGCCGCTGCTCGCCGGGAGGCTCGGTCTGCGCCAAGACGCTGTCGGCGGCGAGCGCCTGCCCGGTCGCGACCTGCTCGCGGTGGGCGAGAGGGCGGACGCCGGCCGCCACTACTACGGCTGCCTGCACGCCGAGACCTGTTCCGGGCTCGTCGACGGGCGCGTCAAGCTGGTGCGACGGCCGCGCCAGGCGGTCAGCTTCGGCTTCGATCTCGAGCTCGACCCGGGTGAACGCAGCGCCCTGACCCTCGCCGAGCTGCAGCGGCGTCATCCGCGTCTGGCTGGCGCCGAGGACGACCTGCAGGGCTGGCTGGCCGCCTCGCGGGCGTCGCGCGGCCCCGACTTCTCCAGCACGCCGGAGCGGCTCTACGGCGACTGGCTTTGTGACGACGGTTCCACCTGTCGTCATCCGCGCGCCCACCGCGAGGCCGATCGCTACGGCTTCGACGAGCTGCCCTGACCGCTGCGATACGCTGCCGCGTCCGCGTCGCCCCCAAAGGTCCCCGAGCACTCCCACTGCGCATGCCCCCCACCTCCGCTCCGCTCCAGGCCGTCCGCTGGTTCGACTCGAGCGACGGGGTCAGGCTGCCGCTCTACGAGCTCGGCGGCCGTGGGCCGACCCTGCTGGTGGTGCACGCCACGGGCTTCCACGCGCTGGTCTACCGGCCGATGATCGAGGCGCTCGCGGCGCTGACCGGCGAGCCCGGATTCCGCGTCGTGGCGATCGACCTGCGGGCGCACGGCGACAGCATCACCCCGCCCGGCCTGACCATGGAGTGGGCGCGCTTCGGCGAGGACGTGCTGGCGGTCTCCGGAGTCCTACGCCAGGAGCGCGGCACGCTGCTCGGTTTCGGCCACTCGAAGGGCGGCGCGTCGCTGCTGCGCGCCGAGCAGAACCGTCCCGGCACCTTCGACGGGCTGTACCTCTACGAGCCGGTGGTGCCGCCGACCGTCCTGCCGCCGACGATGAGCAGCAACGCCATGGTCGAGGCGGCGCGTCGTCGCCGCGCGGTGTTCGAGTCGCCCGCCGAGGCGATCGCCAACTACGCCTCCAAGCCGCCGTTCGATCGCTTCACTCCGCAGGCCCTGCGGGCCTACGTCGAGCACGGGTTCCGAAGCCGCCCCGACGGCGACATCGAGCTCAAGTGCCGGCCCGAGTGGGAGGCCGAGATCTACGACATGTCGCGCGAGCACGGCCCCTTCGAGCGTCTGGGCGAGGTGCGCTGCCCGGTCACCGTGGCGCGTGGCGCGCGGGTGCATCCGGGCCCCGGTGAGTGGGCGCCGGAGATCGCCCGCAGGCTGGCCAGGGGGCGCTTCGAGGAGATCCCGGGCGCCGGGCACCTGGGACCGATGGAGAGACCCGAGGCAGTGGCGGCCTCGGTGCTCGAGGCGCTGGGGCGCTTCCTGCCTTCCGATCCGACCGACTGAGCGACTGACAGAAGGTCCGATCGAATCGGCGGATCAGCTGGCGACGCTGTGCAGGGCGCCGGCGCGGCGCTGCTTCCGGAACGCGGCCCACTGTTCGCTGGACAGCAGATCGGGACCGACCTCGATCAGGCGCGGCAGCAGCTCGAAGAGCGCCACCTGGTCCCACGGCGAGCCGTTGCGCTGGTAGGAGAAGCGCTGGTTGAGGCGCTCGGCGATCTCCGACAGGGGGCGATCCTGGGTGATGCCGACGAGCGCCTCGAGCAGCACCTCGATCTCCGCCGGGTCGTCCTCGAGCTCCTTGCCCAGGGAACCTTCGACGGGACGCAGGCCGTAGGGCACCTCGGCCCTGGCCAGCACCCTGGATGGCGCGCCCTCGCGCTCCCACTCGATGCTGCGGATGCGCCAGCCCTCGCGCTGGCGCCGAGCGATCGCCTCGAGGTCGACCGGGCCCTTCACCACCTCGCGCTGAGCGGTCGGTCGGCTCGGCGCCACGGGTGTTTCCTGACTGTCTTCGTCGTGCGTCATGTCTGTTCCCCCGGCTTCTCGGTGCGCTTCCCACCCAGCTCGACTCCACTGCTGCAGAGCCGACGTGCCGTTCCGATCGCCGTCGATCGTCGAATCCTTCCGGGCGGTACGCGCTTGAGCTACGCAGCCCGCCAGTCCGGGGTTGCAGAGGTTGGGACGGAGTGGTTCAGGCCGCCGGGCGCACCACGAAGAGCAGGTCGCCTTCGCTGACCAGCTGGCCGTTCGAGGGGTTGATCCGCACCACCTCGTAGTCGACGCCCTCCGGGTAGAGCTCGCCTTCCCGGTTGAAGGTGCCGAGCGAGATCTCCTCGAACAGCTTCATCGCCTCGAGCAGGCAGAGCACCTCGCCGCTGCGGACGCGGTCGCCGACCTGGATGAAGTCGGGCTTGCCGGGAGCGGGAGCGGAGTAGTAGATGCCCTGCTGGGGCGCCACCACCTTGAGCTCGCCGTGACCGCCCTCGATCTCGATCTGCGAGCGGTCGAGCCCGCCCTTCTTGCGTCCGCTCGCCTCCTCGACCTCGGCGACCAGGGCGTCGAGATCGATGCGCTGGAACAGCCGCGGCAGGTAGCCGGTGTCGTGGTCGCCGCTGCGGAACTCGTCGTCCTGCAGCACCCGGCGGATCAGCGCGATGTTGGTGCTGATGCCTTCGATGCGGACCTGGCCGAGCACCTCGTCGAGGCGGTCGATGGCGGAGATGCGGTCCTTGGCGTGCACCACGACCTGGGCCACGAGGTTGTCATAGTAGGGCGAGACGACGCTGCCCTCCTTGACGCAGGCGATCACGTCGACGTCGTCGGCGGTGGGGAACTCGCAGGCGGTCACCGAGCCGGGTGCCGGCACGATGCGCAGGCCGCCTGTGGCGCGGCCCTTGCCGACGGCGCGCTCCATGCGCTCGGCGTTGACCCGCACCTCGATGGCGAAGCCGTTCTCCGATGGCTTCATCTCGGCGATCGAGCCGCCGCTGGCGATCTCGAATTGGGCGGCGACGATGCCGATGCCGGTGACCGCCTCGGTCACCGGATGCTCCACCTGAAGCCGGGTGTTCATCTCCATGAAGTAGAGCGCCTGGGCCTCGAGGTCGAAGATGAACTCCACGGTGCCGGCGCCGACGTAGCCGATCTCGTCGGCGATCGCCGCCGCCGAGCGGAAAGCCTCCTCGCGCAGCGCCTGGCTGAGCAGGGTCGAGCCGGACTCCTCGACCAGCTTCTGGTGGTTGCGCTGCACGCTGCAGTCGCGCAGGCCGAGCACCCGGGTGTTGCCCTCGCGGTCGCGCAGCACCTGGATCTCGACGTGGCGGAAGCGGCCGATGTATTTCTCGATGTAGAGGTCGCGGCTGCCGAAGGCGCTCTGCGCCTCGGCCGCCATGCGCAGGAAGTCGTCGGCCATCGAGCGCTCGTCGTCGACGCGGTGGATGCCGCGGCCGCCGCCGCCGTGCACCGCCTTGATCATCACGGGATAGCCGATGTCGGAAGCGATGCGCAGCGCCGCCTCCGGCGTGGTGACGACGCCGTGGCTGCCCGGCACCACCGCGACGCCGAGCTTGCGGGCGGTCTGCACCGCGTTCGACTTGTTGCCCATCCACTCCATGGCGCGCACCGGCGGGCCGATGAAGTTGAGGTCGTGCTGGTTGCACAGATCGGCGAACGAGGCGTTCTCGGAGAGGAAGCCGATGCCCGGGTGCAGCGAGTCGCAGCTCTCCGCCTCGGCGATGCGGATCACCGAATGGGCGTTGAGATAGCTCTCGTCGGGGGTCGAGCCACCGAGGCAGACCAGGGTGTCGCGCGAGCGCAGGTTGGCCGCCGCCACCGACTCCATGTCGGGGTCGGACTGCACCAGCACGATCTCGACGTCGTCGCGCTTCTGGGCGTCGCGCACCAGCTTGACGGCGGTGCAGCCGCGGGCGTGGATGAGGGTGCGGCGGGTGGGCCGAAAGATCTTGCGGGCGCGGCGACGCGGCCGCGGGGTGACGCTCTCGGAGGCCGGCGCGCGGCCGGCGAGCACGCCGGCGATCACCGAGCGCACCTCGAGGGTGGGCAGGGGAATGTCCTCGTCGATCTCGCTGAGGCGCTGGTCGAGATCGTCGGCGAACGGGTGCGCCACCAGACCCGCCATGGCGCCTTCGGACTGCGACAGATAGTTCGACAGCGTCGACGTGCACGGCAGGTGCGACGGCACCACGATCTGGCCGGCGAAGGGCATCGAGGTACCCGAGAAGTAGTAGGTCTGCACCAGTGGGTGGGTGACCATCGAGGCCTGGGCGCCGCCGGTGCAGTCGCCGAAGCCGAACATCAGGATCGGCAGGTCGTTGTCGCGCACGAAGCGGGTGATGCGGTCGTTGACGATCGCCATCGAGAAGAGCGAGCCGGCGCCCTCCTTGGTCTGCATGCCGCCCGAGCTGATGAAGCAGACCACCGGCAGGCCCTGCGCCGCGCAGCGCACCAGCAGCTTGCAGAACTTCTCGCCGCTGGCCATGTCGAACGACCCGGCCTGGAAGCCGAGGTTGGAGACCAGCACGCCGACCCGACGCTTCTCGCCGTCGGACTCGAAGCTGGCCAGCGCCGAGACGGTGCCGCAGGGCACGCCGCCGCGGTCGAGCTCCTGCTCGATCGAGATGCGGAAGCCCGGGAAGCGCACCGGGTCCTCGGTCATCATCGTGCGGTCGAGCTCCTCGACGTCGCTGAAGAAGGTGTCGAGGATCACCTGCGGCGTCAGCGCCGAGCGGCGCTTGACGTCGTTCAGCACCGCCTGGATCAGCAGGTCCTTGTAGGCCCGGTCGAGACGGCTCCAGAAGTCCTTGATGCCGATGTTGCGCGGTCGGATGCGGCCGTCGTAGCGACCGCCGCGCTGCGCCGAGTAGTAGCTCGGCAGCAGGTGGTCGAAGAAGAAGGTGATCAGCGCGAAGAGCGGCTCGCTGACGGTGGGGAAGGCGGCCTTCTTCCAGTCGGCCACCGACTTGAGCAGCTGCGCCCGGCGACGGTTGCGCACCAGGTGCGGGATCCAGCGCCGCATCTGCACGATGAGATCCTGCGGCTCGGGCTCCTCACCGTTCCAGACCGGACTGCGCGCGGCGATCGGCGCCGCCTTGCTCATCGCCTGCTCGAGCAGCGCCTCGACCGACTCCTGCGACATGCGGTTGGTCTGCATCGCCTCGAAGGCCACCGAGCGCAGCTCGAGGATCAGCTGGTCGTAGAGGCCGTCGAAGAGGATCAGGTTGCGGCTCTCGCGCACGAAGGGCTGACGGATCTCGGGGTGCGCCAACAGCTCGAGCACGGTGGGATCGCGCAGCGTCTGCGACGACGCCGGCATCTCCTCGAGATGCTCCACCAGGAGCGGGAAGTTGTCCTTGGCGCCGCTCTTCCACACGTTGTAGAGGTGGAATGCGAGCTCGAGAACCAGGCCGTTCAGCGCCTTGCGATAGTTGCTCTCGCGCGAGCCGAGGAAGAAGGCAGTGAAGCGGCTGCGATCCTTGGCCAGCGCCTCGCGCGCCGTGGTGTAGTTCTTCCACGCCGCCTGCAGCGCGTCGTCGTACTTGATCGCCAGCGGGTTCTCCAGCCAGCGGCCGAAGGCGGCGCGGTTCTCGCGCTCGATGCGCTCGTTGAGGTCGCCGGTGGGGATCTCGGTGACGCTGAGACGGCCGTAGCGCTCGACGGTGGTCGAGCGCACCCGCTTGCGCAGCCCGAGGTAGCGCAGGTAGCGGTAGGTGACGCCGAAGATGTTCGGCTGCTGGGTCGGCGTGTCGAGCGTCGACAGGCGCCCCCCGCTCTGCTGCTTGCGCAGCCGCTCCGACGGCTCGAGGAAGCGCTGGATGGTGCGCCGGTAGTGGTCGAAGATGCCCGGCTCGCCGCGCAGGAAGGTGGCGGCCTGCTGCTCGACGGCGTCGATCGCGGTGAGGATCGCGCGCTCGAGGTTCTCCAGGCCCTCGGAGCCGTCGTTCGGCGAGTAGTCGATGATGCCGTCGAGGTAGCCCTGCTCCCAGAGCTCGTAGGGCGAGACGCCGACCGCCTTGGCGCACTCCTGCCAGGACAGGTTGTACTTGCGGGCGATGTTGGCCAGACCGCGCGGCTGGATGGTGTTGAAGACGCCGTCGGTGGTCGACAGCAGCACGTTCGTGGTGGCCAGGGGGATGGCGCCGCCGGAGTAGCCGTTGCCGAAGATGACGCCGACCGTCGGCACGTGGATCTGGGCCATCTCCGCGATCAGCCGCGAGATCGAATGCGCCTGGTTGCCGCGGTTGGCCTCCGAGCCGGCGTCGGCACCGGGGGTGTCGATGAAGGTGACGATGGGGATCGCGCGCACCGCCAGATCGCGCACCACCCGCACCGCCGCCTCGTGGTGCTCGGGCATCCAGGCGCCGTTGCGTTGGCTGCGGTCCTGGACCAGCAGGCCGATGCGCCGGGTCTGGTCGCGTGTCTCGAGGATGGCCTCGGCGGCGTAGAGGGGGCCCGACTCGAGCTCACGCTCGACCCGCCAGCCGAGCCGCTTGAGCGTCGTTCGCACGCTGGGGCGGGAGGGATCCTCCACCGGCGCCACGGTCTGGCGCACGTACTCGTCGACCGACAGCTTGCGCAGGTTGCTCAGCCGCCTGCGGATGTCGGCGCTGGAGACCAGGCCCTCGATCGTCGACGGCCGCGAGCGCGGCGCCGGGTCCGGGAAGAGCGAGGTCTCCGAGGCGAGGCGCTCGGCCTCCAGGAAGAGCGTGTCGGCGGTGGCTCGGTGCTGCGAACGGTTGCTCATGGAGGAGGTAGGGCCTCGGAAGTCCGTGGGGGTCGAGCGCGTCTTCGCCCGTGCGCGTCACGGACCAGCCCCCGCGGGATCAGAAGACGCACACGGGGCCTGGTCGCAAACCCTGGACTCTACCGGACCCAGGCCCCTCACCGCCTGGCCAGCTCGGCCGCTTCGCTCATCAGGTAGGCAAGCTCGAGGACCTCCGAATCCTCCAGTTCCTCGCCAGGGAGCCGGCGGGTGCGCCGCGACAGCGACTCGAGCACCGCGGCCGACGGACGCGGCTGCTGCAGCTCCTCGGCGAAGCGCGCAGCCACCGCCGCGAGCTCGAAACCGCCCGAGCGCGTCGCGTCGCCGCGGGCGCCCTGCCGCAGCTCGACGGCAGGCAGCTCCAGTCGAACCTCCTCGAACGCCCCCGTCGCGATGCTGCGCCAGCGCAGGTCGAGCGTGGCGGCCGGGCGTCGGCTGCGGCGCGGTGCGTCCGGCCGCATCTCGACCTCGTAGAGCACGGTCACCCGGTGTCCGGCGCCGATCTCCCCCGCGTCGACCGCGTCGTGGCGGAAGACGTGGTCGGGCAGCGCCCGGTTGTCGTAGCCGAGCAGCCGGTAGCCGGCCACCTGGCCGGGGTCGAAGGTGACCTGGGCGCGGGCGTCGCGCGCCACCGTCTCGAGCGTGCCGGTGAGCTGCTCGGAGAAGATGCGGCGCGCCTCCTCGAGGGTGTCGACGTAGGCGTAGCGTCCGTCGCCGCGGTCGGCGAGACGCTCGAGCAACGGGTCGTTGTGGCCCATGCCGACGCCCACCGTGGTCAGCTCGACACCGCGCGCCGCCCAGTCCGCCACCGAGCGCAGGATCGGCAGCGCCTCGGTGTCGCCGACGTTGGCGATGCCGTCGGAGAGCAGCAGCACGCGGTGGCTGCGCCCCTCGTCGAAGGCCCGCTCGGCCTCCTGATAGCCCACCCTCAGGCCGGCCTGCAGGTTGGTGCTGCCGGCCGGATGCAGGCGGGCGATGGCGCGTCGGATCGCTTCGTGGTCGGCGGTGGCCGCGAGCAGCAGCTCGGCGTCGTCGGCGTAGCGCACCAGGGCGATGCGGTCGTCGGCGCGCAGGCCGTCGAGCAGCAGCTCGAGCGCCTGCTTCACCGTCTCGAGGCGGCCGTCCTGCTGCATCGAGCCCGAGGTGTCGACGACGAAGACCAGGGTCGCAGGGCGGCGCTCGGCGGCGACGACGTCGCGGGCGCGGATCGAGAAGCGCACCAGGCGCCGCTCGCTGTCGCCGCCGATCGGCGCGACGACGTCGCCGACCTCGGCGCGCAGCGCGAAGTCGCCGCGGCGCGGCGCCGGGTCGCCGTAGTCGAAGAAGTTCACCACCTCCTCGATGCGCACCCGCTCGGGCGCCGGCAGGCGGCCGGCGCGCAGGGCGGCGCGGATCGTGGTGTAGGAGCCGGTGTCGACGTCGAGGCCGAAGGTCGACTGGGGATCGAGCGCCGGGTCGACCAGCGGCGGTGCGCGGCGGACGGCGACCTCGTCGGCGGCGAACGACGACGCGACGGCGTCCTCGTCCGTGTCGTCTTCGGGGAACGGCGGCCGCTCGGCACGGTCGCGCAGCAGCGACAGGTCCTCTCCCGCGACCTCGCTCTCCCGGTCGTCGCTCTTCTCCCGCGCCTCCACCTCCCAGACGCGGGCGACGGCGGGGCGCGGAGGGACAGGGGCCGTTCGACTCGGAGCAGCGGCTGGCTCCTCGACCCGCTTGGCCACCGGCCGCGGGATGCTGCGGCTCCTCGCGGTCCGCTCGGGCTCGGGCTCGGGCCTGCGGCCCGGCGGGGGCGTGGCGGCGGGAGCCGAGCTGACGTAGCCCAGTGCCCGCAGCTGGTCCCTGACCTCCTCGGCGCCGTCGTCCTGGCGCCCGCCGCGGAGCTCCTGACGTCGTTGCCTGAGATTCTCGGAGCGCTCGAGCTCGTTCTGGCGCCGGTCGACCTGGCTCGCCGCGCCGCCGACGGCGCTCGCCTTTGGCTCGGGCGGCGCGACGACCATCTCTTCGGCGAGCGGCGTGGAAGCCGTCTCGTCCGCCTTCTCCTTCTTCTCGGCCTGGTGCGGGGACGCGGTCGAGGCCGCGGCCGCCTCGGAGGGGACTTCCGCCCGCGTCAGCGGCGCCCGTTGCGCCGGCGATCCCAGACGCACCGCGATCCAGCCGGCGCCGGCGAGCAGCACCAGCGCCGCGGCGAGCGACAGGAGCTGGGCGCGCTGGCCGAAGCGGCCGCGCACCACGTTGTCCGGAGGATCGACGGCTGCCTGGTCCTCGGCGCTCGCGGCGGGTCCGAGGTCCGGGTTGCCGAACGACGACGGGATCTCGTCGAGGATCTTGCCCAGCAGGTCGTCGGGCGTCTCGAGATCGGAGCTCGACCGAGCGGCGAGCAGGGCCGCGATGTCGGGCTGCTGGTCGGGATTCGTGCTGTGGGTCTCGGGAGTCATGGCGTCTGCCTCGGATGCGGCGGAGTTCTCTCTCTTCGAAGTCTCGGTGGGGGGCTGCTTCGGGTCGTGCGGGCGGTTCATCGGGATGCCTCCTCGCCGATCAGGCTGCGCAGGGCGTCGTGCGCCTTGGCCAGGCGCTTGCGCACTGCGACGGTGGTGATGCCGGCCTCCTCGGCCAGCTCGCGCACCGGCACCTCACCCCAGTAGATGGCGGAGAGCAGATAGCGCTGCTCGTCCGGCAGATCGAGCAGCGCGGCGCGTACCCGACCGCGCCGGTCCCTGCTGGCGGCGAGCTCGCGTGGCGACGGTGCCTCGTCGGCCCAGCGCTCGTCGGCGTCCTCGGGCAGCGGGCGGTCGCGGCCGCCACCGCGGCGGTGGTTGAGGAAGGTGTTGTAGGCGATGCGGTAGAGCCAGCTGGTGAAGCGGGCGCGGCCCTGGAACGAGTCGAGCGACGACCAGGCCCTGCGGTAGGTCTCCTGGGTGAGGTCTGCGGCCAGGTCGCGGTCGCCGCCGCAGAGCTGCACCAGCGAGGCGAAGGTCTGGCGGTAGGTGCGGCGCGCCAGCTCCTCGGCGGCGGAGCGCTCACCCCGGCGCAGCGCCGCGAGCAGGGTCGACTCGTCGTCGGCCTGGCCAGCGGAGCCCCGACGAGGGACCTGGGATGCGACGGGGTGCTGCACGATCGGTTGCATTGGCAGGGCTAGCACTGGAATTCTCCCCGATAGGTGACAGGAGGTCTGAGCTCTTCTCTCTCAGTGGTCAGACACACCGGAGTCGCCAGAAGAAACCACCTTCCCGCTCATGCGCTCTCCAGTCGTTGCCGTAGCCGTCGTCGCGTCCGCCGTCGCCGGCCTGCTCGCCCCCTTCACGATCCGGCCGGCGCGGGCGCACTCGGCCTGGCCCGACCTGCACTCGACCCGCACCGAGGTCGGCTGCCGTGAGGCCTCCGGGCCGGCGGTGGGCGAGCACTGCCGCCTACGGGTGCTGGTGACTCTCGAGGTGCCCGCCGCGGTGGCGGTGGTGCTGTTCCAGGAGCACTGGCGGGAGGTCGATCTGGCGGCCGAGATCCGCGCCGGCAGGATCGAGGAGCTCGAGGACGGCTTCCGGGCGCGGCAGTTCGAGCGCCTGGCAGGGGGGATCGCGCTGCGTATCGGCGGCGAGGAGCCGCCGGGCCTGGAGTGGAAACCGAGCGACCGCTTCGGCAACGGCTACGGCCTCGACGGCTTCTTCGTCTACGAATTCGAGGCGGTGACGACGCTGCCGATCGTGGTCGAGGAGCGCACCGCCGTCGTGGTGCGGCACGGCAACTTCGCCGGCGACGAGGTGATGTTCTCGCACCTGGTCGATCCCTCGGCGCCGCTGCGGGTGGTCGCCGCCTCGGTGGCGATGCCGCCAGAGGGCGCCGACCTGACCCCGGGGAGCGCCGACGAGACGGCGCTGTGGTCCAGCGACGAGTCGCGCCGCGTCTTCGAGCTGGTGGTCGAGCCCGAAGCTCACGGCGAGGGAAACAGACCGCCCTGACCTCCCGTCCCGAATCGGTTCCTCTTCCAGTTCCTCTCTCAGTACCCTCAGCACCTCTCTTTCTGCGCCTCGTCGCCGGAGTCCCGTACCGTGTCCGTCATGAATGCCCGCTGTCGCGGGGCTGTGCTCGTCACGTCCCTGCTCGTCGTCCTCGCCGCCCTCTCGTTCTCCGAACCGCTGCGCGCCGCGGCGCGACCGGCCATGTCCGCGGTCTCCACCGCCACCGAGCCGGTGCTCGATGGCGACGTGCTCGGCGAGCCGGTCTGGGAGCAGGCCCAGCCGGCCACCGACTTCGTGCAGACGCGGCCGTTCGCCGGCTCGCCGGCCAGCGAGCGCACCGAGGTGCGCATGCTCTACACCGCGACCCATCTGTGGGTGGGCGTGGTCTGCTTCGACGAAGATCCGGCCGGGATCATCGTCGCCGATTCGCGGCGCGACTCGGCGCTCAACGAGACCGACAGCTTCCAGATGATCCTCGACACCTTCCGCGACGGCCAGAACGGATTCGTCTTCGGCACCAATCCCGCCGGCATCGAGTACGACGGCCAGGTGGTGCGCGGCGGAGTCGGCGCCTTCGGCGGCGCGTTCGGTGGCGGCGGCCTGGCCGGCGGCACGGTGGCGGGCTTCAATCTCAACTGGGACGGTGCCTGGCGGGTGGCGGCGCGCCGCGGCGACTACGGCTGGAGCGCCGAGTTCGCCATCCCCTTCCGCACCCTGCGCTATCCGCAGGGGGCGCGCGGCGGCCCCCAGAGCTGGGGGGTCAACTTCCAGCGCAACATCCGGCGCCGCAACGAGGTGGCGTTCTGGTCGGAGCTGGAGCAGAACTTCTCGCTCGACCGCGTCGCCGATGCCGGGGTCGTCGACGGCATCTCGCCGCCGGCGCAGCGCAACCTGGCGCTGATCCCCTACGTGCTCGGCGAGGGCCGGCGCCCGAGCGACGGCGAGCGGCGCACCGAGGACGACTTCGAAGCCGGCCTCGACCTCAAGTACGGCGTCACCCCGAGCCTGACGCTCGACGCCACGATCAACACCGACTTCGCCCAGGTCGAGGTCGACGAGCAGCAGGTCAACCTCGACCGCTTCAACCTCTTCTTTCCCGAGAAGCGGCCGTTCTTCCTCGAGAACGCGGGCTTCTTCGCCGTCGGCGCCTCGGCCACCGGCAGTCGCGCCGCGGCCCAGGCCGACCTCTTCTTCTCCCGCCGCATCGGCCTGGGGCCGGGCGGGGTGGTGCTGCCGATCGACTTCGGGGTGCGCCTCTCGGGCAAGGCGGGGAGCTACAACCTCGGCTTCCTCGACATGCAGACCGCCGAGGCGTTCGGGCTGCAGGCCAACAACTACGCTGTGGCGCGCGTCTCGCGCGAGCTGCCGAACCGCTCCAGCGTCGGCGTGCTGCTGGCGCAGCGCGAGGGCGTCGGAGATCTCGCCCCGGACGGCGACCGCAACCGCACCTTCGCGGTCGACGGCCAGTGGGGGATCGGCGAATTCCACGACCTCAAGGCGTTCGTCGCCGAGACCGACACGCCCGGCCTGGAAGGTGACGATCGCGCCTACCACCTGCGCTGGGACTACGGCGGGCCGAAGTGGCGAGGGCTGCTCAACTATCTCGAGGCGGAGGAGAACTTCAATCCCGAGGTCGGCTTCCTGTCGCGCGAGGCGTTCGTCAACGCCTCGGGTTTCGTCATGCGGGTGATCCGTCCGCAGAGCTTCGGCTCGATCCAGGAGCTGCGCCCACACGTCTCCTACGGCGGCGTATGGAACCAGCAGGGCGACCAGGAGTCGGAGTACATCCACCTCGACAACCACTGGGAGTGGCGCAACGGCTACGAGGTGCACACCGGGGTCAACCTCACCCAGGAGAACGTCTTCACGCCGTTCGAGATCGCGCCCGGCATCTTCGTGCAGCCGGGCGAGTACTCGCACGAAGAGGGCCAGCTGGTGTTCATCACCAACCAGGGCGCCGCGCTCAGCTACTCGAACCAGATCAACGTCGGCGGCTTCTTCGGCGGCGACCGGATCTCGATCAGCAACACGGTGCGGGCGCGGATCGGCGAGAAGCTCACCTCACAGCTCGGCTGGAGCTACAACGACGTCGACCTGCCGGTCGGCGACTTCGAGGTCAACCTGGCGCAGCTACGGCTCTCCTACTCGATCACCCCGCGCATCCTCGTGCAGTCGCTGCTGCAGTACAACGACCGCACCGACACCCTCTCGACCAACGTGCGCTTCAGCTGGCTGCAGGACGCCAACACCGGTCTCTACGTCGTCTACAACGAGCTCGACGAGTTCGGCGTGCGCGAGGTGCTGCCGCGCCCCGACCGCAGCCTGGTGATCAAGTACAGCTATCTGTTCGACGTGTTCGGCAGGGGCAGATAGGGGTTAGGGGATTAGGGGATAGGGGTCAGGGAAGAGGGAAGAGGGAGCAGGGAGGCGTGGCGGATTGCTGGGGCTCCCCACGCCGAAGCGAGCGTCAGCGAGCTGAGCCGCAAGAGCGTCGGTGCGAGCCCGAAAGCACCGACGGTCTTCCCCCGGCCCTTCTCCTGAAGGGGGAGGGAGGCGAAGTTCTGCGGTGATGGGGCCCTGAGGAGGGTCTTGATGAAGGACTCTGGGAAACGCCTCCGGCTGGTCACGATCCCGATCAGCCACTTCTGCGAGAAGGCGCGCTGGGCTCTCGACCGGGCTTCGCTCGACTACGCGGAGGAGGGGCACCTGCAGGCCCTGCACCGGCGCGCCAGCCTGGCCGCCGGTGGCACCGGTCAGGTGCCGGTGCTGGTCACCGGCGACGGCCACGCGGTGCCCGACTCGACGGCGATCCTGCGCTGGGTCGACGAGCGACTGCCGGAGTCGAGGCGGCTCTACCCGGACGGTGCTCTCGGCGTCGAGGTCGCCGAGCTGGCGGCTCACCTCGACGAGCCTTTCGGCTCCGACACGCGGCTCTGGGCCTACCACTGGTTCCTGCCCGATCCGCGGCTGGCAGTGGGCAACCTGATGCGCACGCGGACGATCCCTCTGGCGCAGCGCGCCATCGTGCCTCTCGTCCTGCCGCTGATCTCACTCTTCGTCCGCCGCCGCTACAGCATCGACTCGCAGTCGGCGAGAGCTGCCGAGCAGCGCTTCGTCGCCGTGCTCGACGAGGTCGCCGAACGGATCTCCGACGGGCGCCCGTTCCTGCTCGGCGATCGCCTCTCCGCCGCCGACGTCACCTTCGCCGCGCTCTCCTCCCCGATCAGCCTGCCGCCCGAGTACGGCTCGCCGATCGCCACCCTCGACGACCTGCCGCCGCGTGCCCGCCGCCGCATGGAACCGCTGCACGGGCACCCGGCGTGTGAGTTCGCGCGAGGTCTGTATAGGAGGGAGAGAGGGGTCAGGAGATAGGGGTCGGGAGGTGTCACCGTCGCACCGGGCGGCATGGCCGCCATACGAGACGCAGGATCCCAGCCTCCGCTGGGATGACGGAAGGGGCGGAAGGCGGAAGGCGGAAGGCAGAAGGCGGAAGGCAGAAGGCGGAAGGCAGAAGGCGGAAGGC
>ERZ869936.133-NODE-133-length-97451-cov-8.012927_pt1 | contig 97451 bp, 85 predicted proteins | sample MGYA00520876_ERZ869936 | MGnify/ENA primary metagenome ERZ869936 (study PRJEB32218, sample SAMN09650985) | biofilter metagenome | isolation source: enrty point of leading RO module | place: Saudi Arabia: Thuwal, RO plant located on Red Sea | collected 2016-02-17 ...
TTTATCCCGACCCGTACCTTCATAACCCCTGGTACAGAAAATCAAAGCTCGTCACCCCCATCGATAAAGTCCAGCCGGAACCATTGACCAGGCCGCAAACGCCGCGCCACATGCCGCCGCATTCGAATTTCAAAGGATCTAGATTCGGCCAATGAGAAACTCGCCTTCGCCGTCGAGCAGACAGCAAGGGCGGCTGGCCTAGACTGCGGGCGAGATTCGACTGCGAATCCCTCTCAGCCCGTGCTTGGCGCTGCCAAACCCGCGCGTAGAGGTGCTCTGCTAGAGAGACGCTCCAGTTCCTCTGTAATGCATGCTTTTCACTCGGGAATCGTATCGCGTGGCCGCGTCGGCTAAGATCAACACCCCTCGATTTGCCGCAGCGTCAGCATAGATGCGTCTTCGCTGCCCGCAGATCGGCCACAAGTGTTGCCATAAGTCGCTCTCGCCGGATCGGATCCGGGTTCCGCAACACGGCTGACGGATGGTAAGTGGGAATCGTATTGTCACACCACTGCGTAACGATCGCACGACCGCGCTGCTGCGTCAGTCGGAAGTCTCGGCCGATCAACTGCTGGGCCGCTGTGGCCCCAAGACACACGAGCACGTTGGGTTGCAGTAGCGTCAACTCTGCTTCGACCCACGGTTTACAGGCCGACATCTCGCGGGCGTCGGGTCTCTTATGCAGCCGACGCTTTCCACGAGGCTCATATTTGAAGTGCTTGACAGCATTTGTGAGGTATACCTGTTCGCGGTCGATCCCCACCGCCGAAAGTGCGTCGTTCAACACGTCTCCGGCCGGTCCCACAAATGGACGACCTGCCAGGTCTTCCTGATCGCCCGGTTGCTCACCGACAAGGACGATTTTCGCATCCGGCGGTCCCTCTCCAAAAACGGTTTGAGTCGCTGCACGATGCAGATGACAACCTTCGCACGTGCGTGCCGCGGCGCGCAATACTCTTAGCTCAAGTTCCATCGGCAAAAAATCAGCGGCCGATGTCGCAAAGCCCTCCTGCCGCGCAACCATCTCGTCCACGCGCCGCGGCGCGTCGGCCAGCAAATCGTCGATGATATCGGTCTCGGGCAACGTCGCCCAATGACGCACCGGCATCTCTCGCGTCATTGTCGCCAAGTTGACGCGAGCCGGATTGAAGATATTACCATAGTAAGTACGCCACAGGTCTTCGAGCTCATCAGTTTCCGGCGACGCGCTCGCGGGTACTCCCGGTCCGTAGCATAGTGCCTTTTTGTCCCAAGAAACCGATTCGCCTGGCGTGAGAATCGACCAAAACATGTCCGGAAAGCGCCGCGAGAAGAACGGAGCCGTCAGGCGGACGATGCGGTGGTCCGGACGATGCCAGGCGATAAAGTGCTCTTCGCCCTCCGCCAAGACCCGACGAAAACGGACGAACGCTTTCATCTTGTGCGCGTCGCGACGAACCGACTTTTCCATGGTTAGCAGGCGATGCACGTCGTCGTCGGTCGTTACTTCCAGCAGTCGCCTTTCGCCGTGTGTCAGCCTCCAGAGGGTGCGATACAATCGCTCCCAACGGTCCGAGTCACGGTGACAAGACACCTTGCGAGCCAGATCGAGAAACTCTTTCGGCACTCGGTAAGCCGGTCGTGGTTCTTGACGCCGCGAGCGCTGTGCGGTTTTTTCGAGCTGGGCACCGTCGTCGAACAGACCTCGCTGTCCCGCTGAGTCGCGAAACAACACCTCGGCTGGTTCCGTGTCGGATCGCAAGAGTTGACGGGCCGCCCGTCGCCACTCTTCGAACGTATCGGCGACCACGACTTGCATCAAATCTCTCCCGACACGGCGGAGAATGCGGCATCGAACAGCGAGAGTTGCCGCTGTTTGGCAACAAACCGCGTGCAGAGGTTTTCCTCGTCCAAGTGTCGGGCTAGAGGATTGTGGTCCAGCGCAAGCAGAAAGGGCGCCGCGCGCTTCCAGGCGATGCGAAGTTTTCTTAAATCGGCAACCGTCAGTCGCCTGTGCCGGCGAATCTTTAGAATGCGACTCACATTGCGTGTGCCAATGCCGGGGACCCTCAACAGTTCTTCACGGCTTGCTCGATTCACGTCGACCGGAAAGAAACCGCGGTGGGCCAGCGCCCACGCCAACTTGGGGTCAACATCAAGCGACAGGTTGGAGTCTGCTTCCGCGACGACCTCGCTGACGTCGAAGCCGTAAAAACGCAAAAGCCAGTCGGCCTGATAGAGTCGATGCTCCCGAACCAGCGGCGGACTCTTGCTTGGCAAGCGTGCATCGGCGTGAGGAATCGGGCTGTAGGCAGAATAGTAGACGCGCCGGAGGCCTTGTGCCTGGTACAGCGTAGAGGCCGTTCTGAGAATCTCGAGATCGGGTGTCTCGGTGGCACCCACGATCATCTGCGTGCTCTGACCGGCGGGCGCGAACCGGGGGACCTTAAAGCCGGCTTTGCGTTCGGCCTTGAATTCGTCAATCCGGTCTTTCACCGACTGCATTGCCCCAACAATCTCTGGTTTCTTCTTTTCCGGTGCTAACTCGGCAAGGTCGGCCGGGGTCGGCAGTTCAATATTAACGCTTAGTCGATCCGCCCAACGTCCCGCTGCGGCGATCAGATCGTCGTGCGCACCCGGAATCGTCTTCAAATGGATGTACCCGCCGAACTTGTGGTCTTCGCGCAGCGAACGGGCCACCGCGTTGAGTTGCTCCATGGTGTAGTCGGGCGTCTGAATAATCCCTGAACTAAGGAACAAACCCTCGATGTAGTTCCGTTGATAGAACTGAATCGTCAATCGAACCACTTCCTCGACTGAAAACCGAGCTCGCGGCGTGTCGCTGGAGATGCGGTTGACACAGTATTGGCAGTCGAAGATGCAATAGTTCGTCAAGAGGATCTTCAGCAGCGAGACGCAGCGTCCATCGGGTGTGTAGCTGTGGCAGATCCCGGTGCCTTCGGTACTTCCCAACTTGCTGCCGGCCCGCGTCCCCTTGGAACCGCTGCTGGCGCAGGAAGCATCGTATTTCGCTGCGTCGGCGAGAATCGCCAATTTGGATTGCACGTCCATGTCGCCTTTGCCTCCGAATCGATACTCCGCCCCCCGAATTTCAAATTATAGCCGCAGGGGCTTTAGCGGCTACGACCGGCGGCTGGCAGAGCCGCCCCTCGATCTCGCTTGAGCGCGAGGCTTCCCGGCCGTTTGCGCTCAGATCTGACGCGGCATGAATTGGCCCGTTGAGCGGTCGCGCGTAGAATCTGTTGTGGCCAGCACATCACTCATTTCTACGACCGACCGGGGGCTCTACTGCGAGCGGGGCGGATTTTACATCGATCCGTGGCGCCCGGTACAGCGGGCGGTTATCACGCACGCGCACGCGGATCACGCCCGCCGGGGGAATGGCCGCTATCTGACCAGCCGCGACGGCCTTGAAGTGTTGCAACGGCGGATGGGCACATCAGCCGCGATTGGCACCGTCGCGTATGGTGAAGTCGTGTCGCTAAACGGAGTCAAGGTTTCACTGCATCCGGCTGGACACGTCCTTGGCTCGGCACAGGTGCGCGTCGAACATCGGGGTGAGACATGGGTCGTTTCTGGTGACTACAAGGTCGTTCGAGAGCAGACGTGTGCCGCGTTTGAACCGGTACGGTGCCACACATTTATCACCGAATGTACGTTTGGACTGCCGATCTACCGCTGGAAGCCTCAAGATGAACTTTTCTCCGAACTGAACTCCTGGTGGCGGCAGAATGTCGAGCAAGGGCGGCCGTCGATTGTATTTGCCTATGCCCTTGGCAAGGCGCAGCGTGTGTTAGTCGGCGTCGATGCGACGCTGGCACCGATTTACTGCCACGGAGCGGTCGAGCGTGTGAATGCCGACTATCGCAAATCAGGCGTCGCGCTGCCGCACACCGAGTATGCAGGACGTGGAAACTCGAAACGAGACTGGCAGGGGGCTTTGGTGGTCGCCCCGCCGTCCGCATTGGGTACGCCCTGGATGCGGAAATTTGGGCAGGCTGCGACGGCCTTCGCGTCAGGGTGGATGCTGATTCGCGGCACGCGCCGGCGTCGTAGCGTTGAGCGTGGCTTCGTGGTGTCGGACCATGCCGACTGGAAGGGACTCCTCACTGCGATCGAAGCAACCGGAGCCGAACGTATTCTGGCCACGCACGGTCAGACTGGTCCGCTGTGCCGCTACCTCCAGGAGCGGGGTCTAGAAGCGGATTCATTGCAGACCGAGTACGTCGGTGAGCGTGACGATACAGAGATCGATGCAGCTGAAGACGATTACGATCAAGTTGACGCGGCGCCGCAAGAGACGACGGAGGCGGCTTCGTGAGACAGTTGGCACAACTCTATCAGACGCTTGATGAGACGACCAAGACTGCCCGCAAAGTAGACGCGATGACGCGTTACTTCGCCCACTGCGACCCGGCTGACGGTGCGTGGGTCGTCTCGTTTCTAAGCGGCCGGCGTTTCAAGAGGCTTATCAAGTCAAGTTTGCTCCGGCAGTGGTCCGCGGAAGTTGCCGGGCTGCCGGACTGGTTATTCGACGAATGCTATCGAGCGGTCGGCGATCTGGCCGAAACGATGGCTTTGTTGCAGCCAGCCGCAACACGCGAATCGCAACAACCGTTGCACTACTGGGTTGAAGAGCGAATTCGTCCGTTAGCTGGATTGAGCGAAGCGGAACAAAAAACAGCCCTACTCGCAGCATGGGCCGACCTGTCGACACATGAACGGTTCGTTTTCAACAAGCTCGTAACGGGCGAGTTTCGCGTCGGTGTTTCTGAGGGGCTGGTGAAACGGGCATTGGCCAAAGTTAGTGGGCTGGAAGCAGCCGTGATCGCGCATCGGCTGATGGGCCAATGGGAGCCAACACCGGAGTTTTTCGTCCGCCTGATGGCGGCCGACGATGGCACGACGAAGAGCAGCCAGCCGTATCCATTCTGCCTGGCTCATCCTCTGCAAGACGATCCGCAAACACTGGGCGCAATAGGCGACTGGTTAGTTGAATGGAAGTGGGACGGAATCCGGGCGCAGATTATCCGCCGCTGCGCGGAGACGTTCATTTGGAGCCGAGGTGAGGAGCTAATCCATGAACGATTCCCCGAATTATTGCCCGCTGCCGATTCACTCGCCGACGGGACACTGCTGGATGGTGAGATTGTTGGTTGGAAGAACGGCAGGGCGTTGCCGTTTCAAGCCTTGCAGCGGCGCATCGGTCGCAAGACCGTGGGAAAGAAGCTGCTTGCCGAGGTGCCCGTGAAGTTCATCGCATTCGACCTCCTCGAAGCAGAGAGCCGAGATGTTCGCGATGTGTCTCTCTGCCAGCGAAGAAGGCGCCTGGAATTGTGTCTCGGCGAGTTGGCTGACGACAGCCCGCTGATGGTCTCGCCATTGGTCACGGCGACCGACTGGGAGAATGCGCAGCAGCTTCGCGAGACAAGTCGGGAAGACCACGTCGAGGGTCTGATGCTGAAACGGGCAGATTCGAACTATGGCGTCGGACGGCACACGGGCCAGTGGTGGAAGTGGAAGGTCAACCCGTACACGTGCGACGCCGTGCTGATGTACGCACAGCGGGGGCACGGGCGCCGGGCGAGCCTTTATACGGACTACACGTTTGGCGCATGGCACGAAGGCGAATTAGTCCCCTTCGCGAAGGCCTACTCCGGATTGACGGATGCCGAAATTCGTGAAGTCGACCGGTTCGTTCGCAAAAACACCACGGACAAGTTTGGGCCCGTTCGCGCTGTCAAGCCGGAGTTGGTGTTTGAATTGGCGTTTGAAAACATCGGCCCGTCGAAACGCCACAAGTCCGGCATTGCCGTGCGCTTTCCACGCATGCACCGTTGGCGCCTCGACAAAAAGCCGCGCGACGCCGATACGTTGGATTCGATCAAGGCTCTGATGCCGGGTGAGGAGCCGGCATGAATCAGTGCGTGCAGGTCGATGCTGCCCCCGGGGCTACTCACAGCCTAGTGCGACTAACGTCAACGTCTCGGCCAGTGGTGCGCGCACGGCGGAAGGTGGTCGCCTGGTTCAAGCGACGACGCTGGACGCCGTTTCGATTTCAGCGGCAGGCTTGGAATGCGTATCTGGCAGGAGAGAGCGGGTTAATTCATGCGACAACCGGAACTGGCAAAACGTATGCAGCATGGATGGGTCCGGTCATCGAAGCACTGGCGGAACAACAGTCCAGAGCATCCACCTGCGAAGTGTCTGCATAGGCCAGTTTCTCGCTGATGGTCGACCGATTGCGGGAGCGTCTGTCCTCTGAAAAGCTGGCCGATCGCGCCCGCCGAATGGCGGCGTCGCTGGAAAATTCCGCCGGAGGGGCAACGTGAGTCCCGACCGGCCAAAGCATCCCGGTGCCATCGAGATTGAATTTGGCGACCAACAACTGGCTCTGCTGCCGGATCGAGCCGTCTGGTGGCCATTGGCTCGAACGCTGTTCATCGCCGATTCACACTTCGGCAAGGCCGCGACATTTCGTGCGGCCGGTCTGCCGATTCCCGATGCAACCGAAACGGACCTTGCTCGACTGGACCGACTTCTCCAGTCGACAATCGCACGACGTCTGATCGTCCTTGGTGACCTGCTGCACAATAAACGTGGGATCACCGAATAGCTCGTTCGACAAGTCCAACGATGGCGAGCATGTCACGCACAACTGGAGATTACGGTCGTCCGTGGCAACCACGATCTGGCGTCGGGAGATCCGCCCGACGAGTGGCGAATGCAGGTCCACGCCGCTCCGCTTGCGCTCGGCCCACTGCGTTTAGTCCATCGCCCGGACTGGGACAGCACTCAGCCAACCCTCGCCGGCCATCTGCACCCCAAGCATCGCCTCTCCAACCGAACCGAGGACTTGCGTCTGCCTTGCTTCTGGTTGCGACAAAATACGCTCGTATTACCCGCCTTCGGAATGTTCGTCGATGGCCACCTGATTCGCGGCCAAAGGCATCGCATTTTTGCAATTGCCGATGCGGAGGTGATCGAGGTGCCCAATTCGCGGCCCGATGCATACGGTTAGTCTAAGTGACAGCAGCCCTCCGCGATCATTCCAAAATCGATCACGCGTCCATGCCCGCCGGTCGGCGCGTGGCGTTGGAGTCTTACCGGGAATCGATTTTTTTGCGGCAATCAAATCGTCCCACGGCTGTGGCAGGCTTTGAGCACGGACATGCGGAGGCCATCGGCTCGATGACACTCTGCCTCGCGGTGGGTTCGTCGGTAGATTCATAGGTCGCAAACGACGCGCATGGTCGCCTACCTATTCTAAGGCAACGCGAGCGCCGGCAACGGCTCGCTAATTGCATCTCTTGGCTGCACTTTCTAGCTCAATCTTCAGATCTTACCAGGTTGCATGACACGTAGGGCCTCGTCGGACGGATGATCGTGAGCAACTTGCTGATCGCTCGAAGCGCAGAAGCGAAACGGGTCGATTTAGACGATCGAGGATCCGCGTTACGGCGCACGGATGGGATTCTCAATACCATAGGTACTATACCGATGGCAAAACGTCGGTGTTATTTGGATCGCGACGAGATCGACCTGTTTGTCAAGCTGGAGGCGGCAAACCCCGGCGGCAGTGCTAAGCGATCTCAGTTGGACATCAGCCGGTCCGCAACGGGTCCAGAATACTTGCCAAAACGTGGAATTCCTGGAGAATGCGGAGATCGTAAACCCTTTTTTGCCAAAGTTTTAGGGTCACTGAGGTATTCTCGACAAGCTAGGGGTCGCAGGTTCGAGTCCCGCATCGCCCACTTCCTGCCGGCCATTGTCCACCGGGGACAGTGGCCGCAAGTCTTTGTCGGCCAAGTCATCTCCGCGCCCTGCCGAAACTTGAACTCGCGTTGAGCAAGAGCAGCAAGCCGAGCTTCGGCCTATTGCAGGACGAACCATCAACGGCGTCGCAGCCGGGATGCGCACAGGCGGCTAATCGGAAACTTCGAGCAGCGCGCGCAGGCGCGCGAGATCTTCTGGCTTTCCCGCCGGATCGAAGCGAGTCGCCGCCTCTTGCTCGAGCAAACTCTGCCGCCTGGCCTCCAACTGAGCACGCAGTGCCGGGCTGGCAGCGACTACGTAGATGGCCACTTTCGCGATGCGATCGGTGACAACAACTTGTCCATCGCTCACGCGATGCGTGACGGCTGTGGACCCATCGGCGTCGATCTTGAAGACCTCAGCCGGCCCTTTTAGGTGCGGCGGCAGCGGGAACCGGAGCTCGGCTGCCCGGGGTTGTTTGAAGCGGAAAATCTTGTCTTGTGGATCGGGCTCGTAGTCCAGATCGAGCGCGAATAGTAGTGCGGCGCGCGGCGACGAAACCACTGCCAGTTCCCAGTCGGGCTTGCCTCCACGATCGACGCGGCGAAAGTCGTAAGCGTCTCCCTCCAGATAGAGCTGATCCAGCATGCGGATTTCTCGGCCGACGCGTGTGATTTCGTCAATCAAGTCGGGAAACTTCACGAGCGATGGCAGGCTCAAGTTGAACCAATACAGAGATGTAATCCGACTCGCAAGTGCGTGATAGGCTTGCATGCGGAGTTCGTCGCGCGTCGGCGACGTGCGCTGGCGGCCGCCATACTTTCCCCAGCCTGCGTGCGGCCCCTGAGACCAATAGGCGGTCGGCATCGGACGATTGAGCTCACGAAGCGATCGACACATCTCGCCGATCGTCTCCAGCGGCGCCCCCCAGCGAATCGTTTGCCCGCCCCAGCGATCGTACTTCCACCAGGCATCGGGGGATGGTGCCGTGACGCGATACGCATCGTAGTGGGGGTAGTCGGACAGTCCTGCATAGTAGCGCCAGATGCGCTCCTCGCTGTGGGTGATCGTTGTGGGCAACCGGGTCGCTTGATAGGGCGCGAGTTGCTTCCAGACTTCCATGGGCGGCACGGGGCGCCCGCCGCCGTACTGCGGTTCGCCCAAAAACTCGACCGCATGGATCCGCGGGAGCATCGTGTCGGTATCGTACTGGTCAACGGGCTGAAGTTTGTTGAAATACTTCAGTGGATAGCTCGTATAGAGTCCCCTGGGTCCGTCTTGATCCGTGTAGCCCGGCGTTTCCGCGATGTGGGCGGTATTCACGTGCATTCGCTTGAGCGTCTTGAGGAACGGTTCGAACTGAAGGGTATTCTGGTTGCCGACTGTTGAGGCCACCCACCCGCCGCTAATGTCGAAGCACTCCCGCTTGATGCGCAAGTGCGACCAGAGCGAGAACGCGTTTCCATCTGAATCGGCGCATTGCAGTTCGATCGCCGTGTACGTCAGCGGTAGATTGCCCAGCTTGATGACCGCACTGCCGCGGTCTTTCGGCGGAATGCCGCCCTTGGGAAACGCGTCGGTGATCGGCTCGGCCGCACTTGGCAGAAGGGCTCGCCAGGTCGCGTGCTCGTGTGGGATCCACAACCGGCAGGCCAGCGGGCGCAGCATCTCGTCCGTGTCATTGGCGACGTGGACCACGACGCGATCAGGAGCAATGCTCTTGTCCTCTCCAAGAAACGTCACGGTCGAAAGCCAGGCACTCGGCCGTGCGATCTCGAACTCCTGTCGAATCAGCGTCCCATCGGTTGCCGACTCGGCCGCCAAATCGACCGAGGTTCCCACGCCCCACTCCGCGTCGCGGCTGTTGAATTGCCAAACGGTCACGGCGCCCGGCGGGAGCCGTAGTGGCGACTCCGGCCAGGCGGAGGGGGCATCGAACCACGCCCAATCGCCGTCCCCGACGAGTTCTTGCGGTGTACGGCCGCGAAACTTCACCGACAGATCGGGCGACAACGTGACTTCGTCGCGGCCTGTATTTCGCAAGAACAATTGGACGCGCGCGCCGAGACTCGGGTCGGGATCGCGGCGGTATCGCATGCCGGGAGCCTGAACGTGGGGCACGACATGAACCCCGACAATCTCAAGCGGGCCCTCGGCGCGGGCGCCCGAGGTTTGGAACCCCACAATGAGGACCAGCAACCACCAACGGAACGGCATTTTCTTCAGACCCTCCCACTTGCATCCTGAAAGGCTTCGGCATTAGCGGCCGATGAGCGTGCTTACAAACTCACTTTCCATCAAGCAGTGTAGCTCTCCGGCGTTTCCCCTACCAATCGGCCGGGTCGACGTTCCGGTCAGCCAGAGCAGGAAAATTCGGTTGCCCGATTGCGCCGCGGCACGTAGGCTAGACCCGCCCGGAGCGATCAAGGCCGGGCCTGTCCCCTCCTTCGGAGTCTCGTAGTGGTTTTTCGTGCTCAACCTCTGCTCGTGACGGCATCACTGTGGCTGTTGTCCGCCAGTCTGGCCTTCGGGGTTGAGCATGAACTGAAGGGTCTTGCCGATCAAGTGCGGGTCGAGTTTGACGCGTTTGGCGTGCCTTCTATCTACGCTTCGAGTTGGCCCGATGCGGCCCGCGCGTTGGGCTACTTGCACGCCAGCGATCGGCTGAGGCAGATGGACATGATGCGCCGTCAAGCTTCCGGTAGTTCGGCCGAGGTGCTGGGAAAGCAGTCGCTGGATGCGGACACTCTGATGCGGCAGCTCGGCACGCGACGAACCTGCGAAACTCTCTGGAAGTCGGGAGAACTGCCGGAGCGTTTTCGCGGCGAACTGGAATCCTATGCCGCAGGCGTCGACGCTCGCATCAACGAGCTCGAGGAGCTGCCGCCAATGCTTATCGCACCAGGCTACCGCCCGACCCCCTGGGAGCCGGTGGATAGCCTGGTGTCTTGGAAGTACATGGGCTCGGACCAGGCCGGCGCTACCGACGACCTGTGGCTGGGAATGATGGTGGAGAAGCTTGGAGATTCGGAGCTGTGGCCGCTCGAGCGTCCCGAAACGCCGGCCGTCACACAAGTTGCAGTGTCTCGGGGCTCTACGTGAACGCTTTTCGCGATGAGAACGCGAACCAGGACGCGCAGGCCGCGGCCGATGCTGCCGAACTTGCCAGGTTCGGCTACGCCCAGCAACTGCGCCGCACGATGGGCGCGTTTTCGAGTTTCGCGATCGCTTTCTCGCTGATTTCGATCATCACCGGCATCTTTGCCAACTTCACCTTTGGCTTTCGCCAAGTGGGTCCGGCGGTCATCTGGTCCTGGAGCGTGGTTGCCCTGGGGCAGTTGCTCGTGGCGCTCGTGTTGGCCGACTTGTCCACGCGGATTCCGCTTTCCGGCTACGGCTATCAGTGGTCGACGCGCTTGGTCAATCCGCACTTCGGCTACTTTGTCGGCTGGCTCTTGCTCATGCAGTTTCTCACGGGATTTCCAGGCGTGTGCCATGCGCTGGCGACGGCGCTTTGCTCCTGGGCGATTGCCGACGAATCGGCGGCGCTGTGGGTGCCCTGGGTGGCTGTCGCGGTGGTTAGCGTCATTGCGCTGGTACACTTGTTCGGCATCAAGCTGGTGGCAATCGTCAACGATCTGGGGGTGATCGCCGAATTGATCGCTGGCCTGGTGCTCACGGCTGGGCTGCTTGGGCTCTATCTCTGGCGGGGAGGCCCCGATCTGTCATTTCTGCTGGACCGCACGAGTCCAATCTCGGGAGCGCCGGCGGGGGTGTCGGCCTTTGCCCTCTCGCTGCTGATGGGAGCCTGGTGTTTGACCGGCTTCGAAGCGGCTGCCGACCTGGCCGAAGAGACGCATCGACCCCGGCACGTGATCCCGCGCGTGATTCTCACCGCCGAAATCAGCTCGGCCGTGTGTGGATTTTTCCTGCTCGCGGGCCTGATCCTGGGCATTGAGGATGCCGCCGCCACGAGCCAGCAGGAGAACATGGTGACGGCCATCCTTGGCCAGCGATTGGGAAACACCTGGATGCCGCTGGTGATGCTCGTGGTACTTGTTTCGATTCTGGCTTGCGGTGTGGCCAGCATGGCGGCCACGACACGGCTGGTCTTTTCGCTTGCGCGCGACAACATGCTCCCGTTCTCGGGTGTGCTCAAGAGCGTGCATCAGCGGCTGGGCACCCCTGCCGGTGCGATCGTCCTGGTTTGGGCTGTTTCCAACGCGGTCATCCTCGGGTTCGGACGACTCGAGATCATCACCAGCATCTCCGCTGCCGCGGGCTTTTTGGGCTATGCGGGGATCGTCTGGGCGTCGTTTCGGGCGCGCGGCCATGCCGAGGGTTTCTCGCTCGGCAAGTTGCAAACGCCCCTTCGGCTGGCTGCGCTGATTTGGACGCTGACGGTGGTTGCCGCGCTAACGATCCCCGACTCGGGAGCCGGGTCGGAGTCGATCGCCCATTTGCCGGCCAAGAGCACGCTGGCGGCCTGCGCAATGGGGGGCGTCATCTATGCCGCGATCGTTCGCCGACGCATTGCCAGGGGCGAAGCCGGACCTCCGCCCCATCCATCGAGTTGACGCATCTCTAAGCAGTCGGCGAGAGTTCGCCAAGGGCCAGCTATGGAAATCGAAGGTAATACGAACGTCGCCTCACAGCGTTTTGGCGCCGGCAGTGTCGAAGCATTCGGCCCTCAGCTCGGACGATTCGTGGTCGCCACGATGGACGTTCCGTGGGAGTTGACCAGAGATCGACTGGGTGGCCAGCCGGCGGCGGTCGTCGCCGTCGAGTCGATGGAAGTGGACGTACTCGAGCGGCAACTGGCGACGCTTCCCGACTGCGACACGATCGTGGGCATTGGCGGCGGCCAGGCCATCGATCTGGCCAAGTACTTTGCCTGGCGAAAAGGTCGGCGCCTGGTCAGCATTCCCACGATCCTCAGTGTCGATGCCTTCGTCACACCGGCTGCCGGCGTGCGGCGCAACCATCAAGTCGAGTATGTCGGTGAGGCGAGTCCGGATCCGCTCGTTATCGACTACGACCTGCTGCGAACCGCCCCTGCGGACCTGAATATCGCGGGGGTGGGAGACTTACTCTCGATTCACACGGCGTCCTACGACTGGTGTCTTGCCGAGAACGCGGGGCGCAGCGAATACCCGTTCTCGCAGCAAGCCGTCGATGGCGCCCGAAAGATTCTGGCCGACGTCATGGCGCAAGCAGCCGAAGTTCGCTCCTGTAGCGACGCGGGACTGCAAGCGATTGTGGACGGCTACATGCGGCTCAACACCATCTGTTTGCCGAGGAAGCACTATCGGGTCGAGGAGGGATCCGAACACTACCTGTTCTATGAACTGGAAGAGCGACTCGGCCGACCTTTCATCCATGGTTATATCGTGGGCCTTGGCATCTACCTGATGAGTCGTCTACAGGAGAATGCACCCGATGAGATCACGGCATTCATGGATGAAGTCGGCCTTCGCTATCAGCCCGTTGATATGCAGATACGTCGAGACGACTTGGTGAGCTCGCTGAAGAATCTGCGAAGTTTTGTTGAGCTGAGACCTCACCTTTGGCACACGGTGATCAACGAACGAACGATTACTCCAGGGTGGATTGAACGGACGCTCGAAGATCTACAGTTCTGAGAAGCGGGTTTTCTCTTGCAGAATGCATGTCGGAATCCGTGAGCTATTTTCTTCCGGCATTGCGGATCGTGCTCAGCCCGCCGTCAATGCCGAAGACCTGGCCGCGAATTAAACCGTGCCTGGGCTCCAAACAGCCATTGGATCTGGGATGCGACGTCGTGACGTGCTTTGTAAAGAGATCGGTACTCGCAACGTCTTAAGTACCACTCTCCGCATCATGTCTTGAACGCGAAACGCAGAATCCTTAAGCCCCAGGGTTCGCCATTTGCCGTAGGTTTTCGCGGCCGAGAGCGTTACGCGTGCCGGCAAGCTTCGGTTCCAATAGGGCTTACGCGGACGTTGCCCGTCCGCGAGCCCTCGGAACGGAAAGAACACGAACGAAAGGCACACCTATGGACCGCACGAAGCCAGGTCCCGGCCAGGAGTCGGTCTGGGACTACCCTCGGCCCCCCATTTGTGAGCCCAGCGCTCGCGAGATCAAAGTACTCTTCGCAGAACGGGTGATCGCCCATACTCGAAACGCACAGAGAGTTCTCGAGACAAGTCATCCCCCGATCTATTACATTCCCCGGTCAGACGTGCTGCCTGGGGTCTTGCGGCCCGCGCAGCGGGCGACGTTTTGCGAGTGGAAGGGGCTGGCTCACTACTTCCACGTCGTCGGGAACGACGCCGTGGCGGAGTTTGCAGCATGGACGTACGAGGATCCGGTGCCGCGTTTTGCAGCAATTCGCCACCATGTTGCCTTTTACCCGGCTCTGATGGATGCCTGCTACGTTGACGGGGAGCGCGTGGCAGCACAGCCGGGCGATTTCTACGGCGGCTGGATCACGTCTGACATCGTTGGACCCTTCAAAGGCGCGCCAGGCACGCAAGGGTGGTAAATCGAAATGGCCTTTCGGGGGTTGACCGGCGCGGAGTACGATCAGTATTCGCTCAAGGCAAAGCTACGAAAAGCGCGCTGTGGCGCGGTCAACGACCGGGGACCTAGTCTCTTACGTCCGTTTCCACGGCGTAGAGGAGTATCGATGTTGCGACGACACACAGCAACGTGGCGAAGCACCCGACCAGAAAGACAATCCAGTCACTCATTTCGCCGGCCCCCTTCCGCTCGTCATCAGGGTTCCAAACGATAGTATCGAGGGAACCCACAATCCAACGAAGACGCCCTGCTCCTTGTTCACGGCGAACCACAAGTAGACGGAGAAGAGAAACGACAGTCCGGCGGCCGCCAAAATAAGAAGCTTCGCGACGTTGACTTTGTTCATGGCTGCTGTCCTCGTGAGCGCCTGTTGTGAAGCACCGCTGCGTTCACTTTGCCAGCCGTGCTTCTGTTACCACCTCCCAACTCTTTGCTTATCCGCAATTCGTTCAAATCGATCACGGGGTGCGGCAAGAGATAGTTGCTGCGGACATGGGGTTTGGAGGAACTTGGCAGTCGCGTACCCCCCCCCCACGAACAGAGTACTACACCCACTATCTGTGGCGTGCCGTTGCGGGGAGCATCCGCCCGGAAGCGCGGCTCGTTTTGCGAGGGCGTGAGCTACGCTTGCACGGGGCCGTGCGGGCTCCGATAAACCGTCTATTGCTTGGGGCAGAGTCGAACCATGCAACGCGACTGGGCAACGATTCTCGCCAGCGGTGAGTTCTTCCAGAAAACACTCGACTGTCTGCGATCGCACATTGCGATCCTGGACTCGGACGGGACGATCATCGCCGTCAATGCCACCTGGAACGCATTCGCGACGGCTAACGGCCTGGCGGCCGAATTCTGCGGACCAGGCGCCAACTATCTCCGCTCGTGCGACAACGCCACCGGCGATTGCTCTTCAGAGGCCCAAGTCGTTGCCAACGGCATCCGCAGCGTGTTAGCTGGCACGCAAGAGTACTTTTACCTCGAGTATCCCTGCCATTCTCCAACCGAAAAGCGCTGGTTCAGCATTCGCGTGACCCGCTTCGAGATCCAGGGAGAAGAACACGTTGTGGTAGCCCACGACAATATCACGCAGCGGAAGCTGGCCGAACTTGAGATTTGCGAAGCCAATCGTCGGCTAGGTGAGTTGGTCGTCACGGATGGACTCACCGGGATTGGCAATCGCCGGTTCTTTGACCGCGTGCTGGATCAGGAATGGCGGCGCCACGGGCGGTTTCGAATACCTCTGACTGTGGCTCTGGTGGATGTCGACTGCTTCAAGCAATTCAACGACCACGAGGGACATCCGGCGGGCGATCGCTGCCTGCGCGAGGTCGCAGAAAAGATCGACCAAATTGTCGGAGAAGAAGGGGATGTCGCTCGCTATGGCGGCGAGGAGTTCGCCGTGATTCTTCCCATGACTGACGCGAACCAGGCAAAGTCGCTACTCGACGACATCCTGGTCGGCATCAGGCAGTTGGAAATTCCGCATGCGACCTCACGAGTCGGCCGCGGCGTCGTCACGGTGAGCATCGGGAGTGCGGTCGTTGTTCCTCATGGGCAGCTTTCCACCGCCGACCTACTGACGCGCGCCGACCACGCCCTCTACGAGGCCAAGAGCAACGGTCGCGACCGTTGCGTCATCTCCGATATCCCGTTGCCAGGCGATACGCAGGCTGCAACAGCGCGTTCTCGCGCCCTGGTCCCCTAGATTCGGCAACCGTCCCTAGCGAGAACGCGTGGAGTTGTCCGCTCGATGAGACGTAGACCGCTCGCGCCCCATTGAGAACTTCGGGCACGCGAAGTCAACGAAGCATCGGAACCGTGTCCTGAACCTGCTCCGATGGCGGACGAGCGGCGGCCGCTATTCGTAGAGTTCTGGCTCGAGCAGTTGCCGAATCTCGGGGCGCTCCATGTTTTGCCGTGTTGCCAAAGTCTCGCCGGTCGAGACTCTTGCGGGCACCTGACTTCCGCGTAAATGACTCGCGAGCGTCGTGACGGCAGCCTTTCCCATGCCCACTGGATCCTGCAGCACGATGGCATGCATCTTGCCCGCGCGCAGGGCATCCAGCAATTGAGGCCCGGAATCGATGCCGACGAACTTGACGTTCCCGGCTAGGCCTTGCTCTTCGAGCGCGCGTAGCATCCCCATGGACACGTGTTGACTGGCGGCAAAGACACCGTCAAATTCATCGCCGAAGGTTTGCAGCAGCTGCTGGGACTTGACCAGCGCCTTGTCCGCCGTATCGCCGGCGTACTCGCTGGAGGAAACGATTTCGATCCCTGGAAACTCCTCGGTCAGAACGTCGATGCAACCCTGCTCTCGTTGTTCGGCACTCTGGCTGCCAGGCGCCTGTCGGAGGATGATGACGCGCCCCTTTTCCATGAGTAGTTCGGCCAGGTGCCGGCCGGCGATCTGGCCGGCGCGATAATTGTCAGTGGCGACAAAGCTGACAATGTTCGTTTCGTCATCCAGCCCGCTGTCGAAGATCAGTACGGGAATGCCCGATTGGCGTGCTTCGCGCACGACGGGAGCCAGAGCCTGAGAGTCGAGCGGCGCGAGGCATATGCCGTCAACACCTTGCGCGATGAAGTCCTGCACGAGATTGATTTGCGTTTCGCGGTCACCTTCGGTGAGCGGGCCTTTCCAAACAACGTCGACCTCGGCCTCGTCGCGGCCATGGACCACCCCGGCGTGAACGGACTTCCAGTATTCGTGCGAGGTCGCCTTGGGAATCACGGCCAGCAGCAGCTTGTCTCGGTTCGGGCGTCCCTCCGGCTTCCCGCACCCGACGAAGATTGCAACAAATAGCAAAAGGGCAGGAAGAAAACGCGACATGACACCACCCCGGGCTACGGCCGAAACGGTCGAATCGTACCAGATGCTCTCGATCATGGCGGCCCCTGCGGCCCGAGTCAACAAGGCCGCCGATCGGCTCGCGAATGCGATAGGTTTCTTTTCGCACTTAAGTGGCGTAGACTCGCTGCAAGCGAGAACGCCCACCAGGAAGAACTACCATGTTGCTCAACGACTCGCGCTGGTTCGAAACGGCATACCGTCGTGCCGTAATCGATATGCACATCCCGGACTGGGATGAACAGTTTCTCTCACAATTCGATGCGGACAACTACGTCGAGATGCTCGTCAAGGCGCGGGCTCAGTCGGTCGTGTGCTACGGCCATTCCCACGTGGGGCTGTTCAACTATCCGACCAAGGTCGGTCAGCAGCATCGAGGACTGAAGGGTCGCAACCTGTTGGGTGAAGTGATCCAGCGCTGCCATGCTCGAGATATCGCCGTGGTGATTTACACGAGCTTGATCTTTGATCGCTGGGCGGCCGACAACCATTCCGATTGGCGAATGATCACGCAGGCCGGGAAGTTTCAGGGCGAGGGCAGCCGGCATGGCCTGGTCTGTCCTAACTCACCGTACCGAGAATATGTGCGAGCCTTCGCCACGGAGATCTGCGAGAACTTCGACTTCGAGGGCATGCGGTTCGACATGACGTTTTGGCCCGCGCTCTGCTACTGCGACTATTGTCAGCAGCGGTTTGCCGATGAAGTCGGCGGCGAGATCCCGCGCGAGATCGACTGGTTCGATCCGCGCTGGGTTGCCTTTCAACGACGCCGCGAGGCCTGGCTGGCGGAGTTCGCCGCCGTGGCCACGAACACGGTGCGCAAGCTGAAACCCCAGGCCACGGTCGAGCACCAGTCGTCGACCTATCCCCTGAATTGGCAGTTCGGTGTGGCGACGCCGTTGGTTCCGCAGAACGACTTCTTGCAAGGCGACTTCTATGGAGACTCCTTGCAAGGCTCCTTCGTACGCAAGCTGCTCGAGGACTTAACGCCCAGGCGGCCATTCGCGTACGAAACGAGCTTCTCGGTTGAGCTGCGGGATCATACGGGAAAGAAGTCGGAGGCCCTGCTGGAGGCCAAGGCATGCGCTGCCATCGCCGATGCCGCCGCTTTCGTGTTCATCGATGGCATCGATCCGATCGGAACGCTCAACCCGGGAGTGTACGAGCGGATGGGGCGTATCTTCGATCGCCTCAAGCCATACTATGGTGAACTCGGCGGCCGGCGCGTTGCCGACGTGGCGATTTACTACAGCCTGGAATCCAAGTTCGACTTTGCGGCGAATGGACGCCCCGTTGCCCAGCCCGATCTGTCGGACGCGCACACGACCAGTTCCATGCAGGTGGCGCGGCGGCTGATCGAGGCCCATCTGCCCTTTCGAGTGATTACCCGCGAATCGCTCGCCGACTTGGACGAGGTCCGCCTGTTGATTTTGTCCAATGTCAACATGATGGACGAGAACGAGGTCGCTTGCATTCGCCAGTGGGTCAAGGCCGGAGGCAGCCTGCTGGCTACCGGTGGCACATCGCTGGTCGACACGCAGGGAAAGCGGCGAAGCGATTTCATGCTTGCCGATGTTTTCGGAGCCAGTATCGCCGAACCGAACTGGCAATCCTGGCAACACTACGTTGCTCCGACAACCGATGGGGCTCAACTCTTCCACGACTTTAGTGCCAAGTACCCACCGTTTGTCGACGGCCCCGGGATGCACGTGCGGGCGCTTCCGGGTGCCCAGGTGCTGGCCACGACGACGCTTCCGTGGCCGGCGTCCGACGACACCAGGTTCTCCTCCATTCACAGCGACCCTCCCTGGAAGGCAACGGACCGGCCTGAGATCCTCTCGAACCGGTACGGAAGCGGTCGGGCCGTTTACTCAAGCAGCCTGATCGAGAACGTCGCGGGCATGGAGGATGTCTTCATCAGCCTCGTCAGGCTACTTGTCAAGCAGTTCCGCTTTAGGGCCGATGCTCCTGGTGCCGTGGAGATGACTGTGTTCAGCCAGCCCGATCGGCATCGATACCTGTTGAGCCTGGTGAATTTCCAGAAGGACCTTCCGAATATTCCCGTCGATGGAATCACGATTCAGATGCAGCTCGGCCGCGAAGCTCTGCGCCGAATCGTGCGGCTACCCGATGGAGATGCCGTCGACTACAGCGAACAGGAGGGCACGGTCAGCTTTCCGGCCGGACGCGTGGAGACGCTGGCGATGTTTGCAGTGGAAACGATGTAAAGCGATGTGAAGATCTCGGATACCAAGAAGCGAATAGGCGTGCGAACCGTCAGCCATTCTCAAAGGCCCCTCTTACGATGGAACAGCACCGCAACCCGGTGATTCTGGGCATTTGGCAGCAATTTCCGCTGCCCATGATTTCTCGATTGCTCGGCCTACAAGGGTGGGATTGGGTGATTCTGGACATGCAGCACGGCAGCGCCAATATCGAGACTGCCTATGAATGCATGCATACGCTGCATGCCGCCGGCACTCGGCCGCTACTGCGGACGAGCGTGGATGTGCCAAGCGAAGTCCAGCGAGCGCTCGACCTCGGTGCCTTGGGAGTCATCGTGCCCATGGTCAACGATGTGGATCAGGCCCGGGCCGTAGCGCGAGCCGCGAAGTATCCTCCACTTGGTTGCCGCTCGGTGGGATCCGACCTGCCTTGGCACTACGGCAAGGATTACTACGAAACTGCCAATCAGCGCACGCTGCTCCTGGTCCAGATCGAGCATATCGACGCGGTCAACCAGGTTGAGCAGATCATGGCCGTTCCGGGAGTAGACGGCTGCTTCATCGGACCCACGGACTTGGCGCTGTCGATGGGATTGCCGCGCACGGGCTATGAAGACGATGAATCGCATCGCGCCGCCATCGCCCGAACGCTGGCCGCCAGCCATGCGCACGGGAAGCTGGCGTGCTGCAACACCTACTCGATGAGTGACGCCGAGACGAGAGCTGCCGCTGGCTTTGACGGTATCACGTTTATGTCCGAAGCCGATTTCTTCGTCGGCGCGGGAACCAGCCTACTGGCGAAACTGCGGGAGCGCACGATCGGCGAAGCTTCGTAGCCGCGTGTCCGATGCCCTTGTCAATTTCCGACTCACAATCGCCCATGCGAGTGGCCGTGGTGGGCTGCGGCCCGATCGGGACGATTCACGCGCGGGCCGTTATGACTTCGCCGAGGGCCCAGCTCGTCGGACTTTGCGAGATCGACGACGCTCGTCGAAAAGAGGTCGCGAATCGATTCGATGTGCCGGGCTACGCAAGCGTCGAGCGGCTGCTGGACGATCTGCAACCCGACGCGCTGACCGTGGCGACGCCGGACCATTTGCATTTCGATCCCGTGATGGCGGCGATCGACGCCGGTTGCCACGTGTTCTGTGAGAAACCACTGGCGACTACCGTCGCCGATGCCCAACGCATGGTCTCCGCAGCGAATGACCGCGGCGTGCTGTTGGCCGTGGACTACAATCGGCGATTCGCTTCCGGCTACCGGGCGGCCAAAGCTATGCTGTGCGATGGGCGAATCGGGCAACTTGAGAGTTGTCTCGTGCGAGTCATCGATCGCACTCCGCCCGCCAGCGTCGCCCGCGAGCCCTACGTCATGTTCGGTACGCTGCTGACCCACCACTTTGACTTGGTGCGCTGGTATGGGGGTGAGGTCTCCCGGCTGCAGGCGATTGTCGAAACGATGCACGGCGGATTACTGCGGCAAGTAAGTCTGTCGCTGGCGCTCGCATCCGGGGCGCATGCTACAATCCTGGCTGCCTATCGTGACGATCAGTCGCATACGACGGAATGGATGGCCCTGCTCGGCACTTCGGGCACGCTCGTCGTCGAGGACCTGACGGCCCGAGTCATACTGAGTTGCCGCGCGGAAGACTGCGTGGTGACAGGGGCCACGGAGACGTTTGAGGATGTGATCGCAGCTTCGATCGCGGCGCATCTCCAAGCATTCATGGCCGGAATAGAAGCTCCCCAGCGGCCAGCGACCGGCCACGACGGTTTGATCGGAATGAAACTGGCTGCTGCGGCAGTCGAGTCCATCGCTCGGGGCACATCGGTGGAGGTAACGCCATGAAGGATGCCAGACGACAGACCATCGTCGACCTCAGCCACCCGCTGGGACCGCAGACCGCTGCTTTTCCGGGCGATCCACCACCGGCGATCCAGATCCTCGATACTGCGACGAATCCCACGAGCGACCAGAAGCGACACATGAATTGCAGTGCGATCGCCACGAGCCTGCACTGTGGAACCCACATGGACGCGCCGTTCCATTTTTTTCCTGATGGTCGAAGGATTGACCAGGTGCCCCTGGACCGCTGTGTCGGCCCGACATTGCTGGTTCGGCTACCTTTCGAGACGCATGCTTCCATCGGTCGGGAGCATCTTGAGCCCTACGAATCCCAGTTGCGCGAGGCGCGCCGCATCGTTATCAACACACGGTGGCACCATCGTTGGGGCGCAGCAGACTACTTCACCCAGCACCCGGTCATCACCGAAGCGGCTGCTCGATTTCTGGTCGAGTGCGGGACGTTGCTTGTCGGCGTCGACATTCCCAGCGTGGATCGGGCTCCTTACGCAGCACACCTCGAATTGCTCGGCAACGACGTGCTGATTGTCGAGAACCTGACCAATCTCGACGCGGTTGTTGGCGACGTGTTTCACCTGATCGCCACGCCTCTAGCCATCTCAGGACGCGACGGGTCGCCGGTGCGGGCGGTTGCTGTTACGTGAGCCGAAGATGCGCGTGGCCAACATGCAACGCGAGAGCCGGCTTCGACTTGTTGAGGCAGTCAACGATTCGGTGGCCATGCCATCGGCGATGCGCGTGTACGCTCCGGGTTGAATCGGTGGGCCGGTAATGTAGGGAGGAGTTCGTCATCGTGCTGCCCGGCTGTGATCGCTGCAAGGCAGTATGTCATGCGAAAGGCAGGACAGGGACGCAATCGCGTAGATGTCGCAATGGCAATTGGCGCTCAAGCGCACCCGCGTCGTAAATTGTGCGTAGGATCGGCCTTGTTACTGTAAACGTTGCGGACCATCGTCCGACAACGGTTCAGCACGACGACAATGGCTACCAGCGAGTGACCTCGATTAGGTTCTTTTGCACTCCGCCTGCACCCCAGGGCTTCGTGCTCGTCGGTGGCCTCGACCATTGTCCACCGCGGAAATGGCCGCAAGTTTTTTTTGCGTCGCGCATCAGAGCGGTTTACTCGCTTCTATTCAGAAACGAAGCGCAATGGCGAGCTGACCCGAAAGCGGCTTCAGCCGAGCCAGAACCCATTGGCAAAGTCGGGGTCGTCTTCGAAAATCGCGTCGACCAGGTTTCCCAGTGCATCGAAGCGGCGGATTTCCTCCGACCTGCCGCCGCGCCCTTGAGCGGTGAAGATCTGTGCCGCGCCACCGGGCCCCGAGTGTTTGATTGCCACGCGAACCGGGGCATTGCGATCCGACCCCGTGTAGGCGGTGAACCGGTTGATCGTGTTGGTGTCGTTGTGCCACACCGCCACCTGCGATCGTCCCCCCCTGTCGGCTCCCATGACGATGTCGGCCAGGCCAGATTGGCTGTCGATGTTGGCGACCGCCAGGCTCACCGAGCCGAAGAACGCGAACCAGCCGAAGGGGCGGATCTCCTTCGCCGGCCGGCTGCTCGTGCCGTTGTTGTGATAGTCGAACACCCGGACGATCGGAGTCAGGCCGCCGCCGGACGAAACGATGATCTCGGCCGCACCGTTCGGATCGCCCACCACGTTGCCGACCGCGAGCCCGCCGATTCCGGATGCGAACAGAAACCAATCGGGATAGGCGTTGATCGTGGGAGTCTTCGTGAACCAGGGCGTCGTCGTGGGGCGATAGTGCTGGAAGGGAGCGTTGGCCTGACCCGTGTTTTCAAACACGTGCACTAGCGGCAGCCCGAACTCGCGAGCCACGACAATGTCGTTGCGCCCGTCGGCGTTCACGTCGCCCACGGCCACGAAGATGCCTGTATTGAAGCCCGGCGAGGATGCCATGAAGGAGTAGATCTGGTCGCCGGTCATCAGGTCGAAGACCCTCACTTGCGGATAGTGGTAGCCGCTGGGTGCCGTGATGATCTCGGGGATTCCGTCGCCGGTGACATCCCCGGTGGCGACGCGCACGCCGCCCCACCACGAAGGCGAGTATGCCAGGAAGTCGAGCTGCAACTCGCCCGAACGGGCGTCGTAGACGTGCACGCGGGGCTGCCTCCCAAAACCGGCCGCCGCGCCTGCGGCCAGGATCTCGAAGTAGTTCAGTTTCTCGATGCCAGTGAAGTGGATCGGTCGGCGATCGCCTTCCACAGGCACGCCGTCGCCCAGAAACTCCCACACGCCGTTGCCTGAGGGCGGGCCGCTGTAGGTCAGCTTCGGCCCCGCCGTGTCCGCGAAATCGACTTCCAGGTAATCCACGCCCGGGCCGGCGAACGACGGCGCATTGCCGTGGATGGTCAGTGTCGTCGTCTCGTCGGGCGTGACGAAAAAACGATTCGCGCCCGTCGTGCCGGTGAGCGACAACGATTCCATCTGGCCCGCCGGGTAGGTCAGACCGGCAAAGGCCCGACCTCCACCGGCGGTGAATCGCGTGGTGATCGCATTTCCAGCAATCGAGTAGTCGACGAACTTTCCGTCACCGCTGTCGGTGACGACGACTTCGTCTGCCGCCCCAGAATCGTCCACGATCACGACCGTGGCGGCCAGGGCGTCGACGTCGATGGCATAGATGTCGCTTTCGTCCATGCCGGCGAGTTCGATCACCGGCGCCGGCCCCGCCGCTGCCAAGGGCGAAGCGGCTACGCTGAACACGTCGCTGCCGGCTCCGCCTTCAATGCGAAGCGTCCCGACGCCGGCTCCGGGGTTGAGTGTCAGGTCGATCGTATCGCCGGGCGTCGGCCCGTCGTTCGTGGCCGCGTCCAGCGTGAACGTCTCGGCGTCGAAGAAGGTCAGCGATTCGAAGGGCACGGCATCGCTACTCCCGCTGAGGACGTAGGCCGGATCGCCGGCAAAGCTGAGGCCGGCCGCCAGCGAGAGCACGTCCGTGCTGCCGGCGCTCGTGAAGTCCACACCGGCGAATCCGGAAACCTCGACCGGTTCGAGTCCGGTGAAACTGATCGTGTGGAGATTGCCACCCGATTCAGTGGTGATCATCCCGGCTCCCGGTGTCGTCGGGCTGGGCGCGTAGGCGACATTCGCAGCCGCGTGGCCGATTACTTTCAGACGGTCGTTTCCGCCGTCGCCGCCTGCATAGGCAATTCCGCCCGGCGGCGCGAAATCGCCGGTGCTCAAGTCGATCGTCAGCGTGTCGTCCTCGTTGTCGGTGCCGATAATCTCGATCAAACGCGTCTGATCGACGGCGCGACTGGCGACAACCTCCGCGGTTAGGTTGTCGAACACCTCGAACAAGTCGCCGCTACGGCGAAGCGTCAGGTCGTCCGCACCGTCGCCGATGCCCGCGGCGTAGACCAGCGCATTGATCGAATCGCGATACTCGAAAATCGTCAGATCGAGATCCACGTCCTGCGGCAGCGGGTCGTTGTAGTACTCGTAGCTGTTGCGGAAGTTGTATTTCAGCCGGGACCAGTCTTCGGAACCGGTCAAGAAGTTCTGCGTACCCGTGCCGTTGACGTCGGCGACAACGCCCTGGTCGTTCGAATCGCCGTCGCCGTTCCAGTCGATGGGACCAACCTCGGGCAAGTAGCGGCCGTCGCGCAGGCGGACGATGTTGCCCGGGTCGCCACCGATGCCGGCGGCCTCGTCGAGGTCGTTCTCGTCGAGGTCGTTAAACGCCCGGCGTGAATAGTCGAGCCTCCAACTGTTTGCGAAAGCCTGCTCGAACGCGGTGGGCGCGGGGCCGAGCCGGTAGGGAACATCCCAGAGGTAGTTCATCACGCTGTGGTAGTTGGGCTTGTAGTTGCGCGAAGCGCTCACCTGGTCGCCCCCGTGCCCAAGGCCGAGTGCATGGCCCAGCTCATGCATGAACACGCCGGCCTGCTCGTCTCGCGTGCCGCCCCCCAGTTCGCCCAAAGCGACCCAAAAATCATTGCCGCCCAGAGGCGCTTCGGAGGTTGTGCCGAGTTCCGCCGCCCCGATCCTGCGGTCCGCGACCTCGTTGGCAAAGATGCTGTAGCGATAGACCCAGCCCTTGGCCTTAAGAATGGCAGCCGCGTTGTCACTGGCCCGTTCGGCCGTGGTACCGAACCCGCCTGCCACGTTGGGATCGGTGTTCGCCTTGATCGCGTCGAACTCAGAGAATCCGAACTCCCAAGGCTCGTTGGGAACGTTCGTCTCGTCGAGTTGCATGTGTAATGTCACGCCGTCCAGCTCATCGGGATTCTGCACGAGCGACTGCGGTGCCGCGCCGAAGGCCGCCACGAGGTCAGCGATCGCGCCCGGTTCCGGTGCCATGCCCTGCATGGCATCCACCTCGACGAACAGATCCTTGTGCTCGGGGTTCGTGTTGAGCTCTAAGTCGATCACATCGTCGTAGTTGGCGTCGATGCCGTCGGTTTCCCAAATGTCGAACAGCCCGTCACCGTCGGTGTCGCTGCTCGGCCCGATATAGAACGACAGACGGCCGCGATCGGTGTCGCCGTTCCCTTCCACGACGCTTGTAGGAAAGTCAAACGCTCCCTCGGACTCAGACCACTGCAGCGTGTTCAGATCGTACTCCAGCGTCAGCTTGTTGATCCCGCTGCGCGGGTTGATGTCGATCGGATCGTCCGGGTTGAAGTCGTCCACGTCCTCTACCGAGATCTCAATCGGCACGATCGGATTGCTCGAGTCGACGAACCGGGTGAACGTCAGGCCGGCCATCCCGAAACCGCGGGGCGGAAAACTCACGTTGCCAGTGTCGACACGCGGAAAATCAGCAATCTTGACCCCGAACTTGTAGGTTGTCTCCCCGCTGCCGGGATCTGGAAAGTCGATCTCCTCGTAGCGAGTGATGGCGACGGTCACGGGAACCATCGCCAAGAGCAAACGACTCTCGAGAGCCTCGGAACCAAGTCGACGTTGGTACGGCCCGACCGTCGGCCGCCTTCGCCGCTTGGCATCAACAAGATGAGAACTCCTCCGAGAACCAGTTCGCAAAAACATCGCTGACCTCCCGTACGAAGACTTCCAGGTTGCGGCGTGGCGGCGGCCTCCACGGTTCTTGTGATGTGCCGGTGACGTGCAGCGCTCCGGGCGCAGTCCGGAGAGATATGGACCGGCGATTCTTGCACTGATGCGGTGCGGATTCAAGAATTCGCTGGAATTTTTCGCGGCGAAATCCTTGTCACTGCTTCGCTCGCGCGGCGCGTGCGCCGCGCTGGTCCGCTTCCATGCCAGCACTTCAGTGCCACCGGCGAACCACCAAGAAGGCGACCTCGCCGGCGGCGCTTCGTCATGCCCGAACGAGGAAACGGAGGCCTCCCGGATGCACGCGTTGTAGCGGTTTTTCCGCCGTTTGCTTCGAGTGAACGCGGGGCATTCGACGATCAAGTCTTTGTGACCGTTCAACTTGCGCCTCGAGTGTACCGGTTAGGCAAGCTCGGGGGTTTCTTTTCTGCAATGCACGGAATGCCACTAAGCCGACCAAACACCGATCCAATGAAGTTGCGCCGACCCCGGGCTGCTCTGTTGGCCTGGTTTTGTTTCTGTTGCGCCGTGGCCGTTCGGGCCGAGGCTCGCAACGGCCTGGGACCGATTCCCACCGGCCGTGGCGGCGTGAATCAGGCATTCTCCGATAACGCGGAGATGGTCGTCGACAACCCGTCCAGCATGGTCAACGTGACCGGCGACGGACTGTGCGAGTTGGGGGTGACGACGGCGATTCCCGTCAGCAGCTACTCCGATTCCTACGGCAACGACGTCAACTCCCTCGTGCGGCCGCAGCCGGGTCCCGTGCTAGGAATCACCAAGACGCTTCCCAGCCGGCGCTGGGCGGTGGGCATCGGATTGTTTGCTCCCAACAGCTTCGGTGCCAGCTACGGCGAGTTGGCCAATCCGATCTTCGGGCCCACCGAGTCGAGTTCCAGGGGCATTCTGATCCGGCTCTTGCCGGCGGTTGCCTACAAGGCGACCGACCGCCTGGCGCTGGGGCTCTCGTTCGGTGCCGGCCTGTCGTACTCCTCGTTCAAGGGCCCGATGTACCTCCAATCCGGCCCGCTAGTGGGCACTCCCGTGCTGCTCGACGCCCGCGGCACCGGCGTGGCACCGATCGGCGCCGTTGGCATGCAGTATCAATTGTTCGAAAACACCCGCATCGGCGCCACCTACACGGTGCCGTCCGACTTCTGGCTGCGCGGCGCGACCAACGCCACGTTTTCCGACGGCGGACTGATCGAGAGCCACTTCAACAGCAAGATGCGCCTTCGCTGGCCGAGCACGCTGGCCTTCGGCGTCAAGCACGACTTCTGCCCCCATCGCCGGATGGCGGCCGACCTGATCTGGACGCACTGGGCCGGCGCCTTCAGCGACATCAATCTGTTGATCTACGATCCCAGCAATCCGGCGGTCGAATCGCTGGTGGCGGCCGCCGGCGGCTCGCTGCCGATCGACGTGAACATGCCGCAGCATTGGACCGACACGGTCACGTTTCGCCTCGGCTACGAAGCCGACCTGAGCGACACCAACACGCTGCGGCTTGGCTACGACTATCAGCCCAGCGCCGCGCCCGAATCCACCTTCAATCCGTTCGTCACCAACGTGCTGCAACACGTCTTCAGCATCGGCTTCAGCCACAAGCTGCGGCACACCATCTTCAACGTGGCGTATCAATACGCGATGGGCCAACCGCTGCACATCGGCACCAGCGGCCTAATCGGCGGCCAGTTCGACAACAGCAACTACGAATCCGACGCGCACTACGCCACGATGAGCTTCTCGGTTCCGTACTAGGGGTCCGACGGGCGTTTCCCCGCGGTTTGTCGCATCGCCGCGACCCCTCTTGTCCCGCCCCCCAGCTTTTTCTGGGATAATGCAGGCTCCGCGGCGTCTTCTTCTGTAGAGGCCGGAATCGCCGGGCCGGTGTGCCGGGCACTGTGGCGGAGCACGACTCTCGATGGCGCACGACGACCAGATGCCCCGCCGGCTGGCGGACTTGCTGGCCGAGCACGGACCGGCGCTGGTGCTGTACGCCCGAGCGTGGTGCGACTGCCCCGAGGACGTCGTGCAGGACGCGCTGGTCGAGATGGTGAGCCGCAGCCGGCCGCCCGATCACGTCGTGGCCTGGCTGTTTCGCGTCGTGCGCAACGGCGCGATCAGCGCCGGCCGCAGCGCTCGGCGACGCCAGCAGCGCGAGCAGAGCTGCGCGGCCCGCGAGACGTGGTTCGACGATGCGGCCACCGCGATCGATGCGGCCGCCGCCACCGAGGCCCTGGAAACCCTGTCGCCCGAGCTCCGCGAAGCGGTCGTCGCGCGGATCTGGGGACAACTCACTTTCGACGAAATCGCCAAGCTGACGGATACTTCAAGCAGCACCGCGCAGCGCCGCTACGAGCAAGGCCTGCGCCACCTATACACGAGACTGGAGAAGCCATGCACGACGAACCCGCCTTCGACCCCGAGCTAGATCGCCTGGCGGCGCGGCTGGCGGCGCTGCCGCCGCGGGCCGAGTGGCAGCGCGACTCGTTGATGTTCGCCGCCGGGCGAGCCTCGGCCAACCGGCGGCTACGCACGGCCAACCGCGCATTGGCCGCCACGAGCTTGGCGCTAGCCGGGCTGGTCGTGGTGCTGCCGTTTGCCCTGCGACGCGGCGGCGATCCCCTGCAAGCGAGCATGTCCGAATCGCAGCCGCCGTCGGCCCATGCACCCCCGTCGGACGAGCCGCCGCACGAGCCGCGGCACGAATTCGACGCCTCGCCCAGCATGGCCGAAGGCCCCACGCATTTTCGGCTGCGGCAGGGTCTGGCAAGCGAATCGCGATCAGACCATGCCCCGGCGGCCAGCGGGCCCGCGTCGCTGCCGACGAGTATCGAACGTTCACCGATCCCGTCGTCGCGCGAACTGCTGCGCGACTACCTGCAAACTAGTTGAAGCGCCGCCGCCCCAGACTCTTAACATGCCAACCCGCGAGGAAACCGTCATGCCCGCCACACCAGGCCACATGGCTTCTCATACACGCGCGACGACTCGACTGCTGACAATCCTTGCCGCGGGGATCTTCTACCCTGCCCTGGCATCGCTCGCGTTTGCCGAAGAACCGGCGCCGCTCGAGCTCACCGTCAGTCCCGCCGCCGAGCCGGTGCCGGCCTTGCGCTACCATCTGCTCCCGCCGCTCGAAGACCGCGTCCCCGGCAATGCCACGCCCATCTACCTGCGCCTGGTGTACGAGCAGGGAGACGAATGGCGGCGGCTATGGCGTGAAGAGCCGAGCCGGCTGCTGGAAATGCCTTTCGACGAGATGCCCCTGGACGACGCAGCTCGTCTGGTGGAGATCTTCGACACCGCACTGGAGCAGATGTCCGCGGCCTCGCGCCGCTCGGAATGCGATTGGCAGTACGTCGTTGAGAATCGCGACCCGTTGATGGTGCTGCTCCCCGACGCTCAATCGATGCGCAACAATTCCAGGCTGCTGGCGGTTGCCGCGCGGTACTACATTCGCACCGGCAACTTCCCCGCCGCACTGACCACGCTGGGCGACGGACTCGCTCTGGGCGAACACGTGGCCCGCGCCCCCTTCCTGGTCAACCAACTGGTTGGCGTCGCCAGCGATCGCATCATGCTGAGCGAGATGGACCACCTGGTCGAATTGCCGGACGCCCCGAACCTGTATTGGGCGCTGGCCGAGTTGCCGCGCCCGCTCATCTCGCTGCGACAGGGGCTGGCGTCCGAAAGTCAACTCCTGGTGATGCGGTTCCCCGAACTCGGCGATCTGTCGGCGCCGCTCGATTGGTCGCGGCTGGCCACCAAGTTGCGAGGTTGGGCGAGCGAGATTGCTCGCTCGGAGAACGATACCGACGCCCTGGCCGCGCTGGCCAAGCTGCAAGAGATTCCCAAGGCCTCGCTTGACAGGGCCCGCGAGGCGCTGCCTTCGATGACCGAGATCACGCCGGACACAATCGCCGACATGGGCGACGCGGAAGTTGAAGTCCGGTACACCGTCGCGCTGCATCGCGAGACGTCCGCAGCCTCGCGCAAGTGGTTCTATGCACCATACTCGGCCAGCGTGCCCGACTACGTCGAGCGCACCGAAGCGCTTCGGCGTGACACAGAGGAGCGCGAGTTGTACCCCTTGGTCTCATTTCTAACCCCGATCCGAGGCAATCTGCCGGCCGCGATCGCCAGCCTCGATCGATTGGTCGCCCGGCAGCAAACCATTGAAGCCCTCCGCATGCACGCCGCCGCCACGGGCCAGCTTCCCGCCACGCTCGACGACGTGAAGCTCGTCCCCGTGCCGCTCGACCCCGCCACCGGCACGCCCTTTCGCTACACCCGCGACGGCGACGCCGCCGTGCTCGACGTCACCTACAACTTCGGCATGAACGAAGAAACCCTCCGTCTGCCGGTGCGCATTCGGTTGCGCGAGCAACAATAGCCCTGCAACTGCCGCCGCGCCGTCGCGAACAGAATGCCGTCGCTAAAAAAACAGCGCCGGCGAGCGGGGCAGGTCCTGGAACTCGGGGGGCATGCCGAGGTTCTGGCCGACGAAGTCGTCGAGCGTTTCGCGGGTCTGCTTGGACAACAGCCGCTCGAGGCCCTCAATCCCGGCGTCGGTGATCATGTAGGGCAGATACGAGAACAGCAGCCGCCGCCCCCAGCAATGGGCGTACACGGTGTAGGCGCGCGCCTCTTGCCGCTTCTTGCCCGTCAGCAGGCAGGTGTCGATCCAGGGATCGAACGCCTCGCGCGATTGGTCGAGCAGCGACCGGCGGCGCTCGACCAGGTCGACGCGCTCTTCGAAGTGCGCCTCCATCCGCATCCGCGACTCGGCCGACAGCTCGCACTGCATGCCGCCGATGCACGTCAGGCAGATCGCGAACTCGTAGATTGGCTCTTCGCCCACGAACGACCGCTCGATCACGTATTGCTCGCCCGCGTCGAGCAGACCCTCGCCGCCCAGCTTCTTCTCGCAAATGAGGCATTGCTCGAAAGGCTGGCCCTCAAACGTGCGAAACAACCGGGGAATCTCGATGAACTCGTCGTGGATTTCCAGTCGCGGCAGATCCATGGGCATCTCCTTGGTCCGGGGCGCATCGTCAACGCCATTGTAGCGGACCTGTACCGCCAGGCGGGAGAGAATGAACACGATGTTCGCCGCGAATCCCCGCTCGGGCGATCGGCGGCATCTTCCGTTCAAGCCCATGGGCGTACTCCAGCCAACTGCGGGCGCTCACTTCAAGCAACGGCTGACGCATCCCCCGCCCTGCCCGGGACGAGAGCGATGGCAAAAACCGTCGTCAGCGGCGACAATCAGATCGCGGCGCAATGCTTCACTCTACGCTCCTGAGTCCGATGCAAATCCATCACCTGCGCAATGCGACCCTGCTGCTCTCGATCGGCGAGCGGCGGATCCTGGTCGACCCGATGCTCTCGGAGCCCGCGGCGCTACCTGGCTTCAAGCTCGTCGGCGGCGGCCGTCGCCGCAACCCGCTCGTGCCGATGCCGGACAATGCCGCGGCGGCGTTCGACCAGGCGACCGACGTGTTGATCACCCACGAGCACCCCGACCATCTCGACAAGCCGGCCGTGCAATGGATCGTCTCGCGCGATCTGCCCGTCTGGGCCAGCACGGTCGACGCAGCCAGCCTGGCCGGCAAGGGACTGCGCGCCCGGGCGCTGCCCCATGACGCGTTCTGGTTGCCAGTCGAAGTCATCCCGGCGCGGCACGGGCACGGCCTGATCGGCTGGCTGATGGGCCCGGTGAGCGGCTTCTATCTCGCGCCGCCGGACGAGCCCAGCATCTATCTCACCGGCGACACCGTGCTCACTGACGAAGTGCGCGCGGCAATCGCGCGGCTCCGGCCCCACGTGCTGGTGGCCCCCGCAGGCACCGCCAACTTCGGCTTCGGCAAAGATCTGATGTTCAGCGTCGGCGAACTGGTGGAGCTCGCCCGCCTGGCCCCGGGCGACGTGGTATTCAACCACCTCGAAGCGCTCGACCACTGCGGGCTTTCCCGCGCAACCCTACGCCAGCATCTGCACTCCGCAGGCGTAGCCGAGCGCGTGCACATTCCACAAGACGGCGAGCGACTCGAATTCACGCGCCCCGCGACAGAAGCGCCCGTGCCGCCGGGCACCTCACCCTATCGCCGGCCCGGCTTCCAGAAATGGCTCACGGCCAAGTTCGCCGGAACCTAGCGGCCCGGTCGAGCGCGTCACAAATTCTGCCCCACGCGAATCAAATTACCGCTTGGGTCGCGCAGCTTGAACTCGCGCATGCCGAATTCCTCGTCAATCACGGTGCTGACCGGCAGGCCGGCGGCGCGGAAGCGCTCGTGCCAATCGTCGGCCGACACGACGTGCAGATAGATGCCCGCGCGGTTGGCCGCCGGATCGAGCGACGGCGCGTGCGCCAGGTGCAGCAGCTCGGCGCCGTCGTGCATCACGAAGGCATACGTCTCGTCGTAGGCCTGAATCTCGAAACCCGCCGCGCGGTAAAACGCCTGGGCTTCGTCCATGTCGCGCACGGGAAAGATCGTCTTGGTGACGATCCGCCGGTCGCCGGTTCCTGCTTGTCCCACGTTGCGTGTCCCCGTTGCAGTCGCTCTTACGGTTGCCAATCGCGCCGGCGGCAAGCGCTTGCCGGGGCGCGTGGGATTGTACACGATCCGCCGAAGTTAGACCTCGCATTGTGCGGCGTGTGAGGTCATTTCCACCCTCTTTAAGGGACTTGGCGGCCAATACGCCTGTCCGGAACAATGTTGTAGAATCGTGATGCCTACGATGTCAGCTTTGGCCGGAGTGACCATGAAAGCCCGACTCCTCAATCTTTGGGATCGATTCCGCACTGGTTTCTGGTTCGTGCCGCTGCTGTTTGTCGTGGCGGCCGTGATCGTGGCCGTGGCAATGCCGATGGTCGACGCGGCCAGCGAGGACTGGCTGCTGGATCGGGTCCCCTGGATCGCGACGACCACGGCGGCCGCCCGGCCGACGCTCTCGGTCATCGGCGGGGCGATGATTACCGTAACAGGCGTCGTGTTTTCGATCACGGTCGTGGCGTTGTCGATCGCCTCGTCGCAGTTCGGCACGCGCACGCTGCGCAATTTCACCGACGACCGCGTCACCCAGGTGGCGATCGGCATGTTCGTCGGCACCAGCTTGTACTGCTTTTTGGTCATGCGATCGGTGCGCGAGCTAAATGGCTCGGCCTTCGTGCCGCACCTCTCGGTGGCGGTGGGCGTGTTGCTGGCGATGATCAGCATCGGCGTGCTGATCCTATTCATCCATCACGTCGCCATGGCGATTCAAGCCCCGCAGATCCTCGACTCGCTGGGCTACGACCTCGACGGCGCGATCGACCGCCTGTTTCCTGAAAAGATCGGCGAACCACCGAAGCGTCCGGACGCCAGCGACGGCGAGTGCCAGGCCGGCGAGCTTCCCGAGGAATTCGCCACGGTCAAGGCCGACCGGCAGGGCTACATCCAAGGAGTCGACGGCCAGGGCCTGATCGAGTTGGCCGAGGCGCACGACCTGGTCATCGAGTTGGACAAGCGGCCGGGCGATTTCGTGGCCTCCGACAGCCGCGTGGCACGCGTCTGGCCTGCCGACAAGCTGACCGATGAGATCGCCGGGGAACTCAACGACGCGATCATCGTGGGCAGCCGCCGCACGCCCCGCCAGGATATCGGCTGCTCGGTCGACGAAATGGTCGAGGTGGCCGTGAGGGCGCTATCGCCGGGTATCAACGATCCTTTTACGGCCATCAACTGCATCGACCGCCTGAGCGCTTCGCTGGGGCGGCTGGCCGGCCGCGAAGTGCCCTCGGCCTATCGCTGCGATGGCGAGGGGCATCTGCGACTGGTGGCCCGTCCGGCCACGTTCGTCGAGGTGCTCGACGCCGCGCTGGCCGACATTCGACGCTACGGCCGCACCAGCACCTCGGTTTCGGTCCGCCTGATGGGCGCCCTGCGGCTCATTCTGCAGTACGTCAAGCGGCACGACTATCGCGAAGCGATTCTCCGCCAGGCCGACCGAATCATCGAAGCGTTTGAAATGGAGAACCATCAGCCGTGCGACCGCCAGCTTATGCGGCACAGCTACGAAGCCCTCACCGAGGCGATTGCCAACGGCCACGATGACCAGCCGGCGCCCGAGGGCACAGCGGGCACGGCCGACGTTGCCAGCTCAACCCAGAGGACCAGCTCATGACTATCGGCGAATTCATTCTCTTGCTGATCGTGGCCGGCATCTGCGGCAGCATCGCCCAAGCCCTGGCCGGCATCAACCGCGGCGGCTGCCTGGTGTCGATCGCGTTGGGCTTCATCGGCGCCCTGCTGGGCACCTGGCTGGCCCGCACGCTCGATCTGCCCGAGTTGTTCGCCGTGCAGTTCGGCGATCGCCCGTTTCCCATCATCTGGTCCATCGTGGGGGCCTCGCTGTTTGCCGCCGTGCTGGCACTCCTTTCCCGCCGCCCTCGTCCCCGCTAGGGTACACAGGCGTGACTCGTTCCCCCCGGTGTGGCCTCCCGACAGGACTACCATGCAAGACCCGAAACAGGACGAACTGGGCGGCGCCGAGGGCGGCGCGATCCCCGGGATGAACGAATCGCTGTCGGTCATCGCTGATAGTATTCGCCGGCTGTGGGAGGACTTCCTCGCCCATCTGCCGCACATCGTCACGGGCCTGGTGATCCTGCTGCTAACCTGGATTCTGGCTCGCATCGCCAATCGAATTGCGGGCAGCCTGCTGCGCCGCACGCGCTTGCGCACCAGCCTCAAGGACCTGTTCCGCCAGCTCGCGCATCTGGGCGTGTGGATCTTGGGCCTCACCGTGGCCGCCGTGGTTGTGTTTCCCAACATGACGCCCGCCCGGGCCGTGGCCGCGTTGGGCCTGGGCTCGATCGCGATCGGCTTCGCCTTCAAGGACATCTTCGAAAACTTCTTTGCCGGCGTGCTCATCCTGTGGCGGTTTCCGTTCGACCCCGGCGACTACATCGAGTGCGAAGGCATCTGCGGCCGGGTCGAGGACATCACGATCCGGATGACCCGCATCCGCCAGGTCGACGGTGTGCTGGTCGTCGTGCCCAACGCCATGCTCTTCAAGCAGCCGGTCGAGGTGCTCACCAGTTGGCAACATCGCCGGGTGACGGTTGCCTGCGGCGTAGCGTACGGCGAAGACGTGGATGCCGCCCGCGACGTGATCAAGGGCGCCGTGGAGAGTTGCCGCACCGTGCACGGCGACCGCGACGTCGAGATCTTCGCCCGCGAGTTCGCCTCGTCGAGCATCGAGTACGAGGTCACGTGGTGGACCGGCTCGACGCCGCTCGACGTGCGCCGTTCGCGCGACGAGGTGGTGGCCGCCGTCAAGCGCGCGCTCGACGAAGCGGGCATCGAAATTCCCTTCCCGTACCGCACGCTCACGTTCAAGCAGCCGCTCATCACCGAGCGGGCGCCGCAGTCTCCAGGCGGCGACGGCGACGCACGCACGTCGAGCGACTGAACGCGGCCGTATCGCGGCCGTGCCAGGTGATGGCGCCCTCGCGACCATGGCGGTTGCCGGCCGAGCAGCCCAGCACCTGGCTGCTGCTGCAACGATACCTGCGCGCAGCCGCATCAGCCCGTCCGGCACCGACCGTTCGGTCGAAACGCGCATCGCCGATCTTCGCAACACTTTAGCATTGCCGTTTGCATACCTGCGCGGGCGATGTTGCCCTGCGCACTGCGGGGTCCCCCGCCCTCGGCTGCGGCTCTGGCACGCGAAGTGCATTTGGCGGCATCCCGACGGGCACGTGGCCCGTTGAGATTTTCACGCGAAAGGAAACTTCGATGAACTGGGACCAGATCCAGGGCAAGTGGCAGCAGGCCAAGGGGCAAGTCAAAGAGAAGTGGGGCGATCTGACCGACGACGATCTCGACCGCATCGACGGCAAACGCGACCAACTGGTCGGCACCGTCCGCGAGCGCTACGGCATCGCCAAGGAAGAGGCAGAAAAGCAAGTGTCCGAGTTCGAAACCTCCTGCAACTGCTGAGCAACGGCACGAGCACGCACGTACGAGACGAGAGACCCACTTATTTTCGACGAACGGAGAAGTACGACGATGAAATGCATTGCATTGCTTTCCGGCGCCTTGGCCACGGGCCTGTGTGTGGCTGCCATGGCCGCTCCGCCGGACGACATTCCACGGCGCGAGGCCTTGCCCCAGGGCAAACGCACCGCCAACCGCGTTCCGCAAGCCGAGCGGCCGAAGCTCGAGCGTCGCGGCTCCAACGCCCACGCAGCGTCGGTGCGAGCCAGCGAAGTCTCGGGAATGAATATTCAGAACGGCGAAGGTAAGAACGTCGGCGAGATCAACGACCTGGTGATCGACGCCAACAACGGCCGGATCCGTTACGCAGCGGTCACCTACGGCGGTTTCCTCGGCGTCGGCAACAAGATGTTTGCCGTGCCGTGGGAAGCGTTCGAGTGCCGCCAGGATCCCAACAATCCTGACCAGCGGACGCTGGTGCTCAACGTCACCCAGGAACAGCTCGAGGGCTCCCAGGGTTTCGACGAAGACAACTGGCCCGACTTCGCCAATGCCGAGTTCACGCAGGATCTCGACCGCCGCTATCGCATTGAGCGTCGCCAACAGCGCCGGCAGGCTCGCGATATCGACGTCGAAGTTGATCGCAACGGCATCGACGTCGACGTGGACCCCGACCAGGAGTAGGAGTCACTGAACGTGCCGACAGAAGCTGATACCAAAACGACCCTGGAGGGTGTCTCAATCAAACCCGAGTACGGAGTCGGCAACTCGCGGCGAGACATCCTCCGGGTCTTTAATTTCTTCGAGCCACCGGAAACGGGACGAGATCTAGCCAGCCCGCGGTTGTTCCGCATCAACTGAAGAGGGCACAAGGCGAACATGACTCGCCCACAAGTCACTGCGGCGTCGGGCCTTGCATGACACCCCGACCCGCGGCACTTCCGGGGCTCTCTATGGCGAGCCATGCGAGCTCGCTGGCGACAGGCGCGGCGCCCCACACCGCCGCGCCGTCGCCATCATTTTCCTTCTTTCGGCTCCGGGTGCGGCCCGGGCACCGAGCTGCGCAATCATTTTCCCTGCCGCGCTCCGCCCCGGCGGCGCACGAGCACGGTTTGGTCGGACCGCTATTTGCTCGCGCGTGCACCGGAGACGGAGCTTGGCGCGTTGCGCACGGATCACGCTGCGTAAGGGTGAAGGTGCCGCTGCTTGCAGCTCAGCGGAGCGAGGACTCGGCGCCGTTCAAAGCACGCGAGAATTAATTCCGCACAGAACCGCTAGCAGCTAACCGCACGGACGGGCGGCGCCCGCGAGCGATAGAGCTCCACGTGAGCCGAGCTCTCGGCTCGTTCGGCACGGAAAGAGAATTTCACGCAGGCATCGAGCGCCAACGGCGGTTCGAACGCCACCGGCCATTGAACCTGGGCAAAGTACTGGCACAGCGGGCAATCGTGTTCCGCCAGCTTTACTTGGGCGCCGGGGCCTTCGTCGGCCGTGTGCTTGTCGGATTCGTGCTCGGAAGCTGGCTCGTGCCCGTGGTCGGCGCAACACGTGTCGGCGTGGTCCACGTGGCAGGCTGCCGGAACGTGAAACGAGTGGCCGATAACACAGTGCCAGCCCGGACCGAGCGCGGAGATACTGCCGAACAGGGCCGCAAAGGCCCAAATACCAGCTTCTCTCGCCAAGCGCCGCATGAACTCACCGCCAAGCACTCGAATTCAACGTGTCACATTGTTGGGCGGTCCGACTGAAAAGTCACACTAGTCGCCTGGGATGAAGGTGTCAAGCAACTGGGACGAGCGTGCCCTCTGCGCGTTATGCTCTTCCCTTTGCAGCCAACCATCACGCCCACATCCATCCAACCCCATGTCCACCACCATCCACCAGCACACCGGCACGCTTCGCCCGCTGCTGAGGCTCGTCTGGCCGGTGCTCATCGAGCAACTGCTGGTCATGCTGGTGGGCTTCGCCGATACGCTCTTGGCGGGCCACTACCTGACGCCGCCCGATCTGGCCGCGATGACCGTGATCGCCTATGCCATGTGGGGGCTGACCAACCTGTTCTCGTTCGTCTCGATCGGGGCCCTGGCCATGACGGCCCGCTTTGTCGGCGCGGGTGACTCCGAGGCGGCCAATCGCGTGGCCAACCAGTCGTTTTTGCTAGGCGCGATCCTGGCGCTGACGTTCAGCATCGTCGGCTGGCTGGGCGTCGAACAATTTGCCGCCCTGCTTCAACTCGAAGGCGAGCCCGCGGCGCTGGCCACCCGCTACCTGCGAATCCTGTTACCGGTGCTGCCGCTGATGATGCTCGAACAGGTCGGCATCGGCTGCCTTCGCGGGGCCGGCGACATGGTCACCGGGCTGGTGTCGATGATCGTCGTGAACGTCGTCAACGTTGGCGTCTCCTGGACGCTCATCTCCGGCGCCGGTCCCTTTCCCGCGCTCGGCTGGGATGCTCTGGCCATTGGCACCACCTGCGGACATGCCGTCGGCGGGCTGATTCCGTTTGCCTTGCTGCTGGCCGGTCGTGCGGGCCTGCGCGTGCACTGGCGCTACTTCTGGCCGGCCGACGGGGCGCTGATGACGCGGATTCTGCGCATCGGCGTGCCCGGCGGGGTCGACGTGCTTTCGCTGATCGGGCTGCAACTGGCCTACCTGTCGATCGTCAACCGGCTGTCGACCGACGAGATTGCCGCCCACGGCGTGGCGATTCGCATCGAGTCGATCGCCTATCTGCCCGGCTATGCGTTTGAAGTGGCCGCCGCCACGCTGGTCGGACAGTATCTCGGCGCCCGCGACTATCGCCGCGCCAGCCGCAGTGTGCTGGTGGCCTGCGCCGTGAGCATGACGCTGCTCACCGGGTCGGGGTTGCTGATGTACTTCGGCGCCGGGCCGCTGGTGGGATTGTTTCTGGGGCCGGGTCAAAGCGGCGTGGAACAGATCGCGCCGGTGCTGTTGCGCATCGTGGCGTTCGGCATGCCGTTTCTGGCGCTGATGCAGGTGCTGACCGGAGCGCTGCGCGGGGCGGGCGACACCGCCTGGCCGCTGGTGTTCACCTTTTTCGGCTTCGTGGCCGTGCGGCTGCCGCTGGCCTGGCTGCTGGTGATCGCGTGGCACTGGGGCATCAACGGCGCCTGGTACGCGATGATCGTCGACCTGCTGCTGCGCACGGCGCTGGTGACAGGGCGCTTCCTCACCGGCGGATGGAAGCGCGTGCAGGTGTGACGCCCGCGCGCGGGACGTCTACCACTTGAGGCCGAACTGCGCCCCGGTGGGTGGTCCGCCCACGCCGCCCTTGAGCGGGCCGCGATGCTTCTTGGCCGGCGGCGGTGCCTCGGCCTCGGGCGGTTCTTCATCCTCGGCCTTGGCTTTTTCCGACGTCGGCCGCGCCTCGAGCGCCTTGAGCGACAGGCCGATCCGCTGTTGCTCGGGGTCGACCGACAGGATCTTGACCTCGACCTCCTGGTCTTCGCTCACGATGTCGCTGGCGCGATACACCCGCTTGTGCGCGAGCTCCGAAATGTGAATCAATCCCTCGACGCCGGGCCCCAATCGCACGAACGCGCCAAAATCGGTCAGCCGCGTCACGCGACCCGCGGCACGCGTGCCCACGGGATAGTCGCTCGAGGCGTTTTCCCAGGGATTTTCCGAAAGATCGCGAAAGCCCAGCCCGATCTTGCCGGTCTGCTCGTCGATCTTGAGGATCTTCACTTTCACCTTCTGGCCGACCTGCAGCACCTCTTCGGGATGCTTGATACGGTCCCAACTCAACTGGCTGATGTGGATCAGCCCGTCGACGCCGCCCAGGTCGACAAACGCGCCGAAGTTTTGCAGGCTGCGCACGGTGCCCTCGCGCGTTTGTCCCACGCCGAGCGTCTCGAGCAGCTTTTCCTTGGCCTCGGCCTTCTCGCGCTCGAGCACCGCCCGATGGCTGAGCACCAGGTTGCGCTTCTCCGGATTGGCTTCGGTCACCACGCACCGCAGCGTTTGGCCTTCGAACTGGGCCAGGTCTTCCACGCGGTACATCGACACCTGGCTGGCCGGAATGAACCCGCGCAGGTGATTCACGTCGCACTCCAGCCCACCCTTGTTGTGGCCGGTGACGCGGGCTTCGACCACGACGCCCTCGTTGACGTCGGACCAATCGCCCACGTCCACGGCACCGCCGGGCAACGTCAACTCATAGAGTCCCTCGCCCGGTTCGAAGCGATTGACGATCACCTCGAACACCGTGCCCGGCTCGGGCGGCTCGGAAAAGTCTTTCAACGCGGCAACGCCTTGCTTGTGGCCGCCCAACTCGAAGAACACGTGGTCGCGATGCACGGTGACCACTTTGGCCTGGTGGCGCGATTGCGGTTCGAGCTCGGCCCCGGCCGCACCGGCTTCTTCGCCGGCGATGATGTCGTCGAGCGATTGCCCGCCCAACGCCGCCGCATACTCCATCTCCAAGTCGGGCGACAACCCGGCCCGCAGGTTCGGCAGCTCGACCTTGCTCGTCGACGGCGGCTCCATGATCGGCGGACGCGCTTTCGCGCGGGGCCCTTTCTTGGGCCGGTCTCCCCGCGGCGCGGGCGGTTGCCCGGCGGTGCCTGGTGGAGTTGCGGAGGCTTCCTGCGCGGCTTCCCCCTCGGGAGTCTCGGCCGCGGATGCCGGGGCCGCGCCGTCGGCGGTCGGCGCCGCTGCATCTGTAGACGCTGCGTTCAGAGACGCTGGTGCGGCCGGCTCAGAAGCCGTTCCACCCTGCGCGGCCGATTCCGGCGGATCGGACAGCACCGGCTTGGGCACCGCTTGCGGCGGTTTCACGCCGTAGCGCTGCGTGCCGATGCGGATCGTCCGCTTGCGCGGTTCGCCGGACGGCTCGCCGCCGGTTGGCTCCTCGCTCGAGGCCGAAAGATTGGACGCTACTTCGCTGGTCGACTCCGCCGGAGACACCGGATCGGGAGTCACGCCTTCTGTGGGGCTACTCATTACCTTGATTCAATACCGCGGACGCCGGATTTGCGTGAAAACAATCGTCGTATTTTAGCAATCTGCGGCGCGCGCGTACAATGGATTGCCGCTTTTCGCGCAGCGCGAAAATTGCCCCCATTTCCCCCGACGCGGCAGACACGACCTCGCACAAGGAAAACGCCCCGATGCCCTCCGGCCCCACGACCTACGCTCCCGCGGTCGACCGATTGATCGACGGAGCCAAGTGCAACGATCTGGGGCCCGGCCGGCCGGACGCCCACCGCCGCGCGGAGCTTGCGGCCCTCTCGATCGACGAAATCTCAGGCGGTCGCGCCGTCAGCGATCGCGAGATGGCCGCCGCCTGCATCTCGGGCCTCTGGCTCCGCCACGATTTCCTCGACGAGTCGCACCGCATCAGCCAGGACATCCAATCGCCCACCGGCAGCTACTGGCACGGGATCATGCATCGCCGCGAACCGGACTACAGCAACGCCAAGTATTGGTTTCGCCGCGTCGGCCGTCATCCGGTGTTCGACACGCTGGTCGACGAGGCCCGCCGGCTGGCGAACCAGTCCGACGGCACGCCCGAGGCCGCCTTTCTCGGCGAGCGGGCTCCGTGGGATCCGTTCGCGTTTGTCGATTTGTGCCAGAAAGCCTCGGGCGGCTCGGCCGAGTTGCGGGCGTTGTGCGCCCAGATCCAGCAGCGCGAGTGGGAGTTGCTGTTCGACTATTGCTATCGGCACGCGTTTGCGGCGTAGGTTTGAGTTGCCAGACTGGTCCGCGTTGACGCCGTCAGCGTCAAACGCTAGGACAGGTAGGTAAGTATTGCGCCCCCGCTCGGAAGCGGCATATGACCTTTCAATTCCTGTGCCCGCAGGGGCATCTGCTGCAGGGTGAAGAAGCGCACATGGGGATGCAGTGCCAGTGTCCGCAGTGCGGCACGGCCTTCATCATTCCCACGGTCGAGCGCTCTGCGCCCGCCGAGCCCGCGCCGGCCTCGACCGCTCCCTCCAGTGCGCCCGACTTGGGTCCGCCGGACTCCACCGAGCCGGACCTCGGCGGCGGACTCGAAGGATTCGGCAGCGACCTGAGCGGCGAGTTCGACACCGGCGACCTCGGCTCCGCGGTCGACGAAACGCTGTTGCACATTCCCTGCCCCAACGGCCACGAGTTGGAAGTGCCGCTCGACATGCTCAACCAGCGGGCCATGTGCCCGCATTGCGGCGCCGAGTTCCGGCTCCGCCGCGAGAAGAGTATCGAGCACATCTTTCAGCAGGAAGCCCTCGATCGCCGCCGGGGCGAGTTTTGGTTCAAGATGGCGATTGTCGCCTCGGCCGTCGTCATCGTGCTGCTGGTGATCATGATCGCCGCGATCGCCCTCACGTAGCGCTCGCCGTGCACGTGGGGCCCCACCCGCGCCGCCCTGCTATACTCGTCGCTGATGCACAAAGCGGCCGCCTCGACCCGGCTCCGCCAACCGCTCTCGCTCTCTCCGCGGTGAACGCCATCAACAAGCCCACGGCGCTCGAAACTTCCGACGCCGCCCGCGCCGCGGGCGAGCCTCCTGCCGGCACAGCCGCGCCGGTGGACGCGCAATCGGCGCTGCCGGGGCGTCTGCTGGTGGCGCTGGCGGCGGTGATGTGGAGCACCAGCGGGCTGTTTGCCAAGGCCACGATGTTCGAGGTCTGGGCGCCGGAAGATCGCGGCATTCTGCTGGCCTTCTGGCGGGCCGCGTTCGCCGGCGTGCTGTTGCTGCCGGCCGTGCGGCGCCCGCGGTGGGACGTCAAGCTGATTCCGCTTTGCCTGGCCTTCACGTTGATGAACGTCACGTACTTGTCGGCCATGTCGCTGACCACGGCCGCCAACTCCATCTGGCTGCAAAGCACGGCGCCCTGGTGGGTGCTGCTGGTCGGCGTGCTCGTGCTCGGTGAGCCGTTTCCCCGCAGCGAACGCCTGCCGCTGGTGATCGGTGGGCTGGGGCTGGCCATCATTCTGGGCTTCGAAGTCCAAGGGCAGGCCCGCGCGGGCGTGCTTTGCGGGCTGGTCTCGGGATTCGCCTATGCCAGCGTCGTGCTCTGCCTGCGAGCGCTGCGTGCCCTCGACACGGTGTGGATCGTGGCCGTGGCCCACCTGGTGACCGCCGTACTGATTTTCCCTTATGTCGCCTACCTGAACGTCTGGCCCACGCCGATGCAGTTGCCCGTGCTGGCCGGCTTCGGGCTGATTCAGATGGCGCTGCCCTACGTTTGCTTCGCCCGGGGGCTGCGCTCGATCACCTCGCAGGAGGCCACGGTGATCGGCCTGTTGGAACCGATTCTGCTCCCCGTGTGGGTCTACCTGGCCTGGAACGAAGTGCCCGCCCCCTGGACGATCGTCGGCGGCGGCTTGATCCTCACCGGCCTGGTGCTCCGCTACGGCATCCCCCTCCTCCGCCGCCGCGGCGTTTGATCCTACAACCGCACCAGCGTATTGCCGCTCAGTCGCCGCACGAGATGTCGCATCTCGAGCACGCTGATGGTGGAAAGCACCTGCGGCGTGGGCAGGCCGCTGTCGGTGACGATGGCGTCGATCGTCGTGGGGTCACTGGCGATGGCCGAAAGCACCTGCTGCTCGATAGGGTTCAAAGCCAGCTCGGCCGGATGACGCACTTCCTGCCCGTCGGTTGTGGCGGCCGGGGCCACCAGCGGGCCGAGCTCTTCCAGCACGTCGTCGGCCGATTCCACCAGCTTGGCCCCGTCGCGAATCAGGCGATGGCAGCCGCGCGACATGCGGCTGTCGATCCGTCCCGGCACGGCAAACACTTCGCGCCCCTGCTCCATCGCGTGCCGGGCCGAGATCAAGGCGCCGCTGCGTGCCGCCGCCTCGACGACCATCACGCCCAACGACAACCCGCTGATGATGCGGTTGCGCTGCGGAAACGCGCCTGACATCGGTGGGCTGGCCGGCGGCACCTCGCTGACTAGCGCCCCTCGGTCCACGACCTCGCGAGCCAGCTCGACGTGCTCCGGCGGATAGATATTGAGCAGGCCGCTCCCCAGCACGGCGATCGTCCGCCCGCCGGCAGCCAGCGCCCCGCGATGCGCCGCCGCGTCGATCCCGCGGGCCAGGCCGCTAACGATCGTCAGCCCCGCGCGGGCCAGGCTGCCGGCCAGTCGCTCGGCCTGGGCGATGCCATAATGCGTGGCATGCCGCGAACCGACAATCGCCACGGCCAGCGCGTCGACCGGCTCGAACGTCCCCTGCACAAATAGGATGCCCGGCGGATCGTGGATCTCGGTCAGCATCCGCGGATACGCCTGGTGCGCCTCGCTGAGTATCTGGATATCGTGCTTCGCACAGGTGCGCAGCTCGGCTTCGACGTCGATGTCTTCCCGAGCCGACGCGATCCGCCGCGCCAGTTCGGACCCGATGCCCGGCACGGCTCGTAACTGGCTCGCCGTCGCCGATAGCGCGTCGCCGGGCGAGCCGAAGGCCTCGAGCAGCACCTTGCGCAGCCGAGGACCCACGCCGGTCACCAGTGCCAGGCGCAGCGCATCGGCCAGTTCGCCGGCGTCGGCATCGGAATCCGGAGACGACCGAGTCATACGCGTCCCCCTTCGCCGGCACCCTGCGGTGCGCGGCGTCAATCGCCCAGCACAGCCCGCACGTCCTGCTGATCGATGTCGCCGACCAACTCGACGTGCCCCATGCGGCTCGGCAGCACGAAGCGCAGCCGGCCGTGTTCGACTTTCTTATCGCGCGCCATGGCCGCCAGCAACGCTTCATGGTCGAGGGCCGGAAAATCGACGGGCAATTTGAGCGCGGTCAGCAGTTTCTGCTGCCGCTCGGTCAACTCCGCGTCGACGCGTCCCAGCCGTTCGGCCAGCCGCGAGGCACAGAGCATGCCGATGGCCACGGCCTCGCCGTGCAAATAACGTCCGTATCCGGTGACCGTTTCCAGGGCATGGCAGAACGTATGACCGTAGTTGAGCACGGCCCGGCCGCCGGTCAGCTCGCGCTCGTCGGCCTCGACCACGTCGGCCTTTAGGCGGCAGCAGCGGGCCACGACGTGCTGCAACACGTCGGCATCGCGCCCAGAGAGCTCCTTAGCATGCGCTTCGAGATAGGCGAAGAAATCGGCATCCAGAATCACCCCGTACTTCACCACTTCGGCCAGCCCGGCGGTGTACTCGCGCTCGGGCAGCGTGTCGAGCACGGCGGTGTCGATCAGTACGCCGGCCGGCTGCCAGAAAGCGCCGACCATGTTCTTGCCGCCGGCCAGGTTCACGCCCACCTTGCCGCCCACGGAGCTGTCGACCTGCGCGAGCAAAGTAGTGGGCACCTGCACGTAGGCCAGCCCCCGGGCAAACGTGGCGGCCACGAAGCCGGCCAGATCGCCCACCACCCCACCGCCCACGGCCACCACCACGCTCTTGCGATCGGCCCCCAGGGCCAGCATCTTGTCCCACAGTCCCGCGGCCGAAGCGACGTTCTTGGTTTGCTCGCCCGGCTCAACCACGAGCAGATCGACCGTCGCCCCGGCTTGCGAAAGGCTCGTGGCCGCGGCCAGCGCGTGCGGCTTTTCAACGTTCTCGTCGGTGATCACCACGGCGTGCGACGGCGCGCACCAGTCGGCCACGTGCGCGCCGAGCTGGCCCAAGACGTCGGTGCCGATCTCGATCGTGTAGCTTCGCTCGTGCAGCTTGACGTCGACGGCGGTCACGCAAACGTGCTCCCTGGCTCCCGGCCGGCGACACGGGAACGGCGTTGGCCGGCGTCCATCCGCGAGGGCGCGCCGGCGGTGAAGCGTCGGCACCGGCCTACTTGCTGATCCGCTGCAAGTCTTCCGGCGTGACGGTGATCTCGCGCCGAAACCCGGAGTGCATCCGCACGTATTCCATCTCCGCGGCGTTGGCCGGGTCGGCGTGCAACAACTCTTCGGCCCGTCGCTTGTCTTCGGGCTCCCAGTCGTCGTACTCCTCGGGCCAGATGGTTATGGTCTCCATCACGAGGGCTTCGCGATAGGGATCGAACTCGTTGGACATGGCGGTGGTGAGACAATAGATTGGGACGGCTGGCGAACTCCCGGGGCACGTTGTACCCTGGTGAAGCCCTCAGTATACCCCGCACTTCGAGCGTGGCTAGTCGTGCCCCGCGGCGGTCGATAGTGGCGGGAGACACGGCTTTCCGGTACGAGGCTCCTCGATGCAGCGCGGCACGATCGCCATTCTGATGATTCTCGTCGTCGCGGTCACCGCCGGCGTTGTCGCGGTGGTCTATCGCGTGCAAAACCAGCAGCAGGCCCAGGCTTTCTGGGGCAACGAAACGGCGCTGCTGATCGACCGGGCTCCCAACGTCGAGGTGCTTGAAATCGGCGAGGCCCGCAGCGGCATCGTGCTCGACAGCGAGGACGAGCTCTCGCAGCCTCCGCCCGAGGGAAACGACGGCAAGAAAGAGTCCGAAGTCGAGGAAGAAGAGAAAGAGCCGCTGCCGCAGGCCGTCGAGTTCAACCAGGTGCCGTGGATCATCGCCCGATCGCTCGACGGCTCGCAGGCCAAGGGGGTCACCAACCTGCGGCGAGCGCTGGTCGAAGACAGCTCGTTCGATTGGACGGTGCCTGAGGAAGCGAAGGAGCCGGTCTGGCAGTACGGCCTGGCCATCGACGACGGGCGCAACTTTGCCACGGTGCTGTTCGATCTCGAAAGCCGCCAGGTCGGCCTGGCCGGCGGCAACGAGACCACCCGGCTTCGTCCCGAGATGAACGAGGATTTCCGCGAGTTCTTCGCCGAGCAGCTCTCCGCACCGGCAGGCGAGACGGAAGACGAAACGAACGAAGCCGACGAATCCCCCGCAGACGCCGCCCAAGCAAACGAGTCTTGATCGCGCGACACCAGCCCGAAGCGCCAGCGAGGGTCCTTCGTTGGTCGCAAACGAATGCGTGCCACGTTGAGGGGTCACGCCCACGCATCCTGGACGCCCAAAAACCCTCGCGGTATTTGCGAGCGGCGGGCGACGCGGGGGTCAGGAACCTTCGGTGGGCGCCCCCAATTCGCCGGATTGCAGCGCCGACTGGGCGCGCTCGACTTGCAGATAGTAATCGCGTCGCTCGAGCAGCCGGGCGGCTTCCTCGTCGAGCACGGCGATCACGTCGCGGTGCAACTGCAGGGCCGAGGCCGTCACTTGCGCGGTGATCGGCCCTTCGATCGTGTCGCGAATCGCCTTCGCTTTGCTCGCGCCGGAAGCCAACAGCAGGCACTGCCGCGATTCGAGAATCGTGCCCACGCCCATCGTGATCGCCAGCCGCGGCACCTCTTCTTCGCCGCCGAAGAAGCGGGCGTTGTCGCGCACCGTTTCGTGCGTCAGCGTCTTGAGCCGTGTGCGGCTGCCCAGCGAAGAGCCCGGCTCGTTGAAGGCGATGTGCCCGTCGCTGCCGATGCCCAGTACTTGCAGGTCGATGCCGCCCTCTTCCTTGATGAGCCGCTCGTACTGCTCGCAGTAGGCCTCGAAGTCCAGCGCCCGGCCGTCGGGCACGTGCGTGTCGCGCGCATCGACGTTGATGTGGTCGAACAGGTTTTGCTGCATGAAGTAGCGATAGCTCTGCGGGTGCGACGAGCTGAGGCCAACGTACTCGTCGAGGTTGAACGTCACGATGCGCGAGAAATCGAGTCCCTCTTCGCGGTGCATGCGGATCAACTCGCCGTACATGCCCACCGGCGTGCTGCCCGTGGCCAGTCCCAGCACGCAGTTGGGGCGCTTCCGCACCAGGGCCGCCACGAACTGAGCGGCACGGCGGCCGACCCCGTCTTTGTCCTTTTCCACGATCACGCGCATCGAAAACCTGGCTCCCGGTTGCTAAATAGGCAAGACACACAAGCTGCTGTTAGTTTTAGTCCACGGTTGCCTGCACGCCTATAGGCGGGGGCTCCCAGCGAGGGCAATGGCCTGGAACCGCGGGGGCGGGCCCGCTACAATCCGCCCGATTTTTTCGCGACTCCGCCATTCGGCGGGGCTTTCGTCATTGCGCTTGCCGGAGAGACCTGATGAAGCTGCGCGCCTGGAATCGCCGCACGGCCACGGCCTGGGGCGCGCTCGTGCTCGCCGCGAGCGCCTGCCTGGCGCAAGGCCTCGATCCCGCGCAGCAGCAGGCCGACAATAGCGCCATGCTCTCCGACGCCCAACTGGCCGACGTCGCGTTTGTCGGCACCCGACTCGGCTGGGCGGTGGGCGATCGCGGCGTCATCTGGCACACCACCGACGGCGGACGCAACTGGCAATTGCAGCGCTCGGGCGTCGAATGCCGGCTCTCGAGCGTTTGCTTTCTTGACGAAAAAACCGGCTGGGCCGCCGGCGGATCGCTGCAGCCCTACACCGGCTCGACCACGGGCGTCGTGCTGGTCACCCGCGACGGCGGCGAGCACTGGTCGGTCGAGCGCGACCGCATTCTGCCCGCCATCCGGCGCATTCGCTTCTTCAACCCCAAGCAGGGCTGGGCCATCGGTCATCCTTCGCCGATCTTTCCCAGCGGCGTCTTCACCACCGCCGACGGCGGACGCAACTGGCGGGCCGTGCCGGGAACGTCGAACCGCACGTGGCTGGCCGCCGACTTCATCGATCCGGCCAACGGCGCGGTGGCGGGCCGCGACGGAGCCTTGGGCACCGTGCATCGCAGCGGGGTCCAGGCGCAGCCAACCGAGTTCGGGCTGCGCGGATTGCACGCCATGCGGCTGGCAGCGCCGAATACCGGTTGGCTTGCCGGCGACGGCGGACTGGTGCTCACGACGCGCGACCTGGGCCGGTCGTGGCAAACCACGCCCACCCTGCCGCCCGGCGGCGGCGAGTTTGACTTTTGCGCCCTGGCCACGTACCGCGAACACTGCTGGGTTGCCGGCTCGCCCGGCACGCGCGTGCTGCACACCGCCGACGGCGGACGCACCTGGCAAGCGGCCGACACCGGCCAGCGGCTGCCGCTGCGCGGCCTGTGGTTTTCCGACGAGCGCCACGGCTGGGCCGTCGGCGACCTGGGCACGATTCTGGCTACCGAAGACGGCGGGCTCACCTGGCGCAAGCAGCGCTCCACGGCCGAGCGCGCGGCGCTGGCCGGCTTCTTCAGCCGTCCCGACGAGCTCCCCGTGGAGCTGATCGCCCAACTGGCCGCCGACGACGGCTATCTGGGCGTGATGGAAATCCTCAACCGGCAGCACGACGAGATCCGCTCGTCGCACGACCCTGCGGCACGCGTCCACGAGGCCACCGTGCGTGCTGGGGCCAGCGTCGGCGACGCCGCCTGGCGGTTTCCGCTTCGCTCGACCGAGTTGAAGCTCTCGGCGGATCAACTCGTCGAAGACTGGAACCGCGTAAACGATGGCCAGGCTTTGGAAAAACTCGAGCGACATATCGTCGGACGCATCCGCATGTGGCGGCCGAACATCGTCGTCACCACCGCGGCCGATGCCCGCGACCCGCTGGCGCTGGCGACCAACCAGCTCGTGCTGCGTGCCGCCGAGCACGCGGCCGACCCGGCCCAGTTTCCCGAGCAGCTCTCCGCGGCCGGCCTGCAACCCTGGAAGGTGCAGAAGGTCTACGCCACGCTCGACGAGGGCGTGGGCACGGCCAACATCAACACGGCCCAGGTTACCACCCGGCTGGGCCTTTCGATCGGCGAGCTGGCTGCCCCGGCGCGAGGGCTGGTGACCGAGCGGCACGTGTCGCCGCCGGCCAATGTCGGCTTCCGGCTGCTGGTCGACCACATTCCACAGGGGGTCGGCGAGCGCGACTTCTTCAGCGGCATCCCGCTTTCGCCGGGCGGCGGCGCCCGCCGCGCGTACGAATTGACGACGCGCAACAACCTCGAGGCCGCCCAGCGCGCCGCGCAGCGCTATCGCAACCTGCAAGCCATCCTCGAGCGGTCCGACCAGGACCAGCGGGACGGACATTTCCTGGCCAACATTTCCGACCAGACGCGCTCGCTCGATCCGGACCGCGCTGCCGAGGTGCTGTTTCAGCTCGCCAAGCGTTATTGGAACAAGGGCCGGCTCGACCTGGCCGCCGAGTGCTACGAGGTGATCGCCGAGCGTCACGGCGACCATCAACTAGCCGGCGCCGCTCTGGTGTGGCTGATCCAGTACTACGCCAGCGCTGAGACCGGCCTGCGCACGCAGATCGCCGGCGGCATTACCGCGGCCCAGGCCACGGCGCGGGCCGCGGTGCCCGGTAAGGTCAACGCGACGCGAATGGGACACGTCCCCCAGGACCGGGGCCATGCGATTCGCCAGGCCGGCGGCGTGACGGCGGCCACCGCCTTGCACGGCAGCGACAGCGCCGTGGCCGACCCGCAGCAAATGCTCACCCGAGCGCAAAAGACCTCGGGCTACGCCCATCAGCTCGAACAACTCAACCCGGCCCTGTCCTACGAACCGCACGTGCGGTTTCCGCTGGCCGTGGCCCAGCAGCGGCAAGGTTCGCCGGCCACGGCGCGACGGTTCTACCAGGCGCTGGTGCGCGTTCGCTCGCGTGACGCCTGGTGGCATTGCGCCGCGGCCGAGCTCTGGCGTGAGGCTCCCGAAGAACAACCGCCCAAGCCCCATTGGAACTGCGTCCGCGCGCCCGGCAAGCCGCGCTTGGACGGCCGCCTGGAAGAGCCGTTCTGGCGCGGCGGCGTCGAATTGAAAAGTCCGTTGCGCGACGACAGCGACTGGGGCGCCGTGGCCATGCTGGCCTACGACGACGAGTTTCTCTACATCGCGGCCAGTTGCACCCGGGCCCCTGGCTATCATTACACGCCGTCGGAACAGTCCCGCCCGCGCGATCCCGACCTGAGCGATCGCGATCGGATCGAGTTATTGATCGACGTCGATCGCGACTACGCCACGTACTTTCGCCTGGTGATCGACCACCGCGGCTTTCCGGCCGAGAGCTGCTGGCACGACGCGACCTGGAACCCCGAATGGTACGTGGCCGCCGGCGAAGATGGCGATGCCTGGACCGTGGAAGCGGCGATTCCCTTGACGGAGTTGGCGGCCGAACCTCCCGCGGCCGGCACGGCTTGGGCCGTCGGCGTGCAGCGCGTCGTGCCCGGCGTGGGCTTTCAGTCGTGGACCGCCCCGGCCACGCCCGAGGTAGCGCCCGAGGGCTTCGGGCACGCGATCTTCCGGCAATAGGCGTTGCTGCCAGCCGCGCCCGGCGCAAGAAAAAGGGCTGCGGCTCGACCCTTGGTGTGTCGTTGGGGCTCGGCGGCGGAGCGTTTACCGCTTCGAGAACTGCGTGCCGCGGCGGGCACCGCGAAGTCCGTAGTGCTTGCGCTCTTTCATGCGGCCGTCGCGCGTCAGCAGGTGGCTGTGACGCAGCACGTCCCAGGCCTCGTCGTCGATCTGCGACAGCGCCCGGGCGATGCCGAGCATGCAGGCTCCCGCCTGGCCGGTGAAGCCGCCGCCGTGCACGCGGATCGACACGTCGACTTCGCTCTGCTTGCCGGTCTTCACCAGCGGAGCCATCACGTCGTTGCGGTCGCGCTCGTTGTCGAAGTACTCTTCCAGCGACCGCTTGTTGATCACCAGCTTGCCCGAGCCGGGGCGAATGCGCACGCGGGCCACCGAGGTTTTGCGGCGTCCCGTGCCCAGGTAGTCGCCCGACTTGTCGCGCTTGCGCACCGGGCGGGGCCGGGGTGCCACGGCGACGGGCGCTTCGCCCTCGGGGGCGGCTTCGGTCGCGACCGCCGACTCGCTGGTGGCGGCCGAGGTTTCTTCGGGAGTCGGTTCGCTCGGGGCGTCGTCCATCACTTCGGTCCCTTTCGGGCTTTGCTTATTTCTTGATCGCCAATTCTTTGGGCTGCGGATCCTGCGCCTGATGCGGATGCTGGTCGCCCGCGTAAACCTTGAGCTTGGCCAGCATCTTGGTGGCCAGCTTGTTCTTGGGCAGCATCCGGCGCACGGCCTCACTCAGGATCATCTCCGGCTTGCGCTCGAATCGGGCGCGGGCCGTTTCCTTACGCAGGCCAGGATAACCGGTCGTCCAGGTGTATTCTTTCTGGTCCCACTTCTGTCCGGTCATCACGATCTTGTCGGCGTTGATCACGACGACGTAATCGCCCGTGTCGATGTGGGGCGTGTACGTGGGGCGATGCTTGCCCATCAGGATCACGGCAATATCGCTGGCCAGGCGGCCGACGACCTTGTCGCTGGCATCGACGAGCCACCACTTCGGCTCCACATCGCCCGGCTTGGCCATGTAGCTCTTGACGGTTGCCGTTTGCATCGCTTCACCCAATCGCTGTCTCAGTTTCCCGCCGCACGGCTCCGCCGGGAGCCCGATCCAATCGCGGGGGAAACTAACAATTTAGCGGTTGCCGCCCCAGGGTTCAAGACGGCCCAAGCGGCACTTCGGGCCCCGATTCCGCCTGTCGGTGCCGCTGGGGTCGAGCAACCGCTGCGGCAGGTGCGCTGCCGCCGGTCACCCGCTGGAGCGGCGCAACCAGCCTTGCTGCCGTACCAGACGCACCAGCCACCAGGCGATCAGGGCCCCCACCACGACCATTCCGGCCGGGCCGAGGTACGTTTCCACCAGCGTGTACTGATCGCGCAAGTACCAGCCCAGACACGCCAAAGCTGCCGTCCAGGCCACCGTGCCGATAACGGTGAGCGCGAGAAACTTGGGCATCGACATCTCGACCACGCCGGCCGGCACGCTGATCAACGTGCGCACGCCCGGCACCAGCCGGCAGACCAGCACGGTGATACTGCCGCGGCTCTCGAACCACTTGAGCGCCCGCTCGACTTCGCCGCTCGAGAGCGCCAGCCACGCCCCATGCCGTGCGGCCCACTGCTGCAACCGCTCGGAGCCGACCCACTTGCCCACGTAGTACCAGGGCAGCGTCCCCAGCACCGAGCCGACGCTGCCCGCGGCGATCACGCCCAGCAGTTGCATCTGGCCGTTGCCCGCGGCGTAGCCGGCCCAGGGCATGACGACCTCGGAGGGGATCGGCGGGAAGATGTTCTCCAACACCATCAGCGCGGCCACGCCCCAGTAGCCGGCCGATTCGGCAAACTTCAACAACCAGTCATGCATAAGCCGCTCGGGCGCGTGGCGCGGACAGGGGAGAAAGAAAACGTATCGAGATCCGTGCGTGGCTTCTTACCCGCAAGGGCCATGCCAAGGGCGCACAAGGCCCATGCTGCGAATCGGTGTGGCATCGGCGAAACAGTGTGGTAGCCGACGCATCGCCGTGGTTGTCGGGACGCCAGAACGAGAACGGCAGTCAAAACCACCTGCGGCGGGGTGCCAGGGCGCGGTTGCGTGACAGTTTCGCGAACTCTTACCGGTTGCGGTAATGACGGGGGCGTCTCGCTTGCCTTACGCGCCGGATTGCACATCCCGGCATGCGATTTGCCACGTCAAGGGAGCCATTCAATCCATGTGCACCGGCGGCGCCGACGCCGCAACCGTCCGAAGGAGGAATCGATGGCTTCCGCAACGCAGCCCACCACGGCCACTCAGCAGTTCGGCAACTTCAAGATGCATGCCGGCACGATCCCGCAGTGGGTCGAGTACTTCGCCCGCTTCGGCTACGCCGCCAAGGCCGTGATCTATGGGCTGATCGGCGTGCTGGCGATTCAGGTTGCCATCGGCAACGGCGGTTCGCTCGAGGGCTCGCAAGGCGCATTAAGCACGATCCGCGACGAACCGTTCGGGCGCGCGGTGCTCGGAGTCTTGGCCATTGCGCTGTTGGGCTATGTCGCCTGGCGCTGGATGCAGGCCCTCTACGACACCGAAGGCCAAGGCAACGATGCCAAGGGCATGGTCAAACGCATCGGCTATGCCGTCAGCGGCGTGATCTACGCCGCCCTGGCATTTTGGGCCGGCTCGGTCGCCGCGGGCATGGGCTCGTCGTCGGGCGGCGGCGACAGCTCGAAGCAGTCGCTCACGGCCAAGCTGATGTCGATGCCCTTCGGCGTCTGGCTCGTCGGGCTGGTGGGCCTGATCATCATCGGCGTGGCGATCATGCATGCGCGGCGGGCCTACACCGCCAAGTTCATGCAGCGGTACAACCTCAGCGAGTTGAGCGCGAAAGCCCGTCATTACCTGATGCGCGTGGGCCAGTTTGGCCTGGCCGCCCGGGCGGTGACGTTCGCCATCATCGGCGGCTTCGTGATCATCGCGGCAATCCGCACCGATCCCAGCCAGGTCAAAGGACTCGGCGGAGCGCTCGAGACGCTACGTCAGCAGGCCTACGGACCGTGGCTGCTGGGGATCGTGGCCGCGGGCATGATCGCCTACGCGGTGTATTGCGCCGCCAACTCCCGCTACCGCTACTTCAATATCGAGTCGGCTGGCTAGCCGACGAAGAGGCCGAGCACCAGCACGCAGAGCAGATTGAGGACGTCAAAGAGGCCCCACCCACGTTTCTTGGGTTTGGCCTCTTTACTTTTTGGCCGATGGCGGCGTTTGGCTCGCTTGCAAGTGCCTCTCCTTTTGCCTCGCAGCACGCCCAGGTCCGGCTTCCGCGCCGAGCGCCGATCTGCCACAATCGCGGCTTTGGCTCCCCCACCCCGCCCGCTCAACCGCGATGATCGTTTCGGCCGCTAAAGAAAGCTTTCCCGGCGAACGCCGCGTGGCCCTGGTGCCCGCGTCGGTGGCCCAACTGATCAATGCCGGTTGGCAGGTCCGCATCGAGGCCGGGGCCGGCACCGCCGCCGGCTTTCTGGATACTCAGTACACCGACAAGGGGGCCCAGATCACATCGCGGGCCGAAGTTTTCGCGGCCGACGCGTTGGTACAGGTTCGCTCGCTGGGAGCCAATCCCGCGGCAGGCCAGGCCGACCTGGCCCAACTCCGCTCCGGACAGGTCGTCGTCGGCATGTGCGATCCGCTTGGCCAGCCGCAGTCGGTGCAGGCCCTGGCCGAGAAAGGCGTCACGCTGTTCGCCTTGGAGTTGGTGCCGCGGATCAGCCGGGCCCAAAGCATGGACGTGCTCAGCTCGCAGGCGAACATCGCCGGCTACCGCGCCGTGCTGCTGGCGGCCACGACGCTGCCCAAGATGTTTCCGATGATGACCACCGCCGCCGGCACGATCACCCCGGCCAAGGTGCTGATCGTCGGCGCGGGCGTGGCCGGCTTGCAGGCCATCGCCACCGCCCGGCGTTTGGGGGCCGTCGTCTCGGCCTACGACGTGCGCGCCGCGGTGAAGGAGCAAGTGCAAAGCCTGGGCGCCCGATTCGTCGAAATGGATCTCAAGCCCGGCGGCGCCGAAACGGCCGGCGGCTACGCCAAGGAGATGGACGAGGAGTTCTACCGCAAGCAGCGCGAGCTGATGCTGAAGGTCGTCGCCGAAAACGACGTCGTGATCACCACCGCCGCCGTGCCGGGCAAACGGGCACCCACGCTCGTCACGGGCGAAATGGTCGCCGCCATGGCCGAAGGCTCCGTGATTGTCGATTTGGCCGCCGAGCGCGGCGGCAACTGCGAGCTCACGAAACCGGGCGAAACCATCGTCGAAAACGGCGTGACCATCCTCGGCCCCACGAACCTCCCCTCGGAAGTCCCCTTCCACGCCAGCCAGATGTTCGCCAAGAACGTCACCACGTTTCTCGGGTCGCTGGTGAAAGACGGCCAATGGAACTTCGACATGCAGGACGAAATCGTCCGCGATACGCTGGTCGCCCGCGACGGCAACGTGGTGAACCCAGCGCTCCGCGACCTCCTCGGCATCCCCGAGCCCGAAAAGCAGTGGCACGACCGCGAGATCGAGCTCGAGTAACCCCGTTTAGCCGGAGCCACCGGCGACGGCGCGTAGCGTTTCTTATTTCGTGGCGATACGAGGAAAGACGCGCCGTCGCCGGTGGCTCCGAGCTAAAACGATCACGCCGCGCGTTCCGAACTCTTTAGATGTTAAGAGTCTCCCGAACGTGTCGCACGGCCTCGTGCATATTTTTCGTTCTGACGTCCTCGGTGAGGGCGGCATCCGGTCGCCTGATCTGCATCCGGATATAGAGTGAGTCTGGAAACTGAGACGCGCCGTCTGCCGTGTCGGCCCAAATCAGCACGGAGTGCTCGCTACCCGACAACAGCATCTCCATCGGGCCTCTCACGTGGTGATCCACGAAGCCATAGATGCGCTTCGCAGGCACTTCCCTCTGCAGGAACTCCGCGAAGTCGACAAGCTTGTCGACGTACGGCTGCCACGCTTCGTCGAGCGGGGCCGCCCGGCGAATTGCATCGACAATTGGTTCGTCCGAAATACAGTCGCGGATGTCCATGACGCTACCTTCAATCGATGGCGGAATGCAGACGGACCGAATCATCAAGTCACGGCTGGCACGTGAACTATACCTTGCAATCCACCGGCATTGCCGCAGAGCATACCCGGGCTGCTCTTTCGGCCACTCACGCGTGGGCCGGCTGCTCTTCTTCGGACGGCAGGTCGATGCGCTTGGGCGGCGGAGTGACTTGCTCGCCGCGCTGCTTCCGCCGCAAGCGCCATTCGCCCAAACGCTGCATCACGACGAAGAACACCGGCACGAACAACACGGCCAGGAACGTCGCGGCCAGCATGCCGCCGAACACGGCGGTGCCCAGCGAGCGCCGCGCGGCCGCTCCGGCGCCGGTCGCACCGACGAGCGGAAAGATGCCGAAGATGAACGCGAACGACGTCATCAGAATCGGCCGGAATCGCAGCCGCGAAGCTTCGACGGCCGCTTCCAGAATGCTGTGCCCCCGCCCACGCAAGTCGCGGGCGAACTCCACGATCAGGATCGCGTTCTTGCTCGCCAGCGCGATGATCAGCACGATGCCAACCTGCGTGTAGATGTTGTTGTCCATCCCCCGCACCGATACGGCGGCCACGGTGCCCAACAGCGCCAGCGGCACGACCAGGATCACCGCCGCCGGCAGGAACCAGCTTTCGTACTGCGCGGCCAGCACCAGGTAGACCATCAGCACGGCCATGCCGAACACGAATAGGGCCTCGTTGCCGACGCGCTTCTCCTGAAACGACATGCCCGACCAAGCGAAGCCCATCGACGAAGGCAGCTTCTGCGCCGCCATCTGCTCCAGCAGCTCGAGCGCCTGGCCCGAGCTGTAGCCCGGGGCCGCGCTGCCGGTGATCGTGGCGGCCGGATAGAGGTTGAACCGCGGCACGATCTGCGGGCCCATCCGCCGCTCGACCTTGCACAGCGTGCTCATCGGAATCATGTTGCCCTGCCGGTCGCGCACCTCCAACCGCCCGATATCTTCGGGATCCATCCGGAACGGCTGATCGGCCTGCACGCGCACCTGGTAGGTGCGGCCGAACTTGTTGAAGTCGTTCACGTAGGCCGAGCCCAAAGCGATTTGCAACGTCGAAAACACCTCGTCGAGCGACACGCCCAGGCTCTTGGCCTTCTCGCGGTCGATGTCGGCATAGAGCGTGGGCACGCCCGCGCGAAACGTGCTGCGCACGCCGGTCAGCGCGGTCTGCGAGTTGCCGGCCTCGACCATTTCGTGGACGACCTTTTCCAACTCGGCCAGGCCCACGCCGCCGCGATCTTGCAGCTCCATTTCAAACCCGCCGGCCACGCCCAGGCCCATGATCGCCGGGGGCGGAAAGGCGAAAATCATCGCCTCGTGAATCTGCTGGAACTGCCCCATCAGGTTGCCGAGAATTGCCTCTTGCGATAGCGCCGGATCTCCCACGCGCTCATCCCATGGCGTGAGCGACACGTACATCGAAGCGGCGTTGGAAGCGATCGCCTGATCCAGCAGCGACTGGCCGCCTAGCAGGAACCAGCCGCCCACGCCCGGTGTCTCGCGCAGGATGCCATTGACCCGCTCGATCACGTCGCGGGTGCGCGTCTGCGAGGCCGCGTCGGGCAGTTGCAGGCCAACGATCAAGAAGCCCTGGTCCTCGGTCGGCAGAAACCCGGTCGGCGTGTTCATGAACCACCAGCCGGTCAGCGTGGCCAGGCCCGCAAAGGCCAGCATCACCAGCGCCGTATGACGCACCAGGCGGCGCACGATCGCCGTGTACCACGACTCGATCTTGTCGTACACGCGGTTGAACCCGCGGAAAAAGATGTTCTTCTTCTCCTTGGTGGGCCGCAGATACACGGCACACTGGGCCGGCTTGAGCGTCACGGCGTTGATCGCACTGATCAGGGCCGTGGCCGCGATCGTCAACGCGAACTGCCGGTAGAGCTGTCCGGTGATGCCCGCCAGAAAGGCCGTGGGCACAAACACCGCCAGCAGCACCAGCGTGATGCCGATCACTGGGCCGAGCACTTCGCCCATCGCCTTGATCGTGGCTTCCTTCGCGCCCAGCTTGTCGTGGTCGATGTGATGGGCCGCGTTCTCCACGATCACGATCGCGTCATCCACCACGATTCCGATCGCCAGCACCAGCCCGAACAGCGTAAGCATGTTGACCGAGAAGCCCAGCGCCGCCATCGCCGCAAAGGCGCCGATGATCGTCACCGGCACGGTGGTGGCCGGAATCAGCACGGCCCGCCAATCCTGCAGGAACACCAGAATGACGATCAGCACCAGCACGCCGGCCTCGATCAGCGTCTTGTACACTTCCCACACCGACTCCTCGACGAACACCGTGGTGTCGAAGGGAATCTTGTGCTTCATGGCCGGGGGGAACGAGGGGGAAATCTCGGCCATCGCCTCGCGCACCCGCTCGGCCACGTCTAACGCGTTGGCCCCGGGCAACTGAAACACGGCCAGCGTCGCCGCCGGCCGGCCGTCGATCTGGCAGTATTGGTCGTAGCTCTGCGAGCCGAGTTCCACCCGGGCCACGTCCTTGACGCGCGTCAGCCGGGTGGTGCCGCCGTCCTGGCCCTGGATCGTGCCGTCGGTGTCGCTCCCGTCCAGGTCGCTATCGTCGGCCTTGACGATGATGTTGCCAAACTGCTCCTCGTCGCTCAAGCGTCCCAGCGTCGTGACATTGAATTGAAACGCGTTCGACTCCGGAGCCGGATACGAGCCGACCTGGCCGGCCGCCACCTGCACGTTCTGCTCGCGAATTGATTGCAGCACGTCCTGCGTGCTGAGGTTTCGGGCCTTGAGCTTTTCCGGATCGATCCAGATCCGCATACCGTACTGCCCGGCGCCGATCACGGTCACATCGCCCACGCCGTCGACGCGGCTCAACTGGTCTTTGACCCGCAGCGTGGCGTAGTTGCTCAGGTACAAGTCGCTATAGCGGTTGTCGTCCGAGTAGAGCGACACGGCCAGCACGATGTTGGTCGACTGCTTCTTGGCGGTCACGCCCTGCCGCTGCACTTCCTCGGGCAACCGCGGCATGGCCACGGCCAGGCGGTTTTGCACGAGCACCTGGGCATCGTCCAGATCGGTGCCCACATCGAACGTCACGGTCAGCTTGTAGGAGCCATCGCTCGAGCAGGTCGACGACATGTAGAGCATGTTCTCCACGCCGTTGACTTCCTGCTCGATCGGCGCGGCCACGGTGTCGGCCAGCGTGCCGGCCTCGGCGCCCGGATAGAACGCCGTGACCATCACCGTGGGCGGCGTGATCTCGGGATAGCGTTCGATCGGCAGCGTCACCAGCGCTACAATGCCCACGAGCATCGTCACGATGGCGATGACGTTGGCGAAGATCGGCCGTTCGATAAAGAATCGCGAAAACATACGCGCTACTCGCCGCGCCGCACGTGAGAAGCCTCTTGAATGACCGTTTCCCGGGCCGCCGTCTGCGCCTCCTGCGAATCGGCCGCCGCGGTACGCTGCTTGGGCACCACCTTCATGTCGGGCCGCGCCCGCAACAGCCCTTCGACCACCACCCGGTCGCCCGGGGCGATGGATCCTTCGACCACGCGCATCTCGCCGACGCGCGTGCCCACCTTTACGGGGCGATACTCGACCAGGTCTTCGGCACCAACGACGAGCAAATACTGCCCTGATTGATCGGTCGCCAGCGCCCGCTCCGGCACCAGCAGCGCATCGGGTTGCTGCTCGACCGGGAGCCGCAGCCGCGCGAACGTGCCCGGCAGAATCGCGCCGTCGGCATTGTCGAAGCGGCCGCGCAATTGAATCGTGCCCGTGCCCGAGTCGATCTGCGGATCGTGGTAGTCGATCACGCCCGAGTGCGGATAGCCGTCCTCGCTCTCCAGGCCCAACTCGACCACCGTCGTGCCGTCCTGTCCGCCCGAAGCGCGATGGTATTTGAGAAAGTCGCTCTCGCTGAGCGTCATGTAGGCGTAGATCGGGTCGACCTGCACGATCGTGGCCAAGAGCGACGCCTGGTTATCGCCCACCAAGTTGCCGACGTCGTAGTTGGCCTCGGTAATGCGTCCGCTGATCGGCGCCGTCATGCGGCAGTAGCCCAGTTCGATCTCGGCGTTGCGAATCGCCGTGCGGGCCGCCGCCAAAGCCGCTCGCGCGGCCAGAATGTTTGTCTCGAAGTCGGCCTGAGCCTGCAGCAGCGCGGCCTTCGACGACTCGACCTGGGCCACCGCCTGCCGGCGCGAGGCCTCGGCCCGTTCGTACTCGTCTTCGGTCACGGTCTTGCCCGAAACCAATCGTCGCAGCCGCTTGGCATTGCTGTCGGCCTGCAGCAGCACGGCCTCGTCGAGCGCAAGCTTCGCCTTGGCCAACTCGCGGCCGCGCGACTGCTCGGCCTTCTTGAGTTCGGTTTGCGCCTCCTCGAAGTTGGCCTTGGCCTGCTCCAACTGAAGCTGGAACGGCTCTTCGTCGATCACCAGCAGCAACTGCCCCTGCTCGACCAGCGCCCCCTCGGTGAAGTGTCGCTCTTCGAGAAAGCCTCGCACACGCGCGCGAATGTCGACCGAGACGACCGGCTGGGCCGTGCCCGTAACTTCGAGATAGCGCGTCACGTCCTGCTGCTCGGGCGCGGCGACGATCACTTCCGGCGGCGGCGGCTCGAAATACTGGTTGCCCTCGGTGCAGCCGGCCACCAGCGCAGCCAACCCCAGCAGGAGGCCGGACGGGAGAAATCGTACGGGAAGGAAGCGACTCATGGAGGCGAAAGCCGGGCCGGCGGGGCATACTTATTTAACACTCGGTCAATATCCTACGCAGGCACCTATCCCGCTGACAATGCTCGTTTTGCGAGATTTCGCATTCGCGCATTGACGCCCAAGGGGGCCCGGGCATAAGATTTCAACTGACAATTCGGTCAATAAGGCGGACAGAGACCATGCTGGACCAGGGCCATCGAACACGCGATCCGGAGGCCACGCGCGCCGCGGTGCTGGAGGCCGCCGAGCGGCTGTTCGCCGAAAAAGGCTTTGCGAATACTTCGTTGCGCGACATATCCACGGCCTCGGGGGTCTCGCACCCGCTGATCCACCATCACTTCGGCAGCAAGCAGGAGCTGCATCAGGCGGTGAAGCGCCGGTTGGTCGAGAACTATGCCCAGCGCTTCCCGCACGCCGCGAAGGCCGTCAATCGCCCTTTGAATCTGGGCCCCGAGCTGCGCCGGCTGATGGCTTACATCGGCGACAACCCGATGCTGCTGCGGTTGTGTGCCTGGACGCGGCTGGAGGGCGACCGCCAGGTGTGGCCCGGCGAACCCAACATGTTCGAGACGATCCAGCGGCGCATCGAGGTCTCGCAGCGGCGCAAGCTCTTCCGCGACGATCTCGATCCCAAGTACCTGACCATCATGCTGATGGGCCTGGTGATGTTCTGGCTGGACAATCGCGAGCACTTCAGTGTTCGCTTCGGCGCCGAAATGAACGACAAGGACTACCTCCGCCAGGCCGTCAAGATTCTCGAGCGCGGCATCAACATCACCGACGCCGAGTCCAGCGGCGCCGACCCCACCTCGATCGACGAACCCGTCGACGAATCCGACGAGTAGCGGGATCCCCCCGTTTAGCCCGAAGCCAACGGCGACGGCGCGTCGCGGCGCTACGAGTGCACGCCACATAAATGTGGCGGCTAAGTTGCTGCAAGTAGAGAATCGAATCCGCCGACCACGCCGTCGCCGGTGGCTCCGGGCTAACCGGCACAAGCGCTACAGCGTCTTGATCTCGGCCACGAGCTTTGTGAGCGAGCTTTTGGCGTCGCCGAACAGCAGGGCGCACTTGGGGTCGTAGAACAATGCGTTCTCGATGCCGGCAAAGCCGGGGCGCATGCTGCGCTTGAGCACGATGATGCTCTTGGCCTGGTCGGCGTTGAGAATCGGCATGCCGTGGATCGGGCTCGAGGGGTCGTTCCGCGCGGCCGGGTTCACCACGTCGTTGGCGCCGATCACCAGTGCCACGTCGGCCCGGGGGAATTGGTCGTTGATCTCGTCCATTTCCAACAGCTTGTCGTACGGCACATTCGCTTCGGCCAACAGCACGTTCATGTGCCCCGGCATGCGGCCGGCCACCGGGTGAATGGCGAATTTCACTTCGCCGCCGCGCTTCTCGATCAGCTCGGCCAGCTCCTCCACCTGGTGCTGGGCCTGGGCCACGGCCATGCCGTAGCCGGGCACCACGACGACCTCGTTGGCATAGGCCAACTGCGCCGCGGCGTCCTCGACCGACACGCTGCGCACGGCCGCGCCCGTCGTGCCGCCCGCGCCCCCTTCGCTTTCGACCGGCGTGCCAAAGGCTCCGAACAGCACGTTGGCAAACGAGCGGTTCATGGCCTTGCTCATCAGGATCGACAGGATAAAGCCCGAGGCGCCGTCGAGCGCCCCGGCGATGATCAACACGTTGTTCCCCAGCGCGAAGCCCGTGGCCGAAGCCGCCAGCCCGGCGTAGGAGTTCAACAGCGAAATCACCACCGGCATGTCGGCCCCGCCGATCGGAATGACGATCAATACGCCCACGGCCAGCCCCACGAGCACCATCAGGTAGAACACCGTGCCGTGCGTGCCCCAGTCCGAGGGCACGATCACCAGGTAGCCGAACATCAGCACCGCGGCGATGAACAGCGCCACGTTGGTCTGGTTCTGGTAGGGATACGTGATCGGCTCGCTGGGCAACAGCTCCTGCAGCTTGCCGAACGCCATCAGGCTGCCGGTGATCGTGAGCGCGCCGAACATGACTTCGAAGCCCAGGGCCGCCATGACGTCGCGGGTGACGAGCTCTTCTTTGATGCGCACAATATGGTCGTAGTGCGAGATGCCGACCAGCGTGGCGGCCAAGGCGCCAAAGGCGTGCGAGATGGCCGTCCGCTGCGGCACGGCGGTCATCGGCATCCAGATCGAGATCGCCGCTCCGATCGCCGACCCGATCACCAGGCCGATGAAGATCCAGATATAGGTGACGATCTGGTAGTCGACCAGCGTGCCGATGATGGCCACCAGCATGCCGGCCGCGGCCAGCCGCATGCCGTGCCGCGCCTTGTCCGGCGCCGTCAGCCCGCGCAGGCCCAGGATGAACAACACGCTGGCAGCCAGGTAGGCTGTCTGGATAAATAGCTCGCGCAGCCCGGTGTTGCCGGTAGCGGCGGCCTCGGCCGCGGGCGTGGCGGCGAGGAGGCCGGCGGCGAAATCGGCGAGCTGGGGCATCGACTAGTTGCGCTCGTAGCGTTTGAACATCTTGAGCATGCGATCGGTGATCATGAACCCGCCCACCACGTTGATCGTGGCGGCCGTCACGGCGATGAAGCCCAGGATGGTGCTATAGGTGCTGAATCGAGCGCCGGCGGCCACGAGCGACCCGACCAGCGAGATGCCGCTGATGGCGTTGGTGGCCGACATCAGCGGCGTGTGCAGTAGCGCCGGCACTTTGGTAATGATCTGAAAGCCCACGAAGCCGGCCAGCACGAACACGTAGAACCGCAGAAACGGAATGCTCAAGGCCGAGACGCCGTGCTCGGCGGCCAACAGCGACAAGTTCCAACTGCACAAAATCACTCGTCTCGGCCTCGCTCAGAGGGGCCCTTCGACGCGAGGATCGGCCCCCGCGGGTGCGGGCAATCTACCGCGATCCGCCAACCGCTGACAAGAGGAGCCGCCGCGGCCACGACTAGCCCGACTTTTGACACCGCCTCACCCCGGCGGTAGATTTTTTGGTGCCCGCAATCCTTCCGCGCACCCATTCCCGCACATGAGCTTTGGAGGTTTTCGTATGAAGTTCGCCGCCATTCTTTCGTTGGGTCTTCTCGTAGTGGCCTTGGCCGTCCCCGCTTTTGCCGGCGACGAGAAAAGCCCGCTCGACTTCAAGATGAAGAGCATCGACGGCAAGGACGTCGACCTGTCGAAGTACAAGGGCGATGTGGTGCTGATCGTCAACGTCGCCAGCCAGTGCGGCCTGACTCCGCAGTACGAACAACTGCAGGCCATCTACGACAAGTACAAAGGCAAGGGCTTCGAGGTCCTCGGCTTTCCGGCCAACCAGTTCGGCCAGCAGGAACCCGGCACCGATGCCGAGATCAAGGAATTCTGCACGAGCAACTACTCCGTCGAGTTCCCGATGTTCTCCAAGATCGTCGTCAAGGGCGACGGCATCCACCCGCTGTACACGTTCCTCACCTCCGAAGAGACCAACCCCGGCATGTCGGGCAACATCAAGTGGAACTTCGAGAAGTTTCTGGTCGACCGCGACGGCAAGGTCGTCAAGCGCTTCGCTCCAGCCGTGAAGCCCGACGCCGACGAAGTGACCGAGTTGATCGAGGAAGAGCTGTCCAAGAGCCGTGGCTAGTGGTCAGTGGTCAGTGGTCAGTGCTGGGGACGCCGGGCGGTTTGATCGCCGGATAGCCCGCGCGGGCTGCTGAGATCGTTGAGCAAGCAATGGGAAGCGAGTCGGTAGCCGCCGGCTCGCTTCTTTTTTGCTTCCCGCCGTGCCCGGAGCCAACGGCGACGGCGCGTCGCCGCCCAAGAGCGTCCGCGTCGCACCCGCAGTCAAAACGCTTTTGCCAACACTCTTTAGCCGCCACATTCGTGTGGCGCGCACTCCTCGCGCCGCGACACACGCGCCGTCGCCGGTGGCTCCGGGCTGAACGGCGCGTCGCCGGCGCGTAGTGCGGCCGGCGTTCTGTGGGCGGCAACTCGGCAAAATACGGCGTTTCTGTACGCGGGGCGCGGGGGCGATTAAGATGAAAGTCCCGCCGGTCGCCCGCGCCCCGGCAAGCCATCCCAAGCCCGAATCCTCCCAGCCCCATGCCCGCATCCTGGTCGCGTCGAAAGTTCCTGGCCGCCTCGGGCGCTGCTGCCCTGGCAATGCCCCGTCGACGTGCCCGCGCGGATGCGCCGAGCGATCGCTTCGCCGGCTTCACGATGGCTTTGCAAAGCTCGTCGATGCGGCCGTTCGAAGCCGACGACGTGCTGGCCACGATCCACAAGCTGCAATTGCCGGCCGTGGAGTTCATCGACGATCACTTCAGCTCGAAGTCGAGCGATGCCGACATCGAAGCGATGAAAAGCAAGACGCAAGCGCTACGTATCCAGATGCTCGGCCACGGCGTCAATCGCTTCACGGCCGATCACGAGGCCAACCGCCGCTGGTTCGAGTTCGCCAAGAAGGCGGGCATCAAGAACATCTCGGCCGATCCCAGCGAAGACGCTTTCGACAGCCTCGACGAGCTGTGCGAGCAGTACCAGATTCGCATCGCCATTCACAACCACGGACCCGGCGCCCGCTACGACAAAATCGCCGACGTGCTCACGGCCATCGAAGGGCGTCATCCGCTGATCGGCGCCTGCGCCGACCTGGGACACTACATTCGCTCGAACGAAGACCCCATCCGGGCGATCCGTTTGTTCGAGGGTCGCCTGTACGGCATTCATTTGAAGGACTACGACCGCCGGGCCGCCGATGCCGAAGGCGTGGTCATCGGCCAGGGGCATCTCGATCTCGCCGCGGCGTTCGCGGCGCTCAAGGAAGTGAACTTTCCCGCCGACGGCTGCTTGTCGCTGGAATACGAGGCCGACCGGCAGCGCCCGCTGCCGGGCATCGAAGCCTGTCTGGCCGCGGCCGAGGAGGCCGCCGGCAAAGTCGCCGGCTGACGAAACACCCACGCAATTTCGGAGTTCAACTCGATGCACGCTTCCTGGTCGCGCCGCAAGTTTCTGGCCGCCGCCGCTTCTGCCGTTCTGGTCGCGCCGCGGTTGGCCCGGGCCGCCGTTTCGGAGTCGTACGGCGGATTCAATCTCGGCCTGCAGAGCTATTCGCTCCGCCAGTTTCCCGTCGACGAGATGCTCGCCGAGGTGAACAAGCTGGGCCTGGGGGGCGTCGAGCTGTTCAACGCCCACTTCCCCCTGCAATCGAGCGATGCCGACATCGAGGCCATGAAGAAGAAGACCGAGGCCCTGGGCATCCAGATGCTGGGCCACGGCGTCAATCCCTTCACGGCCGATCACGAAGCGAATCGCCGCTGGTTCGAGTTCGCCAAGAAGTCGGGCATCAAGAACCTCTCGGCCGACCCCACCGAAGACGCCTTCGACAGCCTCGACAAGCTGTGCGAGGAGTATCAGATTCGCATCGCCATCCACAACCACGGGCCCGGCGCACGCTACGACAAGGTGGCCGACACGCTCAACGTCATTCGCGATCGCCATCCGTTGATCGGGGCCTGTGCCGACCTGGGCCATTACATCCGCTCGGCCGAAGATCCCGTGCGGGCCATCCACCTGTTCAAGGGCCGGCTATACGGCATCCACCTGAAGGACTTCGCCGCGCAGAAGGCCAAGACCGAGGGCGTGATCATCGGCCAGGGGCATCTCGACGTGGTGAGCGTGTTCAAGGCGCTCAAGGCCGTCGAGTTCCCCACCGACGGCTGCTTCGTGCTCGAGTACGAAGAAAACCCCAAGGCGCCGCTCGACGACATCCGCCAGTGCCTCGCCGTGGCCCGCGAAGCCGCCGCCCAGGCCGCCAGCTAAGCCAGCACTGCTGTCGCCCGCTGGCCGTCCCGCTGTCGCTCCGGCGACGGCGCGTCTCGTCCGCTTCTTTCTCGCGAACATCCCCCGCACACAACGCCGCTGCTTTCTCGCCCTGTGTCGTTCTCGCCGCTGGCTTTTTCCGCGCCCCCGCGTTTTTTCCGGCGAGTGCCCGGCACCGGCGACGATAAGTGATGACGTGTTGACATGTTGAGCCGGACGCCGCTATAAGCATCCCCTCGCTCGGACGAGTTGGAGGGGAACGAGGCAGTTAGCGAGCACGCGCGCCCCCCTCCTGCCGAGACAAAGGAATGTCTTCTATGCAGTCGTCGCCCACCGCCAGCCACGCCCTTGGTGCCTACGAGTCGCCCACCTCGAAGCTGCTGCACACGGTTGCCAAGTTCCTGATCCGCCGCCGGATCCTGCTTTCGGCGATCCTGTTCGGGCTGATCATCGCCCAGGACGTGGCCTACGGCCCCAAGCCGCACAACCTGTTGAACGTGCGCGACCCCTGGTCGGTCATCGGCCTCGTGATGGTGCTGCTGGGAACGGCCATGCGTAGCTGGGCGGCCGGCATTCTGCACAAGAACGCCCAACTGACGACGGTCGGCCCCTATCAGTTGATCCGCAATCCGCTGTACCTCGGGTCGTTCCTGATGATGTTCGGGTTCTGCACGCTGCTGGGCGATCCGAAGAACTTTCTGATCATTCTCGGCCCGGTGCTGCTGATCTACATCGTGAAGGTGCGGCAGGAAGAGCGTCTGCTGGCGTCGCGCTTTCCCGAGCAGTGGCCCGGCTACGTGGCCACCACGCCGCGCTTTGTGCCGCGTCCGCGGCGGCTCGACCTGTCTGCCGAATGGCGCGTCCGGCAGTGGGTGCACCATCGCGAGTACCAGGCGTTGCTGGCTACGCTGGCGGCGCTGGTGGCCATTCAGGTGTGGCACACCATGTAGCGGTGTGCGCCTGAGGGGGGAGGACACTACGGCTCGATGCGTCTGCTCACGCGATACGTCCTCCGCGAAATCGGCGGCATCTTCCTGGTCACGCTGGTGGCCCTGACCTCGTTCATGCTGCTGGTCGGGGCCGTGCAAGCGGCCATCCAGGAAGGCTTGGGCGCCAAGCAGATCGTGCTGGCCCTGCCCTACCTGCTGCCCAACGCGCTGATGTTCGCCATTCCCGGCACGATGCTGTTCGCCGTGTCGATGGTCTACGGGCGGATGTCGTCGGCCAACGAAATCATCGCGCTCAAATCGCTGGGCATCAGCCCGATGGCGGTGATCTGGCCCGCGCTGGGGATGGCCGTGCTGCTGAGCTTTGCCACCACGTGGCTCAACGACTTGGCCATGAGCTGGGGCTACCACGGCGTGAAGCAAGTGGCCATCGACTCGGCCGAGGAAATCGCCTACAGCATTCTCCGCTCGCGCAAGAGCTTCAAGGGCGACGCTTTCGAAGTGACCGTGCGCGACGTCGTGGGCCACAAGCTGATCGGGCCCGTGTTCCGGCTCCCCTCCGGCACCGAGGGCGAGCCGCTGGACATCACGGCCGCTAGTGCCGAAATTCGCAGCGTGCCCGGCTCGGGCAAGCTCACGCTGGTGCTGCACGACTTCGTGGTCGACGGCCCCGACCTGCACGCCGAGCACCCCGGCGAAACCGTCGAACGCGAGGTGGAGATCAAGCCGCACGAAGACAAGAACCCCTCGCCGTCGCACCTGGCCCTGCGCGAAATTCCCGACGCGATCGTGCGCCAGGTCGACCTGATCGAGCGGCTCGAGGAAAAGGCCGTAGCCTTTAACGGGCTGGCCGTTTTGACCGGCGACTTCGACCGCCTGTCGCCCGATGCCTGGCGCGAAGAGGCCAAGAATTTGCAGTTCCAGCGCTACCAGCTCTACCGCATGCACACCGAGCCGCCGCGCCGCTGGTCGACCGGGTTCAGTTGCCTGTGCTTCGCCCTGGTGGGCACGGCGATGGCCATTCGCATGCGCAATTCCGACGTGCTGACCAGCTTCGCGCTGTGCTTCCTGCCGATCCTGTTGATCTACTACCCGCTGTTGGCCTTCGGCCTCGACCGCGCCAAAGCCGGCGAGATCCACCCCTACTGTGTCTGGCTGGCCAACACTATCCTCGCCCTCTGGGGCCTGTGGCTGCTGCGCCGCGTGATGCGTTACTAGCCGCTGATCGCCGTTGCCTCTCTCTGGGTGCAAAATGCCATGCTCACGCTTGCGTGAGCATGCTGACCGCGCTCAACAGCGGAGACGATTGAAACGTTCGTCAGCGTTGGGACGATCGAAACTCACCTGGCGCGCAGAAACATGCTCACGGCAAGCTTGAGCATGGCACCCATCGGGCAAGCACTTCCTCTTCGTAGACGTCGACGATCGTGATGCGGCAGTGCGGCAGGCTGCGCTTGAGGGCTGCGATGCCGGCGTCGGTCATGTGGCGGCCGCGGTGCAGGCGCAGATCGGCGAGGCTCTTCATCTGGCCGAGGGTGCGCAGGCCGGCATCGGTGATCTGGTCGGGCTCGCCGAGCACGAGGAACTCGAGCTGCTTGAGATCGAGCAGCGGCTCGAGGCCGGCGTCGGTCAGGTCGATGCTGCGCTCGAAGTGCAGCCGCCGCAGGTTGGGAAACCGGGCCAGGTGCGCAATGTCGGCATCGGTCGGATACATCAGGTCGACGCCCGCCACGTCGGCCAGGTAGTCGACGCCGATTCGCTCTCGCAGCCACACGGGCCCCGGCGGCTCGCCGGGCCGGTTGAGCGTGCCGTCGTCGTGCAGTTCGTAGTCGTAGAGCACGACCGCGCTGGGATTCGACTTCGTCATGCCCGCAACGCGCTCGCGTTGCTCGCGTCCGGCATGAATCCAGGCGAAGACCAGCCCCACGACCACCGCCAGCACGAACAACGTGCGCAGGCGAAAACGGAGAAGTGGACGAAATCGCGTAAAGGCTGGCATGCCCCTGATTATACGCGAGCCAAACAGAGCTGATCTTGACCCCGCGCGGCCGGGTGTGCTCCTCTTTTTCCGGCGGCAAAGGCGGTACCAGCCCCATTTTCCGCAACTTGCGCCCCCCGGCCGCCCCACGGGGCCGGTCGAGGCTGTGACGCCTGCGGCCGCCGTGGCGTCTACTTGCCTGGAATGTTGCAGGGACGCGCCCGAGGCGTGCCAGGCTTATCGGGGTGCCGGAATTGGAAGTGATCGAACAAACCGACGAGCAACTGGCCGCCGAGGCCGCCCGCGAGGGTTCTGACGGCCCAGCGTTTGTCGCGCTGGTGGAGCGGTTCCGCCAGCGCGTGTGGCGGATCTGTTTCCGCCTGCTGGGCAACGAACAGGACGCCAGCGACGCGGCCCAAGAGGTCTTTCTGCGCTTGTTCACGCATCGCACCAAGTTCGAAGGCCGCTCCAAGTACGGCACCTGGGTCCACGCCATCGCCGTGCGCACGTGCCTCACCTTTCGCCGCGGACGCGGACGCCGGCGCAGCCACGAAGACACGGTGAGCCACGAGCGCTGGGAGATGGAGCAGCCCACCCAGGAAGCCAGCCGCCCCGGACTGGCAATCGACCTAATGCGGATGCTCGAAACGCTCGACGAAGAGGATCGCGCGATGCTGATCCTCAAGTACGCCGAAAGCTACGACTACGAGGAGCTGTCCGAGATCTTCGGCCTGTCGGTCAGCGCCTGCAAGATGCGGCTCTTGCGAGCCCGCGAGAAACTGCAACAACGCTTTCCCGAACACACACTGTGACCCCTGGACTCCACGCGTATGCAACCGGATCTGTTTGACAGCTTAGCCGACCTGGAAGTGCCGGCCCCGCCGGAGCGATTCGACGAGCAACTGCACCAGCGCGTCAACCGCTCGCTGACGACCGGCCAGATGATCGACCTGTTTGCCGGGGCCCTGCCCTTTGCGGCGGTGACCTTCGGCCGAGCCTTCGTCGGCCTGGTGACGCTTTCGCTCACCGGCCGCTACGAACCGAATTCCCGATCTCGGCGCCGCTAGCCGCGGCGGGCCAGCGACTGCCCCAAAGAAAACCCCTGACCCCAACACAGCAACACACACCGCAATTCTCGAAAGGGAACCCATCATGAACCTGTTAGCCGCGGCGCCCGACGCCGCCACCGTGGCCGAAAAGACCACCGAGCAAGTCACCCAATCGTTCACGACGTCGTGGGACGCCGTCGTCAGCAGCTTCGAACACGCCTGGCATCAAACCATCGCCGTGGCCCCGCTGGTCGTGGCCATGGTGCTGGTGATCGTGGTGGGCTACGTCATCGCGCGGCTGGCCAGCAGCGCCACGACCTCGCTGGCCGGCAAGCTCGGCTTGCAGACCGCGGCCGATCAAAGCGGCCTGGCCGAATCGATGCACCGCGCGGGCATCCGCCGCAGCGTGCCGGCCATCATCGGCTCGATCGTGTTCTGGCTGTTGATGTGCGTGTTCCTCATGGCCGGCTTCAACATCCTGGGCGCCGAGGCCCTCTCGCGGCCGATGGAGAGCATCGTCAACTTCATCCCCAGCCTGCTGGTGGCCACGGTCGTGATCGTCGTCGGGCTGCTCGTGGCCTCGTTCCTGCGAGGCGTGGTGGCCACCAGCGCCGATCGCGTGGGCCTGTCCTACGCCGAGCACCTGGCCAACGGCTGCTACTACGCCTTCGCCGTGCTGACGTTCATCGCCGCGCTGAACCAACTGGGCGTGCAGTTCGAGCTGCTCAACCAGTTGATCCTGATCGCCTTCGGCGCGATCGCCCTGGGCTTCGGGCTGGCCTTCGGCCTGGGCGGACGCGACGTGATGGGCGGCATCCTGGCCGGATACTACGTCCGCCAGCGGATGCACTCCGGCGACCACGTGATCGTGGGCCACATGGAAGGTACCGTCCGCGAAGTGGGCCCGGTGTCGACGATCATCGAGACCGACGAAGACGGCCTGCTCAACCGCCGCAGCATCCCCAACACCAAGATGCTCAACGAGGCCGTCCGCTAGCGGCCGCCTCGCAAAAACAGCGCGAAATCCAGCGCCCGGGGAGCTCGCTTCCCCGGGCGTTTGCTTTGCGCCTGCGCGGTGGGAATTTGCAGCATATACTTGATTCGAGGGGCAAGGTGACCGGCCACAGAGCGTCGCGAGCTTGACCGCGGCGTTCCACCTGGGCATCGACCGATGACCTCGCACACCATTGCCGAGCGTCGCCCGCTGCGGCTCGACTCGATCGACGCGGTGCAAGCCGACGTCGGACGCCTCGTCGCCGCCCAGCACGCCGGCCATCTCGCGGCCGCCGGCAACTGGACCGCCGCCCAGATCTTCGATCACCTGGCCCGCGCGATCGAATACTCCTACGAGGGCTTTCCCTTCCAGGCCGCCTGGCCGGTGCGCGCTTGCTGCGGCCTGGCCAAGCGGCTCGCCTGGCCGAGCTACCTGCGCTGGGCCTATCACCCGGGCCACACGCTGCCTGCGCGTGCCGCGGCCCTGCTGCCCGACGAATGGGCCGATTTCGACATCGCCGCCATGCGCTACTGCGCGGCGCTGTCCCGCATCGCCCACGGCGAGCCCATGACCCACCCCAGCCCCTGGGAAGGCAAGCTCTCGCACCGCCAATGGGTCGACCTGCACCTGTGCCACGCCGAGCTGCACCTCAGCTTTCTCGACGAGACGGCGTAGGAAGACAGACGCTTCAACGCCAAGACGCAAAGACGCCAAGCCGCAACGGACGAAGAGAACTAAGAAGCGACCGAGGCAGTCTGCCGTCCTTCTCCTCCCTCTCATCGTTTCTTCTTTTCTTCTTTGCGTCTTTGCGCCTTCGCGTCTTTGCGTTTCCTTCCCCCGTCTTTTCGTTTCCTTCCCCCCGTTTTCCCCAAAAAAACTCGCCTCCGTCCCGGCGCGCCGAAAATGCTACATTTTAGGGATCTGCCAATCAGTTCTGCCCGCCAGGAGCAGCGGAGGAATCGTCATGGCCAAAAAGAAAACGTCTGCTTCGAAAACCGCCAAAGCCGCGCCCAAGAAGACGGCGCGCAAGAAGACTTCGACCACCGCGGGCAAGACCGCCACGAAGAGCAAGAAGAAGAGACAGGCCAAGACTGCTGCGCGCCCCGCGGCTCGCAAGAAGTCGAAGCCCGCCGCCAAGTCGGCCAAGCCGGCCGGCAAGCGTGCCCGTCCCGCGGCCAAGCGCACCGCGAAGCCCAAGCGGCGTGCGACCGCCAAGTCGCAGGCACCGGCCGAAAAACGGGGCGCCGTCGACGCTTACGTCTCGAAACTCAACGACTGGCGGCGCGACTGCGTTGCCGGCCTGCGTAAAATGATCAAGAAGTCGGCGCCGGAGTCGACCGAAAGCGTCAAGGGGTCGCAACCCGTCTACGAGCACCACGGCCCGTTTGCCTGGATCAAGGCCCACGCCAAGCACGTGAACCTCGGATTCTGGCGCGGCAAGGAACTGCCCGATCCTCGCAGGCTGTTGCGGGGCACCGGCGAGAAGATGCGGCACATCAAGCTCAGCAACCTGAAGGACGCGGGCAAGAAAGAGCTGCAGGAGTTTGTCCGCCTCGCGGCGCAGTTGAACGAACTGAAGGGCAATCCGGCGCGTCCGAAGAAATCGAAATCGAAATCCAAGTAGGGAGTACATCATGGCCAAGGCCACCTTTGCCGCCGGATGCTTTTGGGGAGTCGAAGCCGCCTTCCGCCAGGTGCAGGGCGTCACCAACACGGCGGTGGGCTACACCGGCGGAAACACCCCCGACCCGACCTACGAACAGGTCTGCACCGACCGCACCGGCCACGCCGAGGCGGTGGAAGTCGAGTTCGATCCCGAGAAGGTCCCCTACGAGCGTCTGCTCGAAGTGTTCTGGCAGAACCACGATCCCACGCAGCTCAACCGCCAGGGTCCCGACCACGGCTCGCAGTACCGCTCGGCCATCTTCACGCACACGCCCGAGCAGCAGACGGCCGCCGAAGCCTCGAAGCAGGCGCTCGACGAGAGCAAGAAGTACCGCCAGCCGATCGTCACGCAGATCGAACCCGCATCGACGTTCTACCGCGCCGAAGAGTATCATCAGCAGTACCTGGAAAAGCGCGGCCAGTCGAGTTGCCACATCTGACGTGTCGGCGCGCTGAACCGCCGCCGGGTCGCTCGGACTTTGCTGCACCGCTGCCGGGCGCGTCACCATTAACACGCCCGCTTCGGCCGGTACGATGTCGATTCTCGAGACCAGCGCGCTCACCCGCACCTACGGCCCGCGGCGCGGTATCGAGACGGTCAACCTGGCCGTCGGCGAAGGCACGCTGTTCGGCTTCCTGGGCCCCAACGGCGCAGGGAAGACGACCACGATTCGCGTGCTGGTCGGTTTGTTGCGCCCCACCGCCGGCGCGGCCCACATCTTCGGGCTCGATTGCTGGACTAACAGCGAATCCATCAAGCACGAAATCGGCTACTTGCCCGGCGACGTGCGAATGCAGCCCTGGCTCGACGGCCGCACGGCCTTGCGCATCTGGGGCACGATTCGCGGCCGTAACCTGTTGCCCGCCGGGCGCGAGCTGGCCGAACGCTTCAACCTCGATCTCTCGACCCGGGTCCGCAGCATGTCGCGCGGCATGCGCCAGAAGCTGGGGCTGATCCTGGCCCTGGTGCACAAGCCGCGGCTGCTCGTGCTCGACGAACCGACCGTCACGCTCGATCCGCTGATGCAGACCGTCGTACAGCAGATCCTGCGCGAGATGGCCGCCGAGGGACATACCGTGTTCTTCTCCAGCCACACGCTCGGCGAGGTCGAGCAGCTTTGCGACCGCGTGGCCATGATCCGCGGCGGACGCATCGTGGCCGACGAATCGCTCGCCCAGCTCCGCACCCGGGCCGGACACCAGGTGACGATTCGTTGGCGCGACGCCGAAGCCGCCGCCGCCACGCCGCCCGCGGCGCTGACGGTGGAAAAGCGCGAAGCGCTCACGTGGAGCGGCGTGCTCGACGGCCCGATCGAGCCGTTCGTCGCCTGGCTCTCCGGCCGCGGGGTCGAGGACCTGAGCATCGGCCGGCCCGATTTGGAGACGCTGTTTCGTCACTTCTACGTCGGCGAAGGCCAGGAGCGGCGCGCATGAACCGCGGCGTGATGCTCAAGGCCGTCTACGAGAGCTGGCCGGCCACGCTGATGTGCGGGCTGCTGCTGGCCGGGGTGGAAGCGATCGTGGCCTACGTCATTCCCACGTTTCAGGCGCAGTTCTCCGAATCGCTGATGCAGATCGAGTTCATCCAGACGTTCGTCAGCGCCATGCTGGGGATCGACGCCGCCGAGCAGTTGGGCCCCGAGGCCTTTGCCGCCTTCCCCTGGGTGCACCCGGTGGTACTGGCCGTGGTGTGGACCCATGCGCTGGTCTCGTGCACGCGCGTGCCGGCCGGCGAAGTGGACCGCGGCACGATCGATCTGACGCTCACGCTGCCGGTCACGCGCTGGGGCATCCTGGCTTCGGAAACAATCGTCTGGATCGGCACCGGTGTGGTGGTGCTGTTGGCCGGCCTGGCGGGCAACGAAATCGGCTCGCAGTTCGTCGTCGAGGAGTTTCGCGTGCCGCTCGAGCGCAAGCTGATCATCCTGGCCAACCTGTTCTGTCTCTATTTGGCCGTGGGCGGGCTGGCCTGGCTTGTCTCGGCGTCGAGCAATCGCCGCGGCCCGGCGATCATCATCGTGTTTGTCGTGCTGTTGGCCTCGTTCCTGCTCAACTTCCTGTCGCAGTTCTGGAGCGTGGCCGAGCGGATCTCGTTTTTGGGCATTCTCGACTACTACCGCCCGGTGTACGTGCTGCGCGACGGATCGGTGCCCTGGTACGACATGAGCATCCTGCTGGCCGTCGGCGTCGTGCTCTGGATCATCGCCGGTGCGATCTTCGCCCGCCGCGACGTGTGTACCGTGTGACGCAACCGTTCAGCGCGGAGCCACCGGCGACGGCGATTCGCGCTGGTCGGGCACGTCGATCACGACCATCCGCTGCGGATACTTGCCCAGCGGAATCCGCTTGATCTCCTGGTGCTTGTGGGCGTCGATCACCGACAGGTTGTTGTCGCGGCGATTCGTCACATAGGCGTACTTGCCGTCGCCGCTAAACGCAATCGCGTTGGCGTCCTTGCCCACCGGGATGTTGGTCACGTGCTCAAGGCCCGGGTGCTTGTAGACGGCCACGAACTGCAGCGCGCTGCCCGCGGCCCACAACTCGGTCTCCGCCGGGTTTAGGGCGATGCCGTGGTTCACGTTGTGCGGGTAGCGGAACGGCGTGGGCACCTCGCGCCCCAGGTCGGGCAGATTGACAGTGCGTTGCTTGCGCGTGGCGGGATCGAGCACGATGAAGCCGTGCAGCCACGACTGCTGTACGTAGATCACCGATTCGTCTTTCGGGAACACGAACGGCCGCACGCCGTCACGAAACTGGAACACGTTGGAAACCTTGAGCTTGTCGGTGTCGATCACCGTCAGTGTATCGTTCATCATCGAGCCAACGTATAAACGCTTACCGTCGGCCGAGACCTTGGTGCCGTGCCCCCCATGGCCGATCCAGATTTTCTTGACGATTTGGCGCTGTTCGACGTCGACCACCGCCAGCCACCAGGTATCGTAATACGGCACGAACACATGCCGGCCGTCCTTCGAGACCGCGATGTGATGCGGCATGCCATCCAGATCGAGCCGCCAGCGCAGCTCGTCGGTGGCCGTGTCGATGGCAATTAGCTCGCCGTCGACCCCGATGTGCTTGACCGGCGCCCCCGGCAAATCGCCGTAGATGCGGTTGGCGTACAGCGTGCGGCCGTCGGGCGATTTGTTCACGTAGTCCATGTAGAACCCAACAGGAATCTTGCCGACCACTTCGTGCTCGGGGATGGCGATCTTCGAGATGTCGCCGCTGTACGTGTTGTGGACGTACAGGTATTCCTTGGCCGCCGCCGACGAAAGCAACACCGCCTGAAGCAACCATCCGACCGATGCGGCGTAGCAAGTCATGACGTTCATCGTGGGCTCCGTGTTCTTAAACCAGGGCGATTCGCCACGGGAATGACGCTGGGGCGCGATCCTACCTTGTCGGGGCCTGGTTGGCCACCGATCGGCATCCCGTGACAGCACCGCCCACATCGCTCTAGGAGCGGGCTTCCGGGCTCGGCTATAATCCCGCGCTGAACCGCCTGGCGAGGAAAGGGAGTTCCGACACCGATGCGATCGATCGCGATTCTGAATCAAAAGGGAGGCGTGGGCAAAACCACCACGGCGGTGAACCTCAGCGCGGCCTTGGCCGCCACGGGGCAGAAGATCCTCCTGATCGATCTCGATCCGCAGGCCCATGCCACGCTGCACCTGGGGCTGCACCCGGCCACCGAGCAGAAGAGCGTCTACGACGTGCTCACCGGCGACGCCATGCTGCCCGACGTGTGGCAGGCCTCGGGCGACAACCTGCACATCGTCGGATCGCACATCGATCTGGCCGCCGCCGAAGTGGAACTGGTCGGCGTGGTGGGGCGCGAGGTGATTCTGCGCGACAAGCTGGCGGCGGTCGCCCAGGACTTCGACTATGTGTTTATCGATTGCCCGCCCTCGCTGGGCATTCTCACGCTCAATGCCCTGGCCGCGGTCGACGAAGTGTTTCTGCCCCTGCAGCCGCACTTTCTCGCGCTGCATGGGCTGAGCAAGCTGCTGCAGACGATCGACCTGGTCTCCAAGCGGCTCAACGACCGGCTGAAGCTCTCGGGCGTCGTGTATTGCATGTACGAATCGACGACCCGGCTGGCGGCCGAGGTGGTCAGCGACGTCGACCAGTTTCTCGAGGCCACGCGCAAGCCGAGCACTCCCTGGGCCGACACGCGCACGTTCCAGACGCGGATCCGCCGCAACATTCGCCTGGCCGAGGCCCCCAGCTTCGGCCAGTCGATCTTCCATTACGCGCCCCACTCCAACGGCGCCGCCGACTACGAGCAACTGGCCCGCGAAATCGCCGCCAGGTAAAGTTTGCCGGCTCGGCAAGGCGCTCCGCTCGTAGCGAATTTCCTCCCGGCACAAGCTCGGCAAGCATGCCTGCTGCACCGGCTCGCGCCCGGGGCTCGTGATGTTCCGGTCGCGCTGGTCGAGCCGAAAAGCGCGGGCACCATGAGAGAATTCCTGCCCACCGGCAGCGTTCGCTCGAACGCGCAGGCGTCCGGCGGTCGATGCTGACTGTGACAAGGAATGTCGGCTGGGGCAAGGTGCCGATTCCGCGCGAAGGAGAGTATGGATCTCTCCCGCAGCACCCTTGCGCAGCCCTCACGGACGGTTGCGCGAGTGGAGCATCGCGTTACGGAAAGGAGTCTGCCATGGAATCGTTCCGCGCCTGCGCGCTCGTAGCGTGCGCATGCCTGCTCGTCGCGGCCCCGCGCGCCGCCGCCCAACAGCCCGCGCCGCGTTCGACGCCCCTACCGTCGATCGCCTCCGAAGGCGTGGTCGCAGCCAGCTACAACCTGCCCCACGTCCGCGTCGCCTCGAACGGACCCCTGCTGACCGGCACCGAGCCGCCAGCGGTGACCGAGCCCGTGCCGCAGATGATCGACGGCTCCGGCGGCACCACGCAGTTCGAGCAGGCCGTGCACAGCGGCTGCCCGACCTGTGGCCCCGACCCGTACAACGGGTACGGCTCCTACTACGGCGAGGGGTACTGCGACAGTTGCAACACCTGCGGCTACGGCGCCTACGGCTGCGGATGCGGCAGCCGCTGGGTCGGCACGCTGGGCGGGCTCGTCATGGGACGCTCGCGGGCCAACGCCTACACCACCACGCTCGACGGCGGCGGCGGCTCGGTGCTCAACACCCAAAGCGCCGGCGCCGACTGGACCGGCGGCTGGGAAATCAACGCCGGCTACATCTCCGAGGCCGGCCCAGGCGTGCTGTTCACTTATTGGGGTCTGGCGCCGATGGAAGGCTACGCCGAAGCGGTCGACCCCGGCAACTCGCTCAGCTCGCCGATCAACGACGGTGGGTTCTTCCAGAACTCGGCCGAGCAGAACATCCTGCGCAACGATCAGGCCGAGAACTACGAGCTGAGCCTGCTGGTGGGAGCCTATTCGCGCGGCCACTGGACGATGGTGCCCTTTGCGGGCTTCCGCTACTTCCGCTTCGACGAGAGCCTGCGGTTCGGCGCGCTGCAAGGCGGCGGCGATCCCGGCACGCCCAGCGACTGGAATTACTACCGCTCGCAGAACATCAACAACCTCTACGGCGGGCAGTTCGGGGCGTTGATCAACTACCAGTTCGGCGGCCGCTTCGGCTGGTACCTGACTCCCAAAGTGGGCCTGTACGGCAACCAGATGACCGGCCGCTATCGCAACTACATCGGCGATGGCACGACCAATTACGAAGTGATCGCCCACAAGTCCAACTTTGCCCTGCTGGGTGAAGTGAATACGGGCATCAACTACTTCCTGCGCGAGAACGTCTTTATCTACGCCGGCTACCGCGTCGTGGGCGTGACGAACGTCGCCCTAGGCGACGACCAATTGCAGACCGATCTGAGTGTTCCCACCGGTCTGAGCGATCTTCGCCAGAGCGGCAGCCTGATCCTGCACGGCGTGATGATCGGCGGCGGATGGCTCTTCTAGTTGTTCGTTGAAAGACCACCGCCGCGGGTGCGATTCCACGAGAGAGTCCTCGTTTCGGCCAGTCCGGACGAGGACTCTTGCGTAGGCGTAGAAGGAGCGTCGCGTCTCACACGCTACGTACTCGACACCAGCCCGAAGCGCGAGCGAGGGTCACGTATGCGTACCGTGTCAGATAGGCGACCCTCGCTCGCTCTTCGGGCTGGTGTTGGAAGCAATTCGACTTACGAGACAGGCACCTAGACGGTGACCTTCACCAGCGCCTGAAAGCGCGGATCGTTGCGGAGCGGATCGAAATCGGGCTCGGCCGCCACCAGGCCGCGATACTCGTCCTGCAAGTCCAGCGCCCGGGCAAGGTAGGCCAGGGCCTGCTGCTTGTTCTCGGCCAGGCTCCAGTAGCAGGCCAGGTTGTAGTGGACGAGCGCGTCGTTGAGCTCGACGGTGAGGGCTTCTTCCAGCGACTCGATGGCGCGGTCGAGCTTGCCGGTGCGCTTGTAGCACCAGCCCAGCGCCAGCCAGGCGCTGATGTTGTCCGGATCGCCCTGGGCGGCGCGCGCGAGCGGTTCGAGCGCTTCGCCAAACCGGCCCAACTCGCGTAGCACCTGGCCCTTCAGATAGAGCACGTGATCGGGCAGCGTGTCCGAATCGCCCCAGCGCGACAACGTTTCGAGCGCATGGCCGGCCATACCCAGCTCGAGGTAGCCCTCGGCCTGGAGTACCAGTTGCTGGCGGCGTACGCGGTCGCGATGGGAAATCACTTGCTCGCTCCTCGTCTCGAAGGAAACGCGCCGGCGAGTGAACACGTCTACTCAATTCTACACACGCAAATGAAGTTGGCAGCAGGTGCGGTCAAAAAAATGCTGTCGCCGCGCCGACAGCGTCGCTACGGCGCTCACCGAGGCACCGGGCGGCGACGTTTGCACAAAGTCTGCCGTCGCGCGGAAGCGCAAGCGCCGGGTAGGCCGCGATCGTACCGAGGGTTGCCGCATCCGCATCTCGCGCAGATCGGCATATGGGGCCGCAATCGATTGCCTCGTCTGGGCTTAGCGATCCGCGGCGGCCGCCGTGCCGGAGAAAGTTTCGGCAAACTTGTACGGATCTCCGGCCGCGCCCCCACGAATAATCATTGGAAGGACCATGCCGGAGTTCGCCTGCTGGTCCGCTTGTGCCCATTCTCCGGGAGCTGTTTGCATGCGTCTCACGCTTCGCACGTTGCTGGCCTATCTCGACGGCAATCTCGAGCCCGCCGACGCCGAGGATATCGGCAAGAAGATCGAGGAGAGCGAGTTCGCCACGAAGCTGGTGCACTTGATCCGCGATTGCACTCGCCGCTTGCGGCTCGACACGCCGGCACTGGTCGGTCGCGGATTGGCCGCCGACCCGAACAGCGTGGCCGAGTACCTCGAATACCGCCTCGACGACGATCGCGTTCCCGAATTCGAAAAAATCTGCCTGGAATCCGAGGCTCACCTGGCCGAAGTGGCCTCCTGCCACCAGATTCTCACGCTCGTGCTGGGCGAGCCGGCCGAGATCGAGCCGAACCTGCGCACCCGGCTCTATGCCCTGGCGGGTCACGTCGATGCTCCGCCGCCGCAAGGCGACTCGGTCAGCGCGGGCGCAGCTACCACGGTTGCGCCGGGCACGACGGCCGCGCCCCCGACGCCCCCGGTCGTGCGACGCCCCAAGCCCGAGGTGCCCGACTACCTGCGCGAGAAGAGCTGGCGTTGGGGACCGATCGTGGCGATGGTGCTCATCGGCACGCTGCTGACCTTCGCCGGCCTGCTGGCCTTCGGCCCGCCGCATCTGCGCGATCGCGTGACGGCGCTGTGGTCGCCGCCGGCCGAGGACGCCGAACAGGCCGAAGCGCCCGCTCCGCCCCCCGACAGCGCGACCGAACCGGTCGAGGAGGATGTGCCCGAGGGGCCGCCCGCGGCGGAGGAGCCGCCAGCCGAAAAGGCCGAGCCGGCCGAGGCCGCGGTCGTCGACGACGCTCCGCCGGGCGAAGTGGAGATGCCCGCCGCAGCGACTCCCTCGGTGCCCACGCCGGCCGCGCCACCCACGACCGACGAACCCGGTTCCGAGCCGGCGCCAGCCGACGAACCGGGGCCGAGCGCTCCGGCGGCGGAGATGGCCACCGACGCCGAAACCGTCGCCGCGCCGCTTCCTCCCGAGCCCACGCCAATCCCCGCCGACTTGAATCCCGGCGGCGATGTAACCCCGGCCGAGATGCCCGAGGGGGCAGCGCCCGGCAGCCCGACGCCGGGAGCCCCGGCACCGGAAGGCGCCCCGGCCGAACCGGTCCCCGCCCCCACGCCCCCGCCGAGCACGTTTGGCCGGCTGTCGACGTCGAAGCTTGAAATCCTGTTGAAGTTCGATCCCGACTCCGGCGACTGGATGCGGATGCCGGCCGCCGCGCCGCTTCAAACCGGCGACGTGTTGCTGTCGCCGCCGCTGTATCGCCCCACGCTCAACCTCAGCACCAATCTCAACGTGCAGGCCGACGGCGCGGCACGCTTCGAGCTCGCCGGCTGGTCGCCCGAGCAGGCGCCCATCCTCGATGTGGCCTATGGACGCTTCTTGATGCTCACCGTCGGCAAGGGAAGCAATCCGCTCAAGCTGCGGGTCGATGGACACGAGACGCTGCTGACGTTCGTCGACCCCGAATCGACGTTGGCCCTCGAAGTGGTGCGCGAGCGCGTGCCGGGGCAAGACCCCGTAGCCGAACCCTCCACCGCGGTCGTGCACGTGTATTCCACGGGCGGACTGATCCGCATCGAGGACGAGGCCGGCGCCATTCAAGAGCTGCCTTACGAAGCGATGGCCTCGATCGTAGGCGGCGCGGTGCAGGATAGCGTTCAAGCGGCGCTGCCGGAGTGGACGACGACCGAGCAATTGACCGACGCCCAGGGAAAAGCTCGCCGCGAGCTGGGGGGCTACTTGGAGAAAGACAAGCCGATCGGCCTGCAGCTGCGCGAGCTGGCGAGCGCCCAGCACGTTTTGGCTCGCCACCGCGAGGTGCGCACGCTGGCCGTGCGCTGCCTGGCGCAGCTCGACGAGTTCGATTCGAGCCTCGCGGCGCTGGACGACCCCGACCTGCGGCACTACTGGGCCGACGTGATGGGTGAGCTGCAAGCGGCCGTCGTACGATCGCCCGAGAGCGCCACCAAGGTGCAGACGGCGCTGGAGCGTCATCGCGGCGCGGCCGACGGCGCGCTGTTGTACCGCATGTTGTGGGGCTACACTGGGCCCCAGCTCAAGGCCGGCGCCGATCGCGAGCTGGTCGAAGCGCTGGGGCGCAACGACGCGCTGATCGTGCGCGTGATGGGCCTGTTGACGCTCGAAGACATTACCGGCGCCACGTTGAGCTATCATCCCGAAGACACCGAGTTCCAGCGGCGCGTGCCCTACACCAACTGGCAACGGCGCGTCGGTCGCATCGTGCCCCGAGAGGAAGTGCGGGGGGCAGGCCGATAGGCGGCAATGGCCCCTACCGATCGCGAGGACCAACCGACATCTCCTCAGGCCGGCAGGATCACTCGGGGTCGCCAGGGGGTTCCTCTCGGCGTTCTGGGGCGGCGGATTGCAGGGGTGCCCCTTCCGCGCCTTGAGCAAAAGGCTAAACTGGGGTAGTTGGCAGGATCTTTTTCCACCTGCTCACTTGCGTTTGTGGCGCCGGTCGCCAGCGAGTAGAATACTTTACTTCGCCTGGGGCCGATTGCCGTAAACCGAAGCGAAGTTTTGGTTTAGTCCACACGGGAGATAGCGCGTGCAAGTCGAGGTATCCACCCGGCACGGTCACTTGAGCGAAGCCAGCAAGCAATCGATTACGGCCAAGGCCGAGCGGCTGCTGCGGCTGTTCGACCGTCTGACGTCGATTGAAGTCACCGTCGACCTGAAAGACGAGCAAAAGCCGTCGGTCGACCTGCGCGTGTCGGCCGAGCACAAGCACGACTTCGTGGCCACCGAACAGGCCGCGGGCTTGATGGCGGCCTTCGACGGCGCGCTGCACAAGGTCGAGCACCAGCTCCGGAAATACAAAGAGAAGGTACAGGATCATCATCGTTCGCCTCGGCACGAAGCGGCCTCGTTGGAGAGCCCCGAGGAGAGCGAATAGGCAGGACAACGCAAGGCGCGTCCACACGCACGATTGATCGCCCGAGGCTGACGGCGGCGCGCCCCCTGGTGTGAAAGGACAAGCGGTATGAAGTTCGGAGATTTTGTGAGCCGCGACGCCATTCGCGCGCAGCTCGGGGCGGATGACAAGGAGAGTGCCATCCGCGAAATGATCGGGGCGCTTTTGGAGGCCGGCAACATCTCGTCCGACGAGGCCGAGAGCATCGTCAAGGCCATCCTCAAGCGCGAAGAGTTGGGCAGCACGGGCATCGGCCGCGGTGTGGCTGTCCCGCACGCCAAGCACCCCAGCGTGCAACGGCTGGTCGGCACGGTGGCCGTCAGCGGCGAAGGAATCGATTTCAACAGCCTGGACGGCGAAAAGGTACAGTTGTTCTTTCTTCTCATTTCGCCCCCCGATCGCCCCGGCGATCACTTGCGGGCCCTTGAGAACATTTCGAGCCAACTGCGCGACGAGACGTTCTGCCGGTTTCTGAAACAGGCCAAGAGCGCCGACGACATCCGCCAGTTGCTCGAAGAAGCCGACAACAACGGCTTCGCCTCGTGACAAGCCCCGCGCCGCAAGCCGCCTTAGGGTGCCGTTTCCGCTTCGAGCGGAACGCCCCGGTGGAAAGCGCAGCGCGAACGCGTGAGTGTGTTGGACATGGCCGAAACCGCGACAAGAACCGTCACCGTCAACAACCCCGCGGGGCTGCACGCGCGCCCGGCCGAGTTGTTCGTCAAAACGGCCGGCCAGTTCGAAGCCAAGATCGAAGTCATTAAGAACGGCCAGCGGGTGGACGGGAAAAGCATCCTGAACATCCTCACGCTGGCCGCCGTGCAGGGTACTGAACTGAGCCTCGAGGCCACCGGCCCCGACGCACACCAGGCCCTGGATGCGTTGTCGGAGTTGTTTGCCCGCGACTTCGACGAAAATGGAACCGTGAAATCATAGCAATCGTTCTGCCCGCCCCCGGCTCCCCTTTGCAAGACGAGCCCGAGGGTGACAGGCGATTGCGGTGAGTCGCCCAAAGCGCGGCGCGCCGGGATCTCGGCAACGAGGTCCGACAAGCTGGTCGAGTGACGAACGGCCGCGACAAGCTCGCAAGCTCCGTTCGAACGCCTCCCGCTAGCGCGTCGCGGCAGAGCGTCACATGCAGAAATTACAAGGAATTGCCGTCTCGCCCGGCGTGGCCATGGGCGAGGCGCTGGTGATGGATAACGAGGGATTTCGCATCCCTCGGCGATTCGTTGCGCGCGACGCGGTCGAGCACGAGCTGGAACGCCTCGACGAGGCGATCCACGCCGCCGGCGCCGAAATCGAGCGCAATCGGGCCGCCGTCTTCCGCGAGCTGGGCGACCAGTACGCCGCCGTCTTTTCGGCCCACCTGCAGATGCTCCGCGATCCGGCCCTGCGCAACGAGCTGGACGCCATGATCCGCGAGCGGCACTACTCGCCCGAGTACGCCGTGAGCCGCGCTTTGCGCCGCTACGCCAAGGTGTTTCAAACCATCGAAAGCAGTTACCTGGCCGAGCGGGCCAACGATGTGATCGACATCGAGAAGCGCCTGCTGCGCAACCTGCTGGGCCGCCGCCGCGAGGAACTGGCCCACCTGATCTCGCCGGTCACGGTGCTCGCGCACAATCTCACGCCCAGCGAAACGGCCAACCTCGACCGCGAGTTCGTCCGCGGCTTCGCCACCGAAATCGGCGGACCGGGCAGCCACACCGCCATCGTCGCCGAGGGACTCGAAATTCCCGCCGTGGTGGGCGTGGGTCCCTTTCTGACCGACGTCTCCGGCGGCGACCTGGTGATCATCGACGGCGATCACGGCCTGGTGATCCTGCAGCCCGACGAAGAGACGATCGCCCACTACCGCTACGAGGCCGAGCAACACAAGAACCGCGCCGCGCAACTGGCCACGTTGCGCGAGCTGCCCGCCGAAACGGCCGACAAGGTCCACATCGAGTTGTTGGGCAACATCGAGTTCCCCCACGAAGTCGAACACTGCCTCGAGCGCGGGGCCGAAGGCATCGGGCTGTATCGCACCGAGTTCCTCTATCTCGGCGCCGAGGCCGAACCCGACGAAGAGGTGCACTACCAGGCCTATGCCAAGGTCATGGAACAGATGCAGGGCAAGCCGGTCGTCATCCGCAGTTGCGACCTGGGCGCCGAAAAGCTCACCTTCGATTCCGAGGCCGCCCGCAACCCCACGCTCGGCCTGCGCAGCATACGGCTTTCGCTCAAGAACCTGCCCACGTTCCGCACGCAGTTGCGGGCCGTGCTGCGGGCCAGCGTGCTGGGCGACTTGCGGCTGATGTTTCCACTGATCACCACGCAGCTCGAGCTGCGGCAGGCCAAGATGGTGCTGGCCGACGTGATGGAAGATCTCGACGAAGCCGGCGTGCCGTTCAACGACAATCTGCCGGTGGGCATGATGGCCGAAACGCCCGCCGCGGTGCTGCTCTCGGATCGCTTCCTGGAGGAAGTCGACTTTATGTCGATCGGCACCAACGACCTGACCCAATACACGCTGGCGGCCGACCGCAGCAACAAGGAAGTGGCCGGGCTCTACAGCTCGTCCGATCCGGCCGTGCTGCGGCTGATCAGGATGGCCGTCGAAACGGCAGGCCGCCTCGGCAAGCCGATCAACGTCTGCGGCCAGATGAGCGGCAACACCCTGTACACGATCCTGCTTCTGGGGCTGGGTCTGCGGCGCTTGAGCGTCACGCCCGGCAGCATCCCCGAAGTGAAAAAGATTTGCCGCACGGTGACGATTCCGCAATGCGAGAGCGTCGCCGAGCACGTGATGTCGCTGGAAAACTCGCGCGACATCAAGAGCTACCTCCGCGAGGAGCTCAAGAAAATACTCCCCGAGCTCGTGCCTTGACAATCGAGGCACCGGCTCGACGCACCCGAACAAACGAGAACGCCATGCAACGCGAACACTCAAGTACAAAGGAAAAGCCGGCCCGCGACGCGTCGCGCCGCAAGGACACAGGAACCACGCGCAGAATGAAACAGGAAATGTTGATCAACGTCGCGCAGCCGGAGGAATGCCGCATCGCGATCGTTGAAGACGGCTCGCTGGAAGAGCTCTACATCGAGCGCACCAGCCAGGACAACTACGTCGGCAACATCTACAAGGGCAAGGTCGTTAACCTCGAACCGAGCATCCAGGCCGCCTTCGTCGACTTCGGCGTGGGGCGCAACGGCTTTTTGCACATCAGCGACGTCGAGCCGCAATACTACCGCCAGGGCGGCTACGATCCGCACACCCCGCTCGATTCCGGCTCGCGCTACGCCCGCGCCGACGTCGACGTGGGCGACGACGATTCGCCCTCCGGCTCCTCGGAGCAGCGCGAACGGCCCCGGCATCGCGCGCCGCGCCCCGGCGCCCGGCCGCGGATCAAGCCGCCCATTCAAGACATCCTCCGCCGCGGCGACGAGGTGCTGGTGCAGGTCATCAAGGAAGGCATGGGCACCAAGGGCCCGACGCTCTCGACCTACATCAGCATTCCCGGCCGCTACCTGGTGCTGATGCCGGCGCTGGGCCGCGTGGGCGTCTCGCGCAAGATCGAAGACGAAGACCTCCGCCGCAAGCTCCGCGACGTGATGCTCGAGCTCAACCCGCCCAAGGGCCTGGGCTTCATCGTTCGCACCGCCGGCATCGACCGCACCAAGCGCGAGCTGTCGCGCGACATGGCCTACCTGCTGCGGCTGTGGAAGGTGATCGTCCGCCGCATCAAGAAGCATCCGGCGCCGATCGACATCTACGAAGAAAGCGACATGATCATCCGCACGATCCGCGACACCTTCACCGGCGACGTCGATACGATCTACATCGACGAACCGGGGGCCTACGAACGGGCCAAGGAGTTCCTGCAGATCGTCATGCCCCGCTACGTCAATCGCCTGCAGCTCTACGAGGGCAAGGAGCCGCTGTTCCACAAGTACCATCTCGACCGCGAGATCGCGCTGATCCACCAGCGCAAGGTGCCGCTCAAGCAGGGCGGCTCGATCGTCATCGACCAGACCGAGGCGCTGGTGGCCATCGACGTCAACAGCGGCAGCTTCCGCGCCGACGACTCGGCCGAAGAGACCGCCTACCAGATGAACCTGCTGGCGGCCCGCGAAATCGCCCGGCAACTTCGGCTGCGCGACCTGGGCGGCGTGGTGGTCAACGACTTCATCGACATGCGCAAGGAGAAGCACCGCCGCAACGTCGAACGGGCCTTGCGCGACGCGGTGAAGCGCGATCGGGCTCGCACCAAGATCCTGCGCACCAGCCCCTTCGGTCTGATCGAAATGACCCGCCAGCGGATTCGCCCCAGCCTCAAGCGCAGCGTCTACAAGGACTGCCCCGGCTGCAGCGGCTCGGGCGTGGTGAAAACGGCCGAGAGCATGGCCATCGAAGTGGTGCGGCTGTTGATCCTGGGCTCGCAGCACGAAGACGTGGTGAAGGTGACCATCTCCGTGGCCGACGACGTGGCGACGTACTTGAATAACAAGAAACGCCGCGAGATCTCCCGCCTGGAAGACGAGAACGGCCTGCAAGTGCAGGTGTTCGGCGTTGAATCCGCCGCGCCTGAGCACCTGGAGATCGAGTGCCACGACTCCCAAGGCCGCGAGGTCAAGATCCCCATGGCGTAGGAAACCATGGCCCAGCAGAATCCCGATGCGGCTCCGCACGGCGAGTCGGGGACCCCGGCGGCAGCACCGCGCCGACGCGGGCTCGCGGCGCTGGTATGGTTTTGCCTGGCCTTCTACGCACTGGCGATTCTGTCGGGAGTGCACACAGTCGCGGCCTGGGAGCCGAACGACGCCGGCGACCACGTCTATTCGTTCGCGTTGGTCATTTGCCTGGGCTATTGGGCCACCGGCGATGCCCGTCGCCGCGGAGAGCCCATCTGCCGATCGCTAAGGATCTGGTTCTACGTATTCGCCACGATCGTGGTGCCCGGCTACGTGATCGGCACGCGGGGCTGGAAGGGCCTCGGCTGGGTCCTGCTGCATGCGTTATGTTGGTACGCGCTGTACGCGATCGTGTTTCAAGTCACAGGCACCCTGGCCTTTGGGGCCTCCTGGTGGGGTATCGCCGACGCCTAACGCCGGGCCAGGGAATCCCTTAGGTGGTGTCCTAAACGCCGTCGCGCTTCAATCGCCAGCAGCCCGATTGATCCAAGGGTGAGGGCCGGGCCGAGCGCTCGCGCCAAATCCACCCACACTTCGCCCGGCCGCGCACCGGGCGCGCCCTTTCCCCCGCCCCATCCGCCGAAGTGCCAGTGACAGGCGACCGCCAATGCCACTCCCGCCAAGGCGACAAGCATAAGAAGCAGAATTGATCGGCGGCCTTCGCTCATGCCGCCATTATAGCAGACGCATGGAAAAAGCCCCGCGGAGGGAGGGGCGACTCTCTTTGGGGGCCGCGCCATCAATAGGCTAGCTGGCGGCCCCGGTCTTCTTCTTTGGTGGCCGCCAGGGGCGTCCTGGTTGATAGTCTGGGCGCTCTTTGAGCCCTCGACGAACGGCCGTGTGGCCGCTAAACTAAGGGGCTCGCTCACTAGTCCGAAGCGCCGGCGAGGGTCGCCGGCTGCGGACGTGCGGCGAGACCAACCACCAACCCCACACTCGTGCCATGTACGCAATCATCGTCGACGGCGGACGCCAATACAAAGTAACCGAAGGACAGGAGTTGGTCGTCGACTACCGCGACGCCTCGGCCGGCGACGACGTGAAGTTCGACCGCGTGCTGGCCCTGTCCAACGGCACGGATTTGAACCTCGGTGCCCCGGTCGTCGACGGCGCCACGGTCAGCGCCAAGGTGCTCGGCGTGCTGCAAGGCCCTAAGCTCACGGTGCAAAAGTTCCGCCGCCGCAAGACCTACCGCCGCCGCACCGGCCACCGCCAGCTCTACACCAAGATCCAGATCGATAAGATCTCCGCCCCGTAGCAGCACTCCGGCCCCCGTCCGTCCGTTTAGCCGGAGCCAACGGCGACGGCGCGTCTGTTTCACGCGATGCCACCTCGCGGTTCGTGCTGCGCCGTCGACAACGCTCGTTCTCCCCGCCACGCCCGCGCTTGCGGTGCCACACTCACTGGGTCTCGTGCCGTGCTCACGCTTGTCGTGAGCATTGCTCTCGCTGCGCACCGCAAGCAAACCGCATCGCCACGCGCCGTCGCCGCTGGCTCCGGCTAAACCGCGAGTGGAGAATCAACGGGCGCGTTGCACGCGACGCGCGTACCGCGTGCCCGCTATAATCGGCCGAACTATGTCGCAGCCCGACCGCAGCACTGCCCGACGCCTGGCCGCCGATTCGCTTGCCCGCGGCGACGCCGTCGGCTGGTTCGACGAGCTCTATCGCCATGCCGGCGACAACCCGCGGGCCGTGCCCTGGGCCGATCTCGAGGTGAACCCCAACCTAGCCGCCTGGCTCGAAACGCAGCCGCTTTCCGCGTTGGGCAAGCACGCCCTGGTGGTCGGCTGCGGCCTGGGCGACGATGCCGAGGAGCTGGCCGCCTGCGGACTGCAGGTCACGGCCTTCGACGTCTCCGACACGGCGATCGCCTGGTGCCGCAAGCGTTTTCCGCACAGCTCGGTCGATTACGTCACGGCCGATCTGCTGGCGTTGCCGCCCGCCTGGCGGGGCGCCTTCTCGTTCGTCTTCGAGGCCTACACGCTGCAGGTGCTGCCGCCCGAGTTGCGTGCCGGGGCCGTGGCGGCCGTGGCCGAATGCCTGGCCCCTGGCGGCACGCTGCTGGTGGTGGCCCGCGGCCGCGACCCCGAAGACGACCCCGGCAGCATGCCCTGGCCCCTGTTGCGTACCGACCTGCAAGGCTTCCGCACCGCCGGCCTCGACCGCGTCTCGTTCGAAGACTACCACGACGCCGAAGACCCGCCCGTACGCCGCTTCCGCGCCGTCTACCGCCGCGGGCCATAGCGGTCCGCCGGCTCGGCTTGACACGTCTTACAAAAGTACGATACAATGTCGTTCAAACGTAAGACTTCTTGCCGCGGAAAACGTCGTCATGGCAAAACGCCCCGCCTGCTCCAAGGCCGAATTGGAAATCGCCCGCCTCGTGTGGGATCTCGAGGGCGCCACCGTGCGTCAGGTGCTCGACGCGCTGCCCGGGGGGCGCGATCTCGATTACAAGACGGTGCAAACCTATCTGCGGCGGCTGGAGACCAAGGGTTATCTCAAGTCGCGTCAGGACGGACGCACGCGCGTCTACACGCCCCGGGTGCGGCCCACGCAAGTGATCAGCGAAACGGTCGGCGACCTGGTCGATCGCCTGTTCGGTGGCGAAGCGCTGCCGCTGGTCGAGCACCTGATTTCGGCCCAACGGCTCTCGCAAGAAGAGATTCAACGGCTCCGCGAACTGATCGACGATTGGGAGGCCAAGCGCCATGGGAATCGCAAGTGATCGGCTGCTCGAATTGGCCTGGACCCAGGCTTGGCAGTTGGCGGTCGTTGCGGCCGTCGTGGCCGTCGTCGCGCGGCTGGCCTGCCGGCACCGTCCGCACCTGGCCTACCTGCTGTGGATGCTGGTGATCGTCAAGGCCCTCGCGCCGCCGCTGTGGAGCAGCCCCACCGGAGCGTTCAGTTGGGCCATGCTTCGCACGGTTCCTCCCGCAACCTCCGCCGCACCGCCTGCCGCTGAACCGAGGCAGCCGCCGCTGGCCCCCATCGTGACGCGACCGCAGCTCGCAGCCGAACCCGCGCCGCCCTCTGGCGCCGCTCCCCTGAACGCCCCTCTGCCGGACCCGAGCGCCCCCGCCAGCTCACCGTTCTCACCGGCCGCGGCCCTGTTGGGCCTGTGGGCCGCCGGCTCGCTGGCGCTGGCGGCAAGCGTCGTGCTGCGCTGGCTGGCGCTGCGCCGCCTGGTGGCGCGCACGAGCCAGCAGGTGCCGCCGCGAGTCGCCGAGCAATTCGAGGCGCTGCGCTTGCGCATCGCGCCCCGCTGGCGGGCGCGGCTAGTGTTCACCACCGCCCCGTTCGGCCCGGCCACGTTCGGATGGTGGCGCGGCACGGTCGTCGTGCCCGCGTCGCTGGTGCACGAGAAGTCGCCCGAGGCGCTGGCGCCGATTCTCGCTCACGAGTTGATCCACCTGCGGCGGCACGACACCTGGGCCGGGCTGGTGCAACTGGCCGCGCAGCTCGTGTGGTGGTTTCATCCGGCGGTGTGGTGGGCCAACCGCAGCGCCCGGATCGAGCGCGAACGTTCGTGCGACGAGGAAGTGCTGGCCGAGCTGGCGTGTCGGCGGGCCGACTACGCCCGGCTGCTGGTCGAGGTGCTCAAGTGGCGTCATACGCCGACCCCCGCCCTGCCCTGGCCCGGCATGCGTGCCTGGGACGTGACCCGCGACCGGTTGCGTCACGTGCTCGACACCACGACGTTCCGCCGCCGCACTCCGGTCTGGGCCTGGCCCGTGTTCCTGCTGGCGATCTCGGCCACGCTGCCCGGCGCCGCCATGCGTCTGGCGGCGGCACCGACTGAGGACAACGCGCCCCGCGTCGGGGAAAGGCCCACCGCCGCCAGCACCGGCGACTCGTTCAGAGACCAGGAAGCCGCCGTCGCCGAACTTGAACGGCTGGGCGTGGCGATCAAAAATGGCGGCTACGTCAGCGACGGCAAGCTGCGCCGAACCATCGATGTCGAGATTCCAGCCGCGTATCAGCCCACGGACAACCCGCTGCCGCTGGCGGAGCTCGACGGACTGCAAAACGTGCAGATCGGAGTTCAGCCGCCTGCCGGTCCGCAGCCGAGTGTCGAAAGGTTGCGCGAGCAAATCCGCGCGGCTCGCGATATCCCATCCGAGGCCACGCTGCTAATCTACTTCACGGACGCTAATGCCGAGGGCCTCAATGCACTGGAGGAAATCCCTTCGCTGTCGAAGCTGATGCTCGCGGGCTATCGGGCCGATTCGCCGCTGGGCGAGCTTGGCGTCGTGGCGTTGCCCGCTGCGCTACATTTCGAGCGGTTCAAGCAGCTCCACACGCTCACCTGGCTCAGCCCTTTCGAGACCGATCTGCTGCGGTTGGCCGATTTGCCGCAGCTCGAGCACCTGGGGCTGATGGGTCGCATGATCGAGCCGGCGCTTGAGCCACTATCGAAGCTGGCGAACCTGAAGACGTTGAACCTGATCCACTACGACTCATCCCACGAAATCGCCACGCTCGATCTGAAGTTTCTGGCGGGCATGCCGCGGCTGGAAGAGCTGAGCGCGAGCGGCACCTACACCCTTTCCAGCGACGCGCTCCAGCGGATCGGCGCCGGCCGCGTCCGGAAGCTGATGGCTGACGTTAGTGGCGGCGACGATGGGTCCCTCCGCGGACTGGCCCGGAACACGAACCTCAAGCAACTGCACCTGCTCGCCCAGGTCGGTGGCAGCAGGCTCACTTCGGAAGGACTGGCCGCGCTCGGCGCGTTTGCAAACCTCGAAAAGCTTCATTTCGACGGTCGGACGCTGCCAGAAACGTCGTCGTTGTTCGTCACTGATGCGTCGCTGGCCGGTTGGCAAAGGCTCGAAAAGCTCAAGTCGCTGTCCGTCCGGCCCTGCCGCATCACCGGGGCCGGACTGAGCGAGCTTGGACATCTCGCGTCGCTCGAAAAACTGCAGCTCACCGGCACGCTCGAGGTGGCCCCAGAGGGGCTCACGCCGCTTGGAAAGCTCACCCGCTTGCAGACGCTCGTGCTTCCGTCGATGTCGGGAGGAGTCGATCTCGGGCCGCTCACGCGGCTCCAGCAGCTCGACGCTCTTTCTTTGGCCAACTCGCCGATCAACGACGCGGCGATGGCGTCCATCGTGCAGTGCGAAGCGCTTACGCAGCTCGATCTCTCCGACACGCCAATCACCGACGAGGGATTGCTGACGTTCGAGGGACGCTTGCCGGCGCTGGAACGCGTGAGTGTGGCGAACACGGGTGTGACTGACCGCGGCCTGGCCGTGTTTGCAGGTCGCGAGAAGCTGCGGGAACTGAATGCGGCCGGCACGGGACTTACCGCGGAGTTGCTGCGGCGTCTGTTGGACGAGAGGCCGCAGGTACGCGTCTGGACCGCCAACGCAAACGCCCCGCAATCGTCGGGAGGAGACGATCGCGGCGAGTTTCTCCCGATTCGAGTCGAGTAGCGGTTAGCAGGAAAGACCACCGGCGCCCCTGGCCCCTGCTAGTCAGGTGCACTCGATTCTTGTGATTCTTGACCGTAGCGGTCCTGGTCGTCCGCATCGTCCACGTCGACATGCGCGCCGCAACGGGGGCAGTATTGGATGGTGCCACGCTGCGCGGCTGGAAACGCCGAAGTCTGTCCGCACTCGTCACAAACGACGTTCACCGGTGTCTCGCCGCCCGTTTCGCGCGGCTCGCGCCGGGCTGAAGCGCTCTGTTCGAACGCGCGCAGAACGCTTTTCGCTCGTTCGGCGTCGCAAGCGCTAATCCAAACCTGGGGCTTGTGAATCTCGGGAAGCGTTCCCAGCATCCAGTAGCCCACCAGCGAGTGATCCTCCGTCACGGCCGCGTCGATTCCCGCTTCGATCAAGCACATCTTCACGAGGTGCGCTTCGTGATTGGTCGCGGCGTTGTACGCGGCAATCGGTTTCACCAGGTGCATCGCTGTTGCTCCTTCGCAGTGGCAACATGATAGAGGGTCGCACAACGAGCGGCGCCTCCGCCGTCCAGAAAAACTCCTCGCTTTGTGAGCTTTCGCGTTCCAACTCTCGCCAGTCTTCGCCAGCGCTTTTCTAGGCTGCCTACCTTGGCGGAAAATTTTTGAGATTTCTTCAGCCGCGATCATGCACGACAACCAACGTGTCGGATTGACCGTTTTGCCGTAAATCCACGAGCCAGATGACGCGCAGGGCCCATTTCACGGCTTTCCATCCCGCAGAGGGGTTTTGATGTTAAGCGACGACTACAAAGCCACTTACAACTCCTCTTGGCGCCTGATTGACGCACATCAAGATTTGATTAAGATTTGGCTCTCGTTCACCGTATATTGTGGCATGCAGGGCATCTGCTACAATATGTAGTGGCTCCAGAGCGGATTTACACCTCTAGCGGGTGGCGTGATAGCTGAATCTTCCGCGACATGGATGTTCGATCTCAGGTTAGGTGGCTTCGGACCCGAGATTAGTATACAGATGTATATGCAGGATGCCCCTCCGGTAGATCTCTAACAGGGAGGTTCTCGATGGCCACTATTGGCAGCCCAGTAGCCAAACGTGCCGTGTCTTCGATGCGTTTTGAATCTGAGTCGACCGGCCGCGGGCTCGAAATCGATGCCCGCTTCTGCCCCAGCGACGTTGCCGACCCGTTCGACACCGTGCAGTGGGATCTGCGGATCGCGGCCATCAAGGACGAGAACGGCGACGTGCTGTTCGAGCAGACCGACTGCGAAGTCCCCGCCTCGTGGAGCCAGTTGGCCACGAACGTCGTGGTGAGCAAGTACTTCTACGGCGAAGTGAACACGCCCGAGCGTGAGAACAGCGTCAAGCAGTTGATCCATCGCGTCTCGCGCACCATCACCGACTGGGGTCTGGCCGACGGCTACTTCGCCAGCGAAGAGGACGCCGAGCGGTTCTATCGCGAGCTCACCTGGCTATGCCTGCACCAGTACGGGGCCTTCAACTCGCCCGTCTGGTTCAACGTCGGCTTGTATCACCAGTACGGCGTGAAGGGGGCCCAGTGCAACTGGCACTGGAATCCCGAAAGCGACGAGGTCGAGCAGCCCGAGAACCCCTACGAGTATCCGCAAGGCTCGGCCTGCTTCATCCAGAGCGTGCAGGACAACATGGAAGACATCATGGAGCTCGCCCGCAGCGAGGCCATGCTGTTCAAGTTCGGCTCGGGCACGGGCACGGACCTCTCTACGCTACGTTCGCACCGCGAGAAGCTCTGCGGCGGCGGCAAGCCCTCGGGCCCGCTGTCGTTCATGCGGGTCTACGACCAGATTGCCGCGGTGGTCAAAAGCGGCGGCAAGACCCGCCGCGCGGCCAAGATGCAGTCGCTCAAGGTCTGGCACCCCGACATCATGGAATTCATCGAGTGCAAGGCCAAGGAAGAGCGCAAGGCCCGGCTGCTGATCGAAAAGGGCGGCTACGAGTCCAACTTCAACGGCGAGGCCTACAGCTCGATCCTGTTCCAGAACGCCAACCTGTCGGTGCGCGTGACCGACGACTTCATGCAAGCCGTGGTCGAGGACAAAGACTGGACCACGCGCTGGGTCACCGAAGCCGGCCGCCAGGGCCCCTCGTGGCCGGCCCGCGACGTGCTGGCCAAAATGGCCGAGGGCGCCTGGAGTTGCGGCGATCCCGGCGTGCAGTACGACACGACGATCAACCGCTGGAACACCTGCCCCAACTCGGGCGCGATCAACGCCTCGAACCCGTGCTCCGAGTACATGTTCCTCGACGACACGGCCTGCAACCTGGCAAGCATCAACCTGATGAAGTTCCGCCGCGCGGACGGCACGTTCGACGTCGACGGGTTTTCGGCCGTGTGCCGCATCTTCTTCATCGCCCAGGAAATCCTGGTCGACCATGCCAGCTATCCGACCAAGCGGATCGCGGCCAACAGCCATCGCTTCCGCCCGTTGGGATTGGGCTACTCGAACCTGGGCAGCCTGGTCATGTCGGCCGGCGTGGCCTACGATTCGGACGCCGCGCGGGGCGTGTGCGGGGCGATCACGGCCCTGTTGCACGGAGCGGCCAACCTCACCAGCGCCGAGCTGGCCGCGGCCGTGGGCCCCTTCGACGGCTACGCCGAGAATAGCGAGCCGATGCTGCACGTGATGCAGATGCATCGCGACGCGGCCGACGAGATCGATCCGGCCTGCCCGCCCTATCTGAAGCAGGCCGCCCAGAAGGTGTGGGATCGCGTCCTGGCCAGCGGCAAGCGTCACGGCTTCCGCAATGCCCAGGCCACGGTGCTCGCGCCCACCGGCACGATCAGCTTCCTGATGGATTGCGACACCACGGGCATCGAGCCCGACATCGCGCTAGTGAAGTACAAGCAACTGGCCGGCGGCGGCATGCTCAAGATCGTCAACCGCACGGTGCCGTTGGCGCTGCGGACGCTGGGCTACGACGAGCCGAAGATCGAGTCGATCCTGGCCTACATCGACCAGAAAGACACGGTCGAGGGCTCGCCCGACGTGAAGCCCGAGCACTTGAGCGTGTTCGACTGTGCCTTCGAGCCGCGGAACGGTTCGCGTTCGATCGCCTGGCAGGCCCACGTGCGGATGATGGCCGCGGCCCAGCCGTTCCTGTCCGGCGCGATTTCCAAGACGGTGAACATGCCGCGGGAAACCACGCCGGGCGACATCGCCAACGCCTATCTCGAAGGCTGGCGGTTGGGCCTGAAGGCGCTGGCCGTGTATCGCGACGGCTCGAAGGAAAGCCAACCGCTTTCCACCAGCAGCGAGTCGGACAAGGCCGCCGCCAAGCAGGCCGCCGTGCCGCGCCGCGAACGCCTGCCCGACACGCGGCAGAGCATCACCCACAAGTTCAACATCTCGGGCCACGAGGGTTACATCACCGTCGGCCTGTACGACGACGGCCGGCCCGGCGAGCTGTTCATCACGATGGCCAAAGAGGGCAGCACCATCGGCGGCCTGATGGACTGTTTCGGCACCGCGGTCTCGATGAGCCTGCAGTACGGCGTGCCGCTGGAGGTGTACGTCAACAAGTTCTCGCACACGCGATTCGAGCCGATGGGGTACACCAAGAACCCCGACATTCGCATCGCCAAGAGCATCGTCGACTACATCTTCCGCTGGCTGGGGATCACGTTCCTGC
>ERZ869936.134-NODE-134-length-97272-cov-16.658702_pt1 | contig 97272 bp, 122 predicted proteins | sample MGYA00520876_ERZ869936 | MGnify/ENA primary metagenome ERZ869936 (study PRJEB32218, sample SAMN09650985) | biofilter metagenome | isolation source: enrty point of leading RO module | place: Saudi Arabia: Thuwal, RO plant located on Red Sea | collected 2016-02-17 ...
CCCGCTTTGAATGCCGGGAAACTTGGGAGCAACGGGAATCCCGCCAGGCCCGCTTCCCGTAAACCAATCGCGAGCTTTCGACAACAACCCCTGTGCGACAGCAGGAAATTGCACTTTTGTACGCGTATTCGGATCAAATGGACTCGCCATGACTTCCCCTTGTTTTTCTGTGTCCCTCTAAACTATTTTAGTCGCAAAACTCAGGAGGCTGCCTATCTTAACAATGTTGAGGCCGCGTCACATCTCGCAAAGTGGCTGCCCATCTGGCCAGTCAGTGTGCGGTAGCGTCGGCGTCACCCCGCACTTCATGTCTTCGATGTTTGTCCACTGAGCAAGCGTAGTGAACCTGCCAACGTCGGCATTCAACCGGTTGAGCATCCACCAATCAGAATCCTCTCCGTTGCCACAAACTTTCTTGCGGCGGACCATAACCGGTGGCTGATTGTGCAAATCATTCGCCTCAATGCTTAATGCGTTTCGGTTGTAGTACATTGGATAACCCGCTCGTGATAGGCGTATACCAAAATCGTAGTCCTCGCCCCCGCCAGCATCACACATCTCGTCGAATCCATTAACGCGAACGGCTGCTTCTAATGGCAACGCAAAGTTGCAACCGTAAAGCAATCCTCCGCCGCACTCACGAACACCAGAATCACTTCCTATTCGCCACCGGCTGTCGTGATAGGCTTTCCCGTAACTGACCATGAGACCACTATCCACCACCATGTTGTCTACCTTGCGATAAGCACCGCACATAATATAATCGCCATCAATGGCGTGTTTGACTTGGTCTAGCCAGCAAGGAACAACAATGGACAGGTCGTCCACGCACGCGATATGTGTCGTAGTGGCATGGATAAATGCTGTGTTCCTGGCACCAGCGGCAGCAAAGTAGTCTCGTTGTGTTTTTCGGTGCGAACCTTGCCAAGACGATGGCTTAGGTGCAATGTGCTTGTAGGGAAACCTGCCGGCAACAGCGGCATCCAATTCCAATCGCCGTGAATTTCCCATGTATTCTAATTGCAAATCCACAAACAAAAACTCAGTACCATCCGGTATCGCGGACGTCTGTTGGCACATCGAGTCACAGAACCACTCGAATTTTGGATCAATGCGATTAGTGAAATAAGCAATTGTTAGCGTCTTCAACTCTGGTACACCTTAAACGTCCCTGTCTCGTAAATACACGATGCGACACCTTCGATAGCAACCTGCGCTCTCTTGGTTGTTGGCCAGTCGGTGTCGTCAAACACAATGACACCACCAGAGTTCAGTCTTGGAAGCCATAGTTCCACATCTTGACACGACTTCTCTTCGGAATGGTTGCCATCTATATGCAAAAAATCCACCGCAAAGTCTGTTTGCCTGGCGTAATCTTCACTGGTACTTTGCACTGGAATAACGTAATCTTGCAATCCTCGTTTCGAAATCTCGGCCAGGAATTCATGCTTGGCGGCGCCTAAGTCCACTGTCATCCACCATTCGTTGTTGGCCGTGGCGTTTGAGCCCGCAATCGCTTCTTCATGGCTCCACGGATCAACCGCATGTAAAACACCATGACCGCACTTGCGCAATGCCTCGCCTATAACAAGTGCGGATTGCCCACGAAATACGCCAATCTCAACGCATACGGTTGGCTGGTGGTGGAGTATCGTGTCAACAATGCGAACACACTTATCTCTCGATAGCCAGTCTCCTAAGTGTGCAACAGACAAGAAAATGGCATTCGAGTGCCTATACCTGGATGCTCGTGTTGCCCTCACGACAACAACCCCTCAATCTCCCTGGCGTCGTATCGCACAGCCCAGCATTCGTGGTCGTAGTATCCATAGGTGATCGTCCATACACCGTCCCGCAAGTAGGCACCGCAAGGATACACGCAATGCGGCACCGTCGACCCTGGCATGTCTTTCGTGTCGGGAAGCAGGATCGGCAAGCCCACATGCCGCTTCACGGTAAAAGGCTCACTATCCTCGAACGTGTATAAGCTCAACGCATACCACTTACGCTTGTTCCGCCACCAACTACTGTGACACCAGCTGTACCACTCCCCCTTGGAAGGAACGAAAACCGGACTCGCCCCGCCACGCAACACACCCAATTCGGCAGGTACGTCAAACGGTGTTTCGGCACTTTGCGATGCGTACTGTTTGTTCAAGTCGATCTTCAAAATGCGGTGAGGAGCAATGTCGTACACGGCATGTAAGTCCCCAGCCCGCTCAAAAAAACCCCAGTTCTTCTCCCAGTGACGGCGATGCCCAAAGTGCGGAGCATACACCTTGTCCGCCAGGTAACGATCGTTCAGTCTCGCCACCATCACCGATACTTTCATGGAACCAAACCCGTCCCTGGAAACGCCAGAATAGGCCACATGCAATTGGCCGCCAAATACAAACAGCCTTGGATCTTCCTGCGCCAGCCTGTGTTGCGAGTGTTCCGGCATGGCTAATGGAGTTTGCCATATCGGTTGCATCGTCTCAGCATCCAGCTCGGCCATATAGACGCTGGCCCTATGCCAGCCATGGCGGTAGGCCATCAACACTTTTCCGCGATATTCCACGGCACTGCAATTCAACAGATTCTTTGCTTCGCACAAACCGTCAATCTTGATCTTGGCCAGCGGAGAAATATCCGCCACGCTGGGTGGTTGCATTTCGGGAAGGTCAAAGTTGTCGTAGGGAGTTGGTTCTACGCGGTGCTCGCACGACAAGCAGATATTGTAGTTCTCGGCACGCTTCTCTTGACCAGGCTTCCGCTCGCGCTTGCGACCAATCGTGTTCGTGAAGGTCGTGGCATCGGACAAACAGTAGTACACCGGTTCCGGCGTCTGACAGCCACAACCAAGGACCGTATGGGGGACGCGTGTTCTCATCGCACACGGAATAGGGGAAGGGATGTCTTCATGCTCCGTCGTGGATACATTCCTCAGTATTGCGGCCCGCGGTCGTCTCATGGTCTAGTCCGTACAGTTTACGTCGCTGTCATTACAACTTGTCCACTCACCGGGACCTTCCCATACCTCGATCGTCAGCGAACAGTTAAGACCAGCCCAGCACGACGATTCGCTCGCACCTAATGCCTGCCCCACCACAGACCAGTAAAAGGGGTCGCAGCACGTTGGGCACTTGAATACCGTACCGCCACCGATATGGTCGCACTGGAAACGGAACTTGGTCTTCGGTGTGTCGAAACAGTCGAATTGAATGAGGCTGGATTCTTCGCTGTAGGGGCACTCATACGAACCATGCCACGCTTCGTCGTCGGCAGTTCTCGTAAGTTCACCTTCTATAGATGTCCACTCAGGATCTTCAACCAGGCAAGAATTGTGGGTGATCCGATAACGCAGCGTGGCTGGCATGACGGCAAAGCAATCGTCGCATCCAGTGGACAACTCCAGCACGTCGCAACAGCAGTCCGACGCCAATGCTAAACCGCCATCGGAGAACAGGACCTTTCCGTTGTAGAAGTGCAGTGACATTAGCTGCTGCTCGTGGAACAGTCGGTGCCGTCTTCCAATACCACCGTTTCGATTTCACCCGCACACGGAACAAAGAACTCTTGAACTTGACCCTTGATCTCCAAGGCTTCGCTGTCCGTGAACCAGTCCACTAACGCTTCCACGCTCGTAAAGCTGTAGACTTCTTCCCAGCTCGGAGCGGAACCGCAAGTCATGAGCGAGAATGTCCGCACTTTCTTCTCGAACTTGCATGTCGCCGCCGCAGAACCGGAAGCCGGTGTGAAGTTCAGCCGCACCGCCTCAACCAATTCAATTGCCTGGTGCTCAACCTGAATCAGCTCCCATTGTTCGCTGTCTTCATTCCAGGCGACCAATGCCTCGGCACCGGACAAGCCAGATAGATTAAAGCGATTGTTGGCGGTAAAACTGCTCGTCTTTTTCGTGGGATCATTCGCTTGAGTGGCCCACTCCCATGACACGAAACTCGATACGGATACGTTACTGTCGGCGGGACATAAGTTGTCGTCAAGCACTACTTGTGCTACTTGATGCCGGCGATCGTTGACTAATTGCCACTTGCGGTCGCAAGGTAGCCATCGCAACCAGATTTCCTCGTCCGTGTACAGTTTGCGATTCAACCGCCAGCCGTTGCAGAAAGAAACCTCCACACGCTGAGTGGTAGTACAAGTCGCTACCTCCTGCGCCGAGCATAGATTGGCCGTACCTTCGGCGCCAGCACTCACGTCTGCCGTACATACCGCTTCCCGAAGCAAGCCAAACTCACAGAACGTTATCAGCTTGTTGCCATAACACTCGACGGTAATCGTCTCTTGATCCAACGCACAAACCCAGTAGTTGGGGTCGTTTACGGTCACCGTACAATCCGTCTCAGCCCAGGTTAGTGTGATCTCGTCAAAGTAAAGTTTCTTGGCTTGCTTGCCAGACTCGCCGGGAAGCATGTCTTCCTGCATGCGCACACGGATCAGGCGGGGATCCCTGGTGACGCGAACGATCGTGTTGCCCGCGATGTCCAACGCGTCGGTATCGCCGGTAATCTTGAATCCTTGACGACCTTCGCCAAGATCAAAGCTATCCTTGACGCTGCCCCACGACGCCCCCACTACAGGCGTTGTTCCACCCCACCTCGCATAGGACGGAAAACTGTTGGTCGCGGGACCAGTGAACTTCACCTCGCCTTCGGCTGCTGGTATGCGAACCGGACCTGTCACCAGCACGTTGCATAGACTGTCGCATGTGGGACGCTGGACTTTGACAATCGTCCTACCACCACCCGGCGTCATGACGTCGTCCGCCTCCGGGCGATCTGCGTCGACAATCTCCACCACGGAATACGGCGGGATGTCGAACTCTTCCTGGTTCTCAACCTCAAACCAGCGCTGCTGGCGATACGGGGCTCTCGTGTCTTGCGGAATGCCGCTACTGCCGCTCATAGTCCTAGCCAGTTCCTGTTGGCAATCTCTTGCAGTTGCTCGTCTTGGCGACGCTGATGGTAAGGCTTTTCGAAAATGTCAAACTCGGTACCCGTACTTGCTCGCGTTTTGGGCGGAATGTTGACACCAGACTCCCAATGCACCTGGGCAATCGTGCCGCTGGGACTGATCTTTTCCAGGCCAATGTATTCCAGATCCAGCAGTTCCAGCTTCTCGTAGCGGTCAACCAGCGATTCCATGTGAGCAATCGACTCGGCTTCAATAGCTGCGAAATTGTCCTTGGCAATCCCAAACTCGGAATCAATGACGTATCGCACGCGAAGGTCGGGGCGGCGGACCAGCTTGACGGCCTCGCCATTTGTTTGCAGGCCGCGAAAGAATCGCTTGTTGATACACCCGTCTTCCTTACAAACACTGAACGCCGCCAATAAACACAGGTCGGCTGGCAATGGAAAGTTGCCTTCGTCAAACTTAATCACGGGATACTCGAACTTGACAATGCCATTAACCACGTCCAGTTCAAAGTCCCAGTGATCTCGCAACTCGTCGCCGGTATCCGGATCCGCAGCCGTGTTCTTGTTGACATCGGAATTCGGCCAATTGATTCCCCTCACAATCGGGTCCAGACAGACCGGACCACAACACTCCGTAACACTCCCCTCCACTTCACATTCCGGTGCTTCCAGAAGCTTCGGCATTAGTGGCAAGATGTCGGTGATCTTGTCCAGTTCGGTAAAAGCGTCCACATACAACGTCTCGTCACAGAACTCCTTGATACGGTACCAGCGATAGACGGTGCGCAACGCCAGGTCGCGGTACTTCTGCTCAACGCCGGAAAAGTGTTCGAACCACTCTTTTTCCCAGCCCGTCTCGGGCTTGTACGAAAGGTCTTCTATCTTGCAGATGGCACCGTTGGCGTCCTGACCAACCGGTTCTAACATGATCCATTTCTGGTACAGGTTCGGTCCCGTTTCTAGCAACAACTTCCGTGGAATCGTGGCAACGTGATCGAACTTGAACGGCTCGACGGTGCGGTTGGTGGCTTGATCGGATTCCGGCAAGTCCGAACCGTGACCCCAACGCTTGACCTCCACTTTGTTTTCCAATGTCAAAATGACCACACAGCCAAACTTCTCGGCCAAGTCCGCGAGTGCTTTGGCGGTATTGGACTCGTCCCACAACACGTAGGGATAGCAGTCGTCGGGCACATCTTCGATGTCGTAACCAACTTCGCCAAGGTTGTCTAGCAATATCTCAGCCAGCTCCTTGGCGGACTTCTTGTTCTTCAGCGTCCCGTCACAACTCGGCTGGTTGTACTTGCCATTGATCCATGGGTATTGCCACTTCCAGCGTCGGTCCTTCACTTGGATCGTTGAACGCCATCCCTCGCGACCCTTGTACAACCGCAATGTGGAATGGTCGAGGGCGCAGTCAAAGAAGGTGATGTTCGTAGCACCCATATTGAACTGCAGGTTGCCGTGATCCGCGCTCAGGCTGTCTTGAGGAATCATGCGTAACATGCAGGTACTGGGCGTCACGCCGCGCGAGAAGGTCATTTCCGCCCCGGTAATATCCGAGTCGGCTATGCCGGTGTAGCTGACGATGACCTGGGGTTCCATGGCGGGCCTATGTCAAGGTGTATTGGCGGTTGGTCCCAAAGTCCAACTTGACTTCGCTCAACAGGCACTTGTTTGCTTGGAATCCACCGCTCAGAGTTAATGTGCCGTGCGGGTCCGTGACCTTGGCACCGCGATACAATTCCAGTTCGTTCGTAATCGTGCCACTCCGCATGTCCCTGGACTTGTCTAAGTGCCCCTGACTGATGGCACAAGTTGTGATCGTTCCGGAATGAAAATGGCAGTCGCCACCGTCCAGGTTGGCAACGGCGTGCGTGCCGCTTCGCAGAACCAGAGTACCGCCCGTCTGGTCGATCGTTCCGCTCGATGTGGCGGAATCGATGCTCAACGTGCCGGACTGAATATCCACGGCAGCGTTGATAAGGTCCACACCCGCACCGCACTCACAGGTTGCGCTCGAACTACCCCCACCCACTCTCAGGATAGAAGCGTGCGCACTCTCGCCATCAAAAGAAGCAATGCCAACGTCACCACCCAGGACATTGATTTCATTGCTCGCGTGAGTACCAAGGAATGTCAACGACGGTGTTGACGTAACGTCACGGCTCGCCGTTGATAAAACGTTGACGATAGACTGGCCAGCCCCGGCATCAAGTCGTATACGGCCAGAACCAGATCCGGAACCATGCCCAATCTCGTAGGTGCAGGTTACACTGTTGTCGTCAAACGTCAGGTGACGGGTGCGATATTCCCGATAAGGATATCGCGTGTTGCTGTTGTTTGTCTCGGGAAGACCAATTTTCCCCGTGTAGGACTTCCGAACAGTCACGCTTGCAGGCTGAATGCTCGTCGTCAATCCGTGCTTCAGGTCAATGTTTCCTTCGTCAAAAACCACGTCATCATTGTCCACGGGAACTGTGTTGCCAGACCAGTTGTCCTGGTTGTCCCAGTGGTGTTTGCCCGTGGCCGACGTGGCAACCGCATACGTCGCCGTGCCGTCGCCCGCCGTCGTTTCCGACGCCGTCATGGTAAAGGGCTCGCCTGCCGTGTTGGCAGTCAAGGTCACGACACTGGAACTTACCGTGGCCGTGACCTCGGAAAACTGAGGAATCGTGGCAGCGCCCGCGGCAGGACTGTAAGATGCCGCTGTGTCTGTCAGGGTGGTGGCGTGAAACGCTTGCTGCAGCGTGGTCGCTACTTGCGCTGTCGTGACTAACGTGCCAATCGTTACCACAAAATCAATGTTGTCGATCGTCAGGGTGATCGTATCGCCCTGCGCCCATGTGTCGGCAATGGTGACGGTGGATACTTGTTTGATGTTGGCGGCATTACCCAGCCATCTTCGCGTTGCCATGTGCTAACTCCTGCCACTAGACGATCGGTGGCGTACTGCCTGTTGCTTGCGGGAATGAGTGGATGTAACTCCACTCGGTTGCATAATGTGCGTAAAAGGCGTTCCCCTGTGGATTCGGCGTGGTGTAACTCACACGCCTGCGGTCTTCATGCTCGCTGGCGCCCCAGTAAGATCCCGGTGGCGGAACGAAGGTCACAAATCCCAACGCCTGACCGTATTGGCGAATCCGCATCGGGGTTCGTTGCGTTTGTGGCCTCGGGACGGAGGGACCAACCTGCCTGACCTGGCATTCCCATAATGGGCCTGTCGTGCCGACGTGCTCGATCGTCTCTTGCCAGTATTCTAAATTCGGCTCCGCTTCGTCGTACCAGGCTTCCAGTACAATGGAAAACGTTCGCGTGGTGGCATACTCGGCAGGCGCCCCAATCGGCCAGCTGCGATGCCTTACCAATACACCCGTCAAACAGTCCGATCGGTTTGTCGGTATCGTGTGACGCGTCGGGGTGCCATCGTCGTGATACAATCCGGCGTCACCTTTGCGATCTTTGTTGTAAGCGTCTACCAGTTCACCAATTTTGGTGTTTAGCGTGGCTTGACCAGCGTATTTCAATTCACCCTGCAAGTGCAAACGAAGGATGCGATACAATCGCTTGTTGCGCCTGCTCATCACAGGGATGATTTCCATGCGAGTCAGGTTGACTTCGTTATCAGGGTGTTGGTGGGGGCCGTATTTGAAATACACGCGTACACTCTCTTAGGGCATGGATCCGCTGCGGGTACGCTCAAGGTGAACCTCAAAGTCTTCCAGACGACCGTAGTCGTTCTTCAAGTCGTCGTTCATCCGATACAGAATGTCGAGCATCAAGCCACGGTACTGCTTCTCCATGTCTCGCTGCTGCTCCAAGCTGTCCACGATCTTGTGGGCGGTGGGGTCGTAGTTTTCGGATTCGTTGACTTTATGGAAACTGTATCGCTCGAAGCCCAATGGATCGTCTGGCGTAAAGCCGCTATACATCCGGTGCTGCTCACCCGGAGACTTGACCACCTCCATTAAATGGGGATCGTGGCTGTGGCTCTCGTGTCTGGGCCTCGGTCGGCTATCAAGTTCACGACCGTAATCACGATCGGTTTGAACGGGTGGCGTCGGTTCAGGCAGCGATTCGCGTTCTGACGGCTCGCTTCCCGTTGCACGTTCCGGAACGCGTGTATCCGGGACTGGTGTCGCTGGCGTCGCTGTCGGAAGCTCGGGCGGCTCAGCGAACTCCGCTCGCGGCAGACGGATTGGCTCGGCGGGAGGATGTTCGATAGCACGGAATTCAGGGACGGGTACTGTGGCTGGTGCCTCATCTTCGGGACTCGCGGGCAGGTCAATCGGAATAGAGACACCACGCGGTTCTGGTGGCGGCGAATCAGCGGGCGGTTCCGGACGTGGCGGTGATGGCAGCGGGGGAGGACCGGGTTCGCGAACCACGTTCGGTTCCGGGCTGACCGTAAAATCAGGCGTGGCAATTAACGGCTCTGGTAGCGGGATGTCTTCGCTACGACTACCATGGCTGGGCGAGTCGGGAACAGGCGAGTCATCACGTATCGCTTCATGCGTGGGGCGCATCTCTGTAACTTGCGGACTACCGCGACCGACAACACCCTCCGGTAAAGGCAAATCAGGAATGTCACCTGCAGGACGAGTCTGCGGTACCTCCTGCGGTGTATCATGTTTCCCTGCCACGACAACCCCTTCCGGCAAGGGAATGGGCTGTCGTGGCTCGCTGGTAGGGATAACAGACTCTGACGATTCCGGAACAAGCGGAACTTCCGGGGTTGGAAGCGGAATGTTCGGAGCGGTTTTAGAGACCGGAATTTCACTCGTTCGTTCATCGGACACCCCCGCATCAGGTAGGGGAATATCTGGTAATGAAATATCAGCAGATTTTGTCGGCAATGGCCCCGCTGGTAACGGCGTTGGCGACGTGTCTTCTGGCAAGGGAATCTCTACCGGAAACGAATAAGGAATAGCGGAAGGTGGTTCCGGCAACCGAGATGGCGTCTCGGAAATACTCTCGGGTACACTGCTCTCAACAGGACGGTCAACACGCTCCGGAAGCGGAATGTCAGGAATCTCTGGAAGCGGTACCCGAGACTCCGGAACGTCACGTGACTGGGCTGTGGCATCATGCGTAGCGGACATGCGGTCCAGCGGGATTGGCTCGCTTGTGGAAACCTCGGGTATCTCGACGCCATGGGCGGCACCCACCGATCCTGGAGTGACTGGCGGCAATTCTTCGCGCGGTTCAGGTGATAGAAAAGTGGCGTCCAGATGAATAGGAGGGGCAGGGCGCGTATCGGCAAATGCCGGTACGTCGCCCCCACTCGCCCTATCAGGAAAGCCGCCACCACCAATATCGCCAATCGGGATGTCGTTGGCACTTCCCGACGATACCTGGCCAGCCTGCTGTGAACCACCGGAAGCTGTGCCCTGACGAAGTTTGTCAAGCTCATAAATGGCCTCGGCAAACATCTTCGCCAGTCGCTCGACTGCACGAACCTCCTCACGATTTTCGCTGTCGCCTTGCGGCATAACCTAGCTCGCGTCGTTGTCGTCGTTGGTGACCACCAGTTCTTTCGTGGTCGTCACGGTTCTGGCAATACCGTCAAGGTACAGGCTGACGTCCTGCTTGCCGCGAACACTCGGGCTAAGCGTGGGGATCTGCAACGTGCCAAACGTAAACGTGGTGCTCATGTTGTTGTTGGTGAACACCACGGAAGCCGTCGAACCTGCTACCGCCTGGTCGTACAGAGCGGAATGATTCGTGGAGTTGTATGGCACGCGGAAGCGAGCCATTACGGTGCGGTCTGTCGGACAAATCGAATCGGGAGTCAGCGAGTTGACAAACCGTGCGTACTGGTGGTTGTCCACCACGATCACAAAGTCCTCAATTTCCCGAGTTCCGGAAAGAATCGTGACACCGCCATCCGAATCGCTGAATACATACGGTGCGTCGTTGGCGTCCGTGCCAAGGCTCGGCGGGGTGCCGGGCCAGGCCGTCGTTTTGTCCTCGTCCGTACCGATGATTTCCAGCGTCAGGTTCAGCAGGTCTACCGAACCCTCTTCGTTGAAACGCGGCGCGCGACCACGAAGAATCGCACGATTCACTTTGCAGTCGCTGTATTCAAACACGTCGCCAACACGGTCAATCAACATTCCGAAGTAGGGAGTATCCTCGGCCAACGCGAACGTGTCCGAACTTTCGGCGGCACCCAAAATGTGCGGCAGCAAATTGGTGAAGTCAGCCGGCGAAATGTCCATGGTGACACTACCGTACACATAGTACGCGCCTGCGCGTGTACGTTCGGACGGGGCGCTTCGCGTGCCGCGAATGCCGCGAGCGCCGACAATCCGGCCGTGCTTGGCCATGTTCTCGGCTAAGAATTCATAACGCTCGCTGCTCGCATCAAACGTGTGGGCACTCGCCCCAGGCTCGATCAACAGCGCGGAAAATACACCTTGGCTTTGTGCTGACATGCTTATTGCCCCTTTTCAAAATATCAAGCGAGTAGGCTTATGCCCCTACTTCGGTATCGTCTTCTTCCTGGTCCTCGGACGTTGCGTCCACGGGTTCTGTTTCTTCGGCGCCAATCTCGACGGCATCATCCCCGACAGTGGCTGCCACGTCATCGCTGGCCACATACGAATCACCAAGGAAATCCCGCTTGGATTCCTCGATACAGTGCGGCAGCGCGCCAATTGCTTGGATCTCGCCGTGCTTGTCAAAGGCGGCGTAAGTTCCGCGAAAGCCAACAATAACGTGGTTGTGATACACATTCAGGAATACTTCGTTAACGCTTACGTCTTTCATTCGTTTGCCCTCGTTTCGCGGAACCAAGCGGTGACAATAACCTGCCCCACGTCGTACTTGTCTTGCCACCTGCTTGGCACGGAAACGGTGCCGTGACGGGCTTTGCAAACAAGGTTGTTCGTGCCCGTATACACCACGCCCAGCAAACGGCGATTGTGAAACTTGCGGAATATCTCACGTCGCCAAATCGTAATCTCGTCGACGTTGTGATTCCAACTTCCAGTGGTACCGGAAACCATCGTAATCACACACGGGTAACCGATGTCATCACGCTCGTTCGTGCCGACATCTTCCACTTCCTTGTCCCAGCTGATCGTGATTCCCGTATGGATTTTGTTCTTGTCCCACGGGTACTTGCGTATCTTGATCTGCGACTTACTAAGGCCAGGCAGGTCCAGGTTGACGATGCCGTCTCGCACTAACTCCAGCGTCTGTTCGTAAGTGGAACGTGTTGCCATTGCTTAGCTGATAATCGCCCAGTCGCCCAAGTCACTGTAGTAACCTCGCCTGCCGTCCGAGGTCATGCCCTTGTTCCGGCCGTCCGCGCCCATGGCCTGAATCAAGGCGTCTTTCACCAGCGCGTACAACGCCATTTGACCTTCATCGCGAATCAAATGGGCAAACTCAAATTCACACAATCTCTGAAAGTAGGTGAACATTGCGCCAGGCTCGATATCCAACGGGTCGCTGATGACAAACTTCACGCCAGACAATGTGCCAGCCACCGTCGATTCCAGCGTCAGGGACGTGGTGCTCTCCACGCTCTTGATAATGTGCTGGTATTGGTACGGGCGGTCGGATCCGTCTGGTTCGGGATCAATCCCGCCCACCAGCGATGTCGGTTCGGAAATGCCGTTGTCGCTTATGCGTATGACGCAACCTACGTGAGCATCCGAAAATTCCGTGGACGTGCCAGTCACCGTTGCGGAGCCGGAAGTCGTCGCAATCGTGCCTTCGGCGTACTTTTCCACCTTCAGCGGTCGTGGCGAGACTTCCGCCATGAAGTCGTAGGTTCTCGCGGAACTCGGCGGCGGACCAAACTCGATCGACATCCCACCCATGTACGCTCCGTCGCTGCGAAACGTATAAAAACTCGGACGGCTAGGCTGGTAGTTGCCAATAATTCCATCTAGGTAATCGGATGGTGTGTTGTAGCTCAACAGGTAGCTCGTTCCCACTTCCACTACGGGCGAGGCACGTCGAAACGTTGTTCCTAAATCATACAAACTGCGGTAGTACACATACGTCGTGCTGGACACGTCCGCACCGGGGTTGCTGTCGGACTCCAGCGTGACAACGGTATCCGATTCACGCGTCGCAATCCGATAACGAGTGTCGCTAAGGATCACATGACCTAAAGCGGCATTGTTCGGCCAAGTGGCACCCGTCAGCGTCAACTGGCGTTCGTAGGTGCCGCCTGTGTGGTCATATACGACCGTTCCAGTGGACTGCGACGCCTCTGTGCTCACCTGCAACAGACGGTCGTAGTAAGACCACCTGTGGTGATTCGGCATGTCGCGATACGCATTCTGGACCGCCATTTTGGCACGACGCAAATCACGACCTTCACGGTCCACATCGTAATAGTCAAGCAAGTGCTCGACGATGTCTTGGTAGGTCCAGATTGTCTTGCTGGATGCCAATGTCATGCGTCACCCGAAAACAGTGAGTAAACGCGTTGCGGGACAGCATAGACCGTGCCCGCAACGCATCCTCGATGTACTACGCTGCGTGAGTGACGGCATCGCTCACAACCAGCTTACCGTTCGGCAAAACCACCGCGACATAACACGTGGCTGATCCGGAGATGGTCAGCGACAGGTCAATGTCGCCGTCCGTTTCGCTGATCGCGTACAAGATTTTGTCCGCCACCAATTGCTCGATCGCACCATCCGTACCAGCGGCAATCGTATAGTCGTCCGTATTGAAGGCGGCACCAGCAGCATCCGCCAACAACAGAATCGTTACCGCTGAGGCGACTGTCATGGCGTCGCCGTCCGGGTCGTTCAACTGAATACCGACAACAATGGCGTCGGAAGATTCGGACCCAATGGAAAACGTCGCGCCGCCAACACCCTGCGCCGTTTGCAGAGCGGTGATGTTGGTCTGGTTTGTGGTCACCTGATTCAGGTGGGTTTTGACATCATTGCCAGCCGTCGGGTTGGCCAATGCGGTCGTTAAGCAATCACGCGTTTGACTTGAAATCGTCATTTCTCTCTCCTGTTATAGCTTGAGTGCATGCTTGTCCAGGACTTGCTCGCGCAACTCCCGTTCTGGTTTTTTCTGGTTGCTCGGATCTTGACGCAAACGGCCAACTTCTTCCCTGACAATACTTTCCGCCAAAGGTACCTTCGGGTTCTTGAGCGGATCCTCTTCGGGCTGCCTGGCCTTCACGTTTACTGTTCCGCGACAGCCCCAGCCACGCTTCTCGCAGACGTCGCGAATGCGACCCTTGCCGTCGCCTGCGGACAGAAACGCCTCGGGGTCTCCCACATACCTGGCGAGCGGTTCGTAATAAAACATGCCGGATGTCGGATTGAATCCTTTGCGGCGAGCTGCCGAGATAACTTCGTTCATCCCCTCCACGTCGCCATCAAATTGTTGTTCTAGCGTGCCGATGCCAGACAAAAACGTGGTGTCGGTATTTATGCCGGGGCACTTCCTCGACTCCAAAATACCCTTTAGACGATCAGCGTTTTTACGCTTTTCTGACTTGCTTTCGTTTAACGGCGGGCTATAGACCGCTTTGCCGTCGACAAACGATACCTCGTGAGACACCCCGTTAATCTTCAGAACGTAGGCCATAATCATGCTTCCTGTTGGATTGCTGTTTTAACGCGCCTAACTTGATACGCGCCTCTTCGCGGGCTTTTTCAAATTCCAGTTCGGTCATCTCGTCCTTGATGTCCATCGACTGTTCATGGCTGTCTTCGGCGTGCTCCAGATCCTGAATGTGCTTGTCGTCGGCGTGCTCCAACTCGGCGATCCGGCGTTCGTTCTCAAACTCCAAGTCCAACTGCTTCTTGGCCAGTTCGATCTGCGAATCTCCCGCATCTTTCTGGGATTCCGCCTGCTTAATAGCCAACTCAATGGATTTGATGTCCACGTCCAATTGCTTGCCTTGAAGCTCTGCCTGCGCCTTGCCCATCTCCATCTGCTGTTGCTGCTGCTGCAACTCCATCACTTGCGGATCTGGTGGAGACTGCTGGCGTGGACCCATTTCCCATTCGGAAACGTCCTGGTCCATCGTTTCGCCCAACGCCTTGATAAATCCGTTCAACGCTGCCGTATCACCAGTGATATCCGCGTGCTTGGATAACTCGGCCAACATGTACTGAGACATGTTTTGCAAGTTCGCATGGTCTCGGTTCTTGTTCGGCTTGCGGGCGGAACCGGCTTCCACCGTCGCCTTCATCTCACGCACGACCAGTTCGGGATCCTCGTTGGCGATTAACTGATCCCATAAGTGTGACCCCACCTGCCCCATTAACGGACGAATGTCCCGCCCCGTGACATTCCACCGCGCCGCGAACTTCTCCAAGTTGGCGGCTTCCCCTTGCCACTCTTCTACCTTCCCGGCCATGTATTCCGGACGAACCGATGTCATCTCTTGCTTGACGTTAATGTCCGCTGCCGTGCGCGACTGCACGCCGCCGGGGTTCATGCCGTACAGCAAGTCGGTCAAACCAACCCGCTTGTCGAACATGTCGGACACAATTTCAATCATGCGGAAAATATCAAAATTCACTTCCGGCTGCTTCAAGAATTGCACCATGTCGTTGATGCTCTTGTGCGCGGAGTCGTTGATTTCAATGAAGCATTGGTAGTTGCCCGACTTCAATTCGGACTCGACGTTCTGGGCGGCACTCTTCAGATAAGCGATGATGTCCCGCGTGCTGCTGTATACGCGGCTGCACAACAAGGAAATCATCACGTTCAAAAACATCAGTTCGCCCAGGCCCGTGGACATGGGCGCGATCGGCCACGGGGAACCAGGACGACGATAAAAGTCCAACAACGCGACCGGGAAACGGTCGTCTCGCCAGTACGGGACAGGCCACTCAAACGCCTTTTTAACGTCTTCATCACGGGCATTGCGGATCTTGGTGCTCGGAGCATTCAGCGGGTAATCCACGCCGTCCGAAACGCAAATGTAGGCGTAATCCCCTACAACCTTGTCGAATGCGTCGTTCAGGCTGGTGTGGACTCCGGACATGCGGGAACCGGCGCCACCCCTCGAATACACTTCGTACCAAACCATCAGGTCGAATGTCTTGCCGTGTGTGCGGTGCATCTTGTCGGCATCGCTCTGCTTGCTGGATCGGCTGTCCGCACTTTCTAGCGAACCACGACCCTCCAGGCTCCCCTTGGGAAGATTGAAGTGACGCTCGACTTTGTAGGTTGGCCAAACGTGACGGCGGGCAATCCACATCGCGTCGGATAACGTGGGGTCTTCCGAATCAGGATCAATAAACAGGTTGTCTACCGAATCGTAAAAGCAACCAGTTAGCGTTCTGCCGGAACCTGGGAAACGGTACTTCTCAACCCATAAGCACCCACGCCCCTTTACCAGAGCTTCGGTTATCGCCAGCTCGCTATGCCGCGCCAAACCACCGCCAGGCTGCTCGCGCTGGCTGTAGTTAAGGTACTTGGACATCAGGCTGTTGCGAGTGGTATTGGTTACCTCCTCGCTCTGCTGCTGCTGCATTACCTGTTGAAAGATTTGCTGCGTAATCTCTTCCTGCGGATCCCCAAACAACTCTGGTGACAATTCCAGTCGCTCGTAGTTCTTGACGGTTCGCTGTGGGTATTTCCAGTACAAGACCGGACCCACCAAGGCGACCAACTCAAACGCCTTGTTCAGTGTCACCTTGAACTTCGGGGCAATGTTGCCGTCCATGTAGTTACGGCGAAAATCGTCCTTCCACATGAATCCCAAGTCGCCCGAGAAGAATTGTTCGCACTGCTTGCCGACAGCGCTGAACGCTTTCTTCGCAGTTATGGCGGCACCGATCTTGTCAATCCACCCTTGGGCGATCGGTCGCATGAATTCGTAGTTGCGGATTTCCGCCATAACTCAACCCGTGCTAGGAAGCGACTGGATCACTCAAGTGATGACGATCGTAAATCTCTTCCACGTCGGCCTTCTTCAATCCCAGGCCGCGAACTTTCGTGCAGACATCCTGGAACGCAAATTCCTTGGACAATTCACATACGCGGCTCACCTTGCGGTCACGATCCGTCATGTCGAAGCTGCCTGCTGGCGGCAGGAACCATGGGTGGTAGTCCCAGCCACCGTTACGCGTAGCAGCGGGCGTGGGATGACCCTTGGAATCTCGCAGGCACGAATCGTTAATGTGGTACACGGTCGGTCGCGATTCGATCGTTCCGCCATGCTTGTCCATAATGCCAATTCGCAGAACTCCACGAGGACTGGTTTCCAACACAACCGCCGGTTTGGGCTGGTTGTTGTCGTTGGCGTGTTCGTAAAAGTGAACGGGAGTGCCGTTCGGCGGTGCGACGGTAAATGGGTTCATGACTTTCCTCGGCGGGTTAAACAGTTGCCGGTCCCAAGTTGATTGAATCCGGTGACTTCTTCTCTTTCTTCTTACGCTTTCCCAGCAACGTTAAATACAGCTTGTGCATCGAACTGCTGGGAGCGCTCGATTCCATGGGGGCAATCCAAACAGGCTCGCGACTCGCCCAGTATTCCAGGCATACTGCCAAGTCGATCTTCTGTCCGCTGTCGGGCTTGTATTCGATTGGCAGCCCTTCACGAACCGCCTTCATGTACTCGGTAAGCTGGTAGCACAGGTTGGGGCAACGCTGCTTGACAATCCTCAGTTTCGGCTTCCCGTTGCTGCGAATCGTCATCCACGACTGCAGCTTGACAATCCGGCCAGCGACGTCATCGCTGCCCCAACTGAATCCGCTACCGGTCTCAACGCATCGCAAAAGGTTCTCTTCAAACGCACGCTGATAGTTTCTCTCAATCGTGGTGTTAAACCCCATCGGCGTTTGGCGTCCCGCTCGCGGATCAATAATGAACCGCTCGAACATATAGGATTCGGTGTGCTTGCGAATCTCTACTGCCAGTTTGTCCGCGTCCAGGCGGGGAATGTATATTTCCTGGTACGGCACCACATAGTCGCCTAGCGTGCGGGGCGGGATGGCACACAACAAAACACCCGGAAAGGATGTGCCCGGATCCAGGATCAACTCTCGCGTCCAGTCTCGCGGCGGTTCGTAGTTGTTGTCTCGCAGAATGCGGCTTAACTCGTCCTCGCCGTCACCGTCGATAATGGCGGCATGTACGCTGTCGCTGAACGATGGATACATCCGCAAGCTGTCGGTGTTGTATTCGCCGCGGTCGCGAGCCTTCGCCTCTTCCTCGGACCATCCCTCCAGCGCCTCTCGCTTGGATTCTTCGCTCAAGTGCGGATTGCCAGACATCGTCAGCAGGAACTCACGCACCAGTGGGTTAGGATCGCTAGCACACTCCTTGGCACGGTCGGTCAGCTTACGCAAGGCGTTGTTGCTGGTTTGCGGCCAACTGGACCACACCAGCCTGCCCCGTCGATCCACCAGACGCGCCTGCCATTCGGCATAGTGCGAAGGATACTTGATCGCTTCGTCAATCCAAATTTCATCGACCGGGTCGCCAGCCTTGACTTCACCGCTGGAAGTAAAGGCGTAAATCTCGGCCAAGTCTTCCCGCGTCTCCGGATTCCAAACCACACATTTGGTAAAAACACGCTCGCCTTTGTTTTCCCAGGAAAAACTGTTTGGCTTGATGTAGCGAGCGGGTATTAGCGGCGGCGATGGCTTCGCGTCCGCACTGCGGTCTCTGTCCAACACAGGATCAAATGCACGCCATTGCTTGGTCTTGTCGTCACGAATGATTTTGAATAACCCGGAACGGAATAGCAGGCGATACAAAGTCTGGCCAATGTGATTCTGGCCATAACCGATTACCCACATTGTCAAGCAGCGACCTTTTTGCCAAGGCAACCGACATTCAATCTCCTGCCCCTGATCGTCATGAATAGGCTGATCCGTGGCAATCGACGCGAACCGGACTGCGGATACCGTGCTCTTGCCGCTGCGGTTCCCGCCTCTCATGAGAGTTTCGCGAGACGCGTTCCTGAAAAACGGCGTCTGGGTCGGCAACGCACGAAACAACTTCAACGCTTCGCAACGACGCTTTGCAAGCTCGGCTACCGCTAACAGTTGTCTATCTGTTGCTTGGACCACTAATCAGGCTCGCTCATGTCCGGTTCCAGGTTCGGAACGCTCTCCACGTCCAGCACACTCTCTTGCTGCTTCAATAATTCAGCCAACAGTCCAGGATCCTCTCGCAACGCCTCAATCGCGACGTCACGCCGAAACGCACTGTCGCTCTTAACCAGGTCCTGAACCAGTGAAATCAGCGTGGCTTTTAAGTCGTCGTCGGCAATCCCGGACAAGTCGGCGTTGACCTTCTCGTCGTTTGCCTTCATCATCGAGGCAAACATCTGGTGATACCTTTGAATCACCTGCTCTTTGTGATGAAATACAGCCAACTCTTCGGGCGGCAATCCCTCGCCACGAACACGCTGCACATCCTCCACCATCATCTCGGCAATACGCTCGACACCGCCAACCTTCTGCTTGAACGCTGCCAGCAGGTCAGGAAGGTCTCGCGACGCCTCACGCGTCTTCAACGCCTTCGATATCTCGCGACAAGCGGCGGCGATTGCTCGTTGCTCGGCCACTTTTTGCCTTTCCCAGTCACGCTTGCGAACCGCTTTCAAGCAGCCCGGACATCGCGCCCTGACAATACTCGCCTTTGGGACAACCTTCCGGCACCCAGGACAAAACTGCTTGTAAGGCGATAACTCATACGGCGATGGCATTCGTAAAAAAAAAGCGAACGAAGAAGCCCCCCGTTCGCTCTCTCTGCCCCCCGATATGCCCCGACGGGCGTCGTGCGTCAACGTCAACTAGCGGTAGTGCGAGTTGCTGTCGGTGTCTTTGTTGCCCTTGCCCAACTCAGCTCGCTCGGTCGAAACGTTTTTGACGGTTTCTTCTGGAAGAGAACTCTTGCCATTGCCGGCCTTGCGGTCAGCTCCGTAGTCCGAGTCTCGACCACCATGCTTGTGATCAGCCATGCTTTGCCTTTCTTAGACGGTGAAGTCCACCAATGCGCGGAACTTGTCGCCCGCCGAACCCGAGGTCTTAGCCGCCAACGAAACGCCAAAGCGGCTGTCCGCGTCGTCCGTGCCAAACACGTATTCGCGAGTGTTGCCGCTGGCTGCGGTACACAATTCGTCGCGAATTGCAAGGCTGGCCGAGCCGTCGTAGCGAACTTTCGTGGGCCCTTTGACGATCAGCCAAAAGTGCGTGTCGTTGGAAACGGTCGTGACGTCGGGATCAACAACTCCAATTCCATGTACGTCGTCGCCAGCGGCAGCATTCACAGCCTTGCCGGGACCATACGTGCTGCCGGTGTCCCACAAAACGATTTGACCACCACTCAGGTTGCCACCAGATTCGTTCTTCACCCACACCGCTTCCACGGTCATGCCGCTCAGCTCAGCCTTAACGCCGGTGCCCGAGCGATCAACGTCTTCAAAAAATGCTCGGTAGCCCAACAAATTTTCCAGCTCTCCGGAAACTGCCGTTTCACCAAGGTTGTATGGAACAAGTCTTTCAGTCATCGTTTATCCTTTGTTGATCTGATGGCTTTGGTGCTGGCCAACTCGCTTACGCGTATGCAGCGTATTTCGCAAAATGCTTGGGGTTGAAACGAAGGTTCCCGAAAAAGCCCACGAGAAAAAGGTCCGACAGGCTCGTCGTGTCCCACTCAGGACCTTCGGTGTAGAAGAAATCGTCGTGAATGCTGAACAGCAACATTTCACCAACGTTCACGCCGTAGCCGGTTCCAGCAGGACAGTCGTATTCCTGCTTGACCATGGCACCGTTGAAGCTCAAGACGTCCGGGAAGCCCAGGTCGCTCGCAGACTTGTGAGGAATCGTGTTGCGGAACTTGGTTTCCTGGTAGTCCTCAAACTCGTCGTACAACTCGCTTGATAGCAAGTGGCACATCGGAGCCATGTCGTCGCCGCCCAGGGTCTTGCACCACGTTCTGGCACGACGCATGACAACGCTGCAGTTGTCTCGCCATGTCGTCGCGGCACTCGGCCAGCCGGTCGAACTGTAATTGATCAGCTTCGGCGCGATGTAGTCGTATTCGCTCGAACCCGTCCCGTAAGGCCAGTCAGTCGCCAGCGTGGCATTCGGAGAAGTGGACAACGCGGAAGTCCACGTTCCGCCAAGATTTCCCAACGCAGTGCTCTTGCCGGCGTAGGTGTCCGATGGATTGGCGACAATGTCGCCAGCAACGGTGTTGCCGTCATCGCCCATGAAGGACTCAATGCCCAACAGGCGGTTGCTGTTTCCGCTGGCGTTGCCATCCACATACAGCTCGCCGCCAAAGTTGTCGCGAAGGGACTTCACCAGGTCGTCCATTTTCGTGCCGTACAGATCAACGATCGCCAGAGGATCCTTGTTCATCATCTTCTTCTTCAGCGTAAGCCGATCCGTGCCAACGTAGCCGCGAACGTCCACGGTCAACTGCTCGTAAGCATCGTGTTCGCTGAAGGTCTGCTGGCCAGCATCACCGTTCTGGCGAATCTCCGGCTGGCGAGCCTTCACGTTCCACGTGCAGGACACCCCGCCATCACCCAACTTGATGCGACCCTGCTGACGCAGGTAAGACAACCAAAAACGCTTTCGAATCGTCTGGTCCGCAGCACCCTTGAGGTATTTAGGTGCTGTGTTTTTTACGGCGATGATACCTTCGCTCATGTTACTTTACCCCTGTAATTTCTGAAAAACCGCAACGAAGGAAAACACCGTGTTGCGTAAGTTTGCTCTATGACCTGATACAACTAAGCACCGGCGTAGTTACGCCCCAGGATTTCCGCGTTTTGCGGATCTCGTAAAACCGCATCTCGGAATGACAACCCATGATCGATTTCACCAGCTGCGTCCGACGCCTTGCTTGCGCCGTTGCGGTTGGTGTCACGCTCTGGAATGTCAGTCACCCTGTCCAGAAAACGCTTCTCTTCTGCCTTCGCCTTGCCAGGCTTGGAAGCAGATTCGCCTTTTGGCTCCGGCTTGGATTCAGGTCTCTTGGCGGGATGCTGAAGCTCGGCCTGAGATAACGCGTATTTGTGAATCAACGCAGGATCGGAAAGTCCAAACACTTCCTTGGCTTCACGCTCGGCCAGGTTGTACGTTCGGCCGCGTTCGCTCAACACAACGTTGCCGCGAGAATCAATCTTTGGATTCCCGGTCTCGTCCACCTCAAAGAAGTCTCTCTTACGGGACTGAAAGAAACTACGCAGTTCGTTCTGATGCTTCTCTTCGGCAGCACGCTGCTGAATCTGCTCCTCAAGAGTCTTGACGCGAGTTTCAACCTGCTCCTGGTATTCCTTTCGCAAGTCTTCGCGAATCGAATCCAGGTACTCCTTCCCACCAGCCTCCAGCATGACGCCCCAGGGGTCGTCCACCATGCGGCGCTGAATCTGACGCTGATGGGCATACCAGCGGTTCGCCTCTTCGGCTACTTCCGGACTATCGTATTTCGTCCTCGGGACGTAGCGCTCCGCTTCATCGTCCCACGTAACACGAGACTCCCATTCGGGATTGAATTTCGGCCAGGCGTCACCCTCGCTTTTGGCGGCGGGTTCGGCGCTGGCCGGCGCCCGCCAAGCGCTGTCTTCTTCTGCCTTCTTGGCTTCAGCAAGGTTCTTTTCGTACTCGGCTCGCTCGGCCTCGATCGCGGCTAATCGCTCCTGAAGCTCGGCATGCTCGTCAAAGAACGCCTCCAGCTTCGGGGCTAGATCCGCGTCCGTTTGCAGGTCGTCACCTATCTGGTAGTTTTTCTGCCGTAGGTGATTGACAATGTATGCAGGGGGCGAAGTCTCTGGCTCGGAAGCAGTGGGTGATGACGATTCGCTGGCTTCTTCGCCCCCCTGTTGCAGATCGTCTGTGCCAGGCTCTGCGTCAGGTTCCAGCTCCGGCTCTGTCTCTCGCGACTGCTCTGCCTGCTCAGAAAGATGCTTCCGCGCCAAATCTGCAAAGTTGAGTTCTTCTTGTCGTTCTTCTGACATGCTGGATTCCATTGCTTGCGGGCTGTAGTGGAGTTATCCCCCACACAACAATACTAGGGAGGTTTTACAGCCTGCACCGCATGTCCTGACAAATTTCAACAAAAATGGCATATCATGACGAGTTTTCACTAAAGAGTAGAGTCTTCGCACTATTGTAGTGTGTAGGAGAAATCACACACTATGGAACAGTCGACAGCCTGCCGAATCCTATCGGAAGACCCATTCCTGCTAAGTGAAGGTCCGCAACGCGTTCGCAAAAGCCGAAGCAGCTTGTGGATGCTGATCATGAAGGGACGCGAACGACAAGACGGGAAAACCATCTATCTCGAATCGTGCCGCCTCGAAGGAGGGCTGGCAACAAGTTGCGATGCCCTGCAAAGATTCCGAGCCAAGCTCAACGACTTTTCAGAAAAGGATACGAAGTGATGCGGGAAGATGTGGAAAGCAAGTACCAGGACGTCGAAGATACTTTTATGTCCTTGGCCGAAACGATGCAGTCGCTTCAAGAGGAAATGTCGCAACTACGCGAGGCGGAAGAAAACCCGTTCCCGCCGCAGGTCCGGGTCGCCATGGACTTCCTCAGACTCTGCCACGAAGCCATCACCAATTACGTCGACGTTGCGGACTCCATGGACGAACCAGAAGAATGGCAAATGCAAAGCGTGTCAACAAGAGTGCTTGCCCAAGCCGAGGAGGCCACTCGCGACGCGGCCTGTCAGGTGATATTCAATTTTATGAAGGACATCCCCATCACCTCAAGAGGGTAACATGAAGACCGGCAGTTGCGCGATTGTCGTTTTAGCTCCTGTTTTTGTGGTGCTTTTCAAGTTATCAAAGTGATAACTTGATCCGTTGCGATTGCCGGATGACCAGGCGTCTGTTGGCCCTTATCGCTTACCCGCCTTTTCGCGGGTGATTGCACGGCTATCAGGCACCGGGTCTTTGCCGTCCCAGAATGTGTCTACGATGCGCTTCCAGTTGTTGTGGTACCAGTCCGAACAGGTGTTGGGATGCCAGCGCCTGTGTGTGGTTTTGCCAAAACGAATCTTGCCGTAACGGGGCAGGATGTCTCGACGCTGGCGATGTGCGTCGATCACTTCAAGAACATCACTGATCTTTTCCCATGTAGGCGTTTTACCCGTTTGGGGATCTATTCCGTTACGCCTCATGTGAACCATCAGGAACGCGTCGTAGATGTCGTCCATGTTGGGAACGAGGATGCGCCCCGCGCTGTTGTGGTGCTGCTTGAATCCAGGAGGAATCTTGCAGTTCCAACGCTTCCCCTCCGCTTTCAGTCGACTCAGCGCCCCCTTGGTTCGAATCGACGTGGATTCTGACTCCCATTCGGCCAAAACGCACATCAAGCGAATTGACAGTTGTCCCATCAGGGACGTCGAATCCAGCCCGATGTCAACGAAGTGGACGTGAATGCCACGCTGCTCCCAGTCTTTCAGTGTTTCCATCATGTCCATAATGCTTCTCCAGGCACGGTCCAGCCTCGCAAATACGACATGATCACCAGACTGCAGCTGCTGATCGAGAAGTTTTCCTTGCTGTCGTTGTCGGAACGGGTTTTTGAAAGCACTAACACCTTCATCAACGTAGTTGGCACCATGGCGAAGGCCAGGATGCGAGTTGAGAAGGCGTTGAATATACGCGTCATTGCGGCGCTGCTGTGCATTCAGTCCTAGCCCACTTTCCACGCTATCAAGATGGGATACGCGTCGGTAGCCGAATACACGACCAGGCAAGGCTTCGGGCGATTCGTCGAGTTTAGTGAAGTTGTATTCGGATGGCAGCGAAGGAAGCGTCGACTTAATTCGACCGGCTTCCGTTTTTACCTTCTGCTGGTGTATCGCCAAGGCTTCGCGAGTGCGCTCGCTAATCATGTCGGATTTGAATTGCGCGACGGCTGCCAGAACATTAGCAATTAGCATTCCGTTTGCGGATGTCAGGTTGAATCGCTCGGTAATCAAATGGACCGAAATGCCTCGCTTGATCCAATGCGGGACCGTGCGGGCAAAGTCCGAGACATTACGAAAGCCGCGGTCGATGCTGTAAATGATGACGTGATCGCCGTCTTCAATGATATCTACCATCTTCTTGCCTGCCGGTCGCTGATAGATCCGCTTTTTCCAGCCCGACTGCACTTCGTCTACGAACATGCCGCAATCTTCGCCCAAGGGAAACGCGTATTCTGCCCACTGCACCCCTTCGGGAGACAGAACTTCGTCGAAGAACTTCCGGCCGGCTTCCTTCTGAATGTCAGTGGAAACCCCGTCCCTGGATGTGCTGATATGAGATACTCGGCAATAGCAGTAAGCGCGTGACATGTCCTAACCTTTGGCCGTGTTTTCTATGAAATAGTCGAACAATTTATAGGATTATTACGAAAAGTAGAGTGTTGGGCAATACCCCACATTTCGATGTTGTTAAAATGTGTCCAGCGGACTACTTGTATTACTACTTGTATTATAGTGCGAGAAGGACTTCGCCTTGAAACGCTTGAATTATTCTAGCCAGGAATTTCTTGACTTAATCGATGAGTATCAACGAAGCGGAGATGTGTCCATTTACCAACACCTGTTTATGACATTGGTTCCGCTGGCAAAGTCGGTTGCCTTGTCTTATAGGAGACCCAAGGGCGTGGATCTCGAAGATGTTATCTCCGAGGCCCAGACTGCGATTCCTGATATCCTTTCCGGCTATCGACGCGACATAAGCGTCAAACTGTCAACGTATGCCTACCCTGCCATGTATCGAAAAATCGACCATTATTGTCGTCAAAACGCGACCGTGATTCGCAGGCCGCTACCCTTTCACATGCCAGACAGACTTCGCGAAGCCTACGATTTTGCGGCAATTGTCTTTCAGGGATTGCGCGACACGGCGTCCGACGACAACGGGCGCTGGGAAGAATCTGCTGAAGCGAAGGTCTTTGCCGAGGAAGTGCTTGGATTCCTGGGGGCGCGCGCCAGGGATATTGTAAGATCGTCGCTGATGTTCAACGAAGACTGGCAAGACATTGCAGCGCGTCATTCCATCACGCCGCAAATGGCTATCAACGAGTTTGAAGACGCCATCGGACATCTTCGTGAACAATTTGGGGAAATTTGACGAGTGGGGTATTCCCCACTGCGGCAATGTTGTGTAGAATTCTTCGCAGGCAAACACAAGGCCCCCGTGGGGCGCTCGTCCAGTGGCATGATGCCCCCCCCCACATCGTAACACGGATGCGGCGAGCGCCCCATTTTTGGGAGAACCCATTTTTGGGAGAACTGTTATGGCATCATTTAACCGAGTTATTTTGATTGGTAACATCACCCGAGGCATTGAGCTGAAATACACTCCAGGTGGCACGGCGGTCACGGAGCTTGGGTTGGCTGTCAACGATCGCCGCAAGGGCAAGGACGGCGAATACGTGGAAGAGACGACGTTCGTGGAAGTTACCGTGTGGGGGAGGACGGCAGAGATCGCCAACGAGTATTTATCCAAGGGGCGATCGGTCATGATCGAGGGCCGTTTGAAGTTGGACACATGGGAGAAGGACGGCGAAAAGAAGTCGAAGATCCGCGTAGTATGCGAAAACCTGGTTTTGCTGAGCGACGGCAAGCGTGACGGTGAACGCGGTGGACAGCACAGTGCTTCGAATAGTTCCTCGGCAAAGCGATCTTCTCCCCAAACGAGATCGCAACCGGGCGCCGAAGAAGTAGACGAAATCCCGTTTTAGGAGGTGACTGTGAACTGGTATCAAGATTTGGTTGACTTTCACCAGAAGTTCGGATGCGCGTATCAGGTGCGTCCTGGAGATGTTGACAAGCAGACACGCGCACTTCGCAAAGAGCTGATTCGCGAAGAAACCGGCGAGCTGTTTGACGCCATGGACGCCGTTGACTTGGCTGACATTGCCGATGGGATTGTGGATTCGATCTACGTGTTGCTGGGCACGGCAGTCAGCTACGGGATTGATATTCGTCCTGTGTGGGACATCGTTCACCGCGCCAACATGGCCAAGGAAGGCGGGACAACTCGCGAAGACGGCAAGATCCTGAAACCCGCCGGGTGGGCTGCTCCTGATGTGGAAGGCGAGATTGAGCGTCAGAGAATTTCAGAGAATTGAAGCGTCGGGGAATTGAAGATGAGTCAACCAAGCCCTGACCGGGTGAAAGGCACCCTGAGAGAGTCCCGTTCAAGGAGGCGGCGCAGCCCTTGGGTGCCACTGCGCCATTTAACGACACGAAATTGAGGTTTAAGACATTGAGGTTTAAGACATGGCATGGATGACACTAAGCGAAGCCGCTGAGTACCTGGGATACACGAACAAGAGACTTGCTTCGCGTTGCCGGCGTCGTTTGATACGTCACGTCCGTATTGGCGGTCGTGGACGACCTGGAAAATCGGGCAGCGGCGAATATCGCTTCAAGCGTGAATGGCTTGACGGCTATCTTGCCAGCATCACCATCAAAGAGCGGCTTTAACGGCCAATCCCCACGACTGAGGTCAGCGGGCGGCGGCCGTTGACTTTGATTTCATGTGCAGCGTCAACCGCCGCTCCGCTGCACCGTTTTGTTTTTGTTAATCGGATTTTGTGCGATGGAAAGCTGCGAAGAATACGTAACGATTCCAGTGGTGAGAAACCTTTCCGGACTCGTCGAGGATCGGCAGGGCGAATTAAATATTCCGCAATCATTGGCATATCAACTATCGGCACTGCTGGATGGCGGCGTTGAGATTCGGTTGTCCGCGTGTTTGGAACGACGATCGACAGGACTGCGATTTCTTCGCGTGTCGTTCGAGCCCGTCGAAGCCGCCAACGTGTCATCCGATTAACGACTGAGATAAACCGGCGGCAGAAAGCAAAGACGATGACCAGCGAGAAAACGAAACCGAAGCGAACGAAGGTTGAGCGGCCGGAAGATTGCCGCTCAGGTTCACCGCTTTGTTACATGGTTCGCGTCACCAAGTCGCAAGCCGCCGTAATGCGCGAGGCGTTGGAGTTCTACGCGCGGCTGAAGGCAGGCCAGATCGACATGGTTTTGCATGATTGCTACATCGACAGGTTTGGTGCTGGCGATTGGAACCACGACACGAAAACCGAACATTGCAACGCATTGAAGCGGGCGATTTTTCCAGAGTTAAATTTGAATGCGAGCTACGGCGTTGGCAGTAAAACCTATCCAGAACAAGGTATTGCATGGGATATCATGCAGGTGTTACGTCACAAGTTGGCGTGGGACCGTGTTGCGGAAGAAGGCAAGGAAAAGCCTGATTACCCGATGCAAGTGCAGTACGGCAGTCCAATGGCATTCAGTAGCGAACCACTGCCGCAAATTGAATCCATGTACGGCCCGGATCACGCGGCCGAGAAAGGACGTTGAACAATGAAAGACCTCAAGGAACAACCGGAAAGCGTGGACGGCTCGCGTGCATCCGATTGTTCAACGATCGTTGCGGATGACTCGCAGGGTACGGGCTGGAATTGTGAGTGTGGAAAGTCCTACGCAGCCGGAAACAGCGAAGCGGCCCGCCGTGGATTCGTCGAGCACGCCTTGTTTTGCAAGCACGCCCAGTTGCGGCTGGCGACCGAATACAACGCCGATCTTTCGGACGATGCCTTGATCTACGCGGGATCGGCAACCGTGGAAATGTGGCAAAACCATGTCACGCAAATGCAGTTGGCGATGTGGCCAACGATGGACCAATACGAACGTGCCGCCGTGTTTCTCCAAGCGAGAGACAAGGCTTGTCGAGGTAACCCGCCGCGCGAAAAGCGTTGACTCACCGATCAGCGCTGTTCGCGGTCGGGTTCACCGTTTTGTTAATCGCTTATTCGGTGAGATGGGATGTCACATTGGGCGTTTCGACAGATGGCCAATTGAGCTACGGAGTTGTGTTTGACGAGGGCTTCGAGTTCCCGTGGGATGCCGACGAGTTCGACGGCGACATTGAAGAGTGGTGGAAGCACGTCAACGGATACGACAACCCGCACTATTGCCCGTTCACGGAAGCGGGCGAATACAAGGACGACGCGCCCGTGACCGTTGACCAGTTCGGGCAAAAGAGTGTGAAACACGACGACCCGCGCGTCTCGGCATACTACGAATACCGCCGAAAGTGGATGTCCAGCAACCCCGTCCCGATTGAGGTTGTGAATTATTGCAGTGGTGACTGCCCGATGTACGTGTTGGCGGTGAAACATATCGAATGTAGCCGTGGATACCCGCAAGAAATTGACCCCGCGTTGCTGGAAGTGACCGATGATGACAAACAGCGGCTCCGTGATTTTCTGGAGCGATTCGACATTGAAGCGGACGAACCGAAGTGGTGGCTAACGAGCTACTGGGGCTGATGCGATTAACGTTAAAGGTCAGGCGGCCGGGATTTCGCCTCACCATAATCGCAGGCGATGACCCGGATCGCGTTCACCGATTTGTTATCCGCTTGGTCGTCCAATGGTAGGACGCTGGAAGTCGCGACCACGGCCCCAGACGATTGCAATCGCCATGACCGTGACAGAAACCAGAAATGCGGGGTTCGATTCCCTGCCCAAGCTCTTTGGTGGAGAGAAGGCCAAGGCCGCAAGGTACAGCCGAGGGACAAAGCCAAACGCTGGCCGTGATCGTGGCGGCAGTCGCGAATGCCAAAACGTAGCCTACAAGCGGTGCGTCAAACCGCTGCCTTTTTCCGTGTCACCGTGATGCGGCGAACGCCTACGATTCACCGGGCAACCGGAGAAAGCTATGAGTACAAAAAACGGTCAGTCGGTTGCTCCCGTGCAATCGGATTGTTCTACCGCGCTTCGCTGTGAAAGGTGCGGCATCGCGGATGATACCGTGATTGATCTGGATACTGGGTCGGCGTGCCATCCAGAGTTGATTAATTGCATCGAGCGGTTGAAGGCGGCATTGCCAAAGACATGCGACGGAGTGCCAATCGTGCCGGGAATGGATCTGTTTACGTGCTATTGGGCCGACACGAAAGCGGACACAGTTGAGGGGTTCGGCGTTCATTTGAAACAGCCGACGATTTGGGCGAACGGGGAAGCGGATGAAGGTTGGTTGTTTGCTGATCGCGACAAGTGCGAAGAGGCTAGGGCTAGTCGGTAGAACGCTTGTGATAACCCGGTTTGCGGGCCAACAGAAAGGACGTTGAAGCGATGACAGACATTGCCGAAGCGAAAGACGTTGAAACCACGGACGACGAGCAAACTCGGCGTTCATCACATTGTTATCCGATTGTTGCGCACCGGACTATGATCCACGCCATTTGTCCTCACGGTGGCTGGGATTATTACGAGGTCGAGTATCAGCCAACGGCGTTTATGACGACCGAAGATTTCCAAGACGCTTGCGATGCAGTACGAGGAACCGAAGCGTATCAAGAGGCGATCGCCGAACGGTTGGCGTCATATTTGATGGACGGAGAATTGACGGTTACGGGCCGCCACGGATCGAACACAGAGACGGTATGTAAAATGGAGATTAAGACATGAGGATTTACCTTTGCGGGCCAATCAACGCTTGCACGGATTCAGAAGCAAAGGACTGGAGGGAGTTCATCAAGACACACCACGGGTTGACTGCATGGGCAAAGTTCATCGACCCGATGGTTAGAGATTACCGAGGACGAGAACACGAGGACTATCGCGAAATCGTAGACCTAGACAAACAGGACGTTCGATCCTGCGATGTGATTCTGGTGATGTACACGAAGCCAAGCGTCGGCACCGCAATGGAAACCTACATGGCGTGGACACTGGGCATTCCGGTGATCGTCATTGACCGATCAGGGAAGCCGATTTCGCCTTGGATGCGATACCATTCTACGGCGATTGTCTCGGACGAGGCCGAAGCAGTTCGCAAGTTGCGTCAATGGAAACGGACATGAGGCATTACCACGGGACACCAATCGGCGGAACCAGAGCGTCGGCGGACGAGTTTGCCGATGGACGGCTGCTTTTGGTGCCGTGGAAACGACCAGAAGACCTGGAGCGAGCGCAGACATTAAGCCGTGGTTTCATGGTGGACAATTCGGCGTTTTCGTTTTGGTCAACAGGAGAAAAACCGAATTGGATGGATTACGTGAAGTGGTGCCGAACCTTTGCACGACATCCACGATTTGATTTTGCATTGGTCCCTGACGTGATCGACGGAACCGAGAAAGACAACAACGATTTGCTGCGAATCTGGGACAAGCACGGTTGGCATCCCGTGAAGATCGCTGGTTGCCCAGTATGGCATTTGCACGAATCGCTGGAACGGTTGGAAATGCTGTGCCGTCATTGGGATCGCGTGGCATTAGGGTCAAGCGGCCAGTGGCCGACGCCCGGCGTCGGTTCGTGGTGGGACCGGATGAACGAAGCATTCGACGTGATTTGCGACGACGACGGATTCCCGAGAGCGAAGATTCACGGATTACGCATGCTGCGTAGCGACATCGTTACGCGGTATCCGTTTGCGAGCTGCGACAGCACGAACGCAGTGCAAAACGGGACACGGGAAGCGAAAAAGAACCACGTCGATACCGGATGGGGGAAGGCGACCATCGCAAGACGGATGGAACGCTCGCAAAGCCCGTCAAGATGGGTCCGTGGTGACGTGCAAAGAGAGTTTGAGTTGATCGGATAACGACTGAGGTAACGCGGCCGGGAGACCGCGTTGACTAAACCAGAACGCTTGACCCGGCTCGCGTTCACCGCTTTGTTATCTGCGGCTTTGTCATGCTGGCTCAAACTTGCGTGTGTAACCTGTGTCGGTGCCATTTACAACAAAACGAAGTTGGGTTGATTGATGGCCTAGCGTTGATGCCATGTGGTGACGCTGGCAGAGAGACAGAACGATTTCGTGCAAGCACGGTGGTGAGCGGAGACATTCACGTCTGCAATCGGTGCTGGAAGAGTTTGCAGCGAGCGATATTGCGCCCTCCAGCGCCGCCACCTGATGACGATTCGCCGTGTGCGTGAAGCAGATAACGCTTGGATTAACCCGCCGAATGGGCGCGCGGGACGTTGACTACAAGTAAGACCTGACCGCCCATTCGGTCGGGTTCAATCCTTTGTTATCGGGTTTTCAATGCTTACGGCAACCAGCAAAGACAAGGTATCCATCACCAGCGACCAGGACGAAACGGTCATCATGTCCGGTCGCTTGTGGTTGATTTATCACGAAATCGGATTGTCCGTCATGGACGCGACCGACGAAGACGACACGGACGTTGAAGAACTAATGAAGGACATCCGGCGCAAGTCGCATGACATTGCGATGGCGGTGCTCAGAGCGAGGGCGATCAAATGAACGAAGATCAATTCTGGGCGATGTTGACGCATAAACGCGACGAAGGACTTGCCCACCTGACGGAAATGATTGAACGCAACGGCAGCGACGAAATATGCGGATTCTTGACGAAGCACGTCATGCCGCGTGCAGTGGATGATTTCGTAACAGATCAGGACTCGCTAACCGAGCACGTCATTGCGCACATGGCTGTTGTAGGTGCGGTTGACGCTCTGCTGGCGTGGCGTGATTCGCACGATGCATCCCGATAACAATTATTACCACGCGAATGATGCGGGGTATTCTGCATGGATGTGAGGTATCAAGACGAAATGCAAGGTATCTGATGTCCAACAAAAAGTCGAAGCTGATGAATGACGTCAGCGAAAAGATTCTGTCTCTTGGCTACTCCGGCGAAACGGATAAGGCGTATTCGAAATACATTTGGGACTTCTTGATCTTCCACCGAAAAAAGGACGGAAAATGGGTGCATCCGAAAGAGATGCGCGAGACGGAAGTCGAGGAGTTCTTGACTGATATGGCGGTTCGACAGAAGGTGTCGCCAACGACACAAAACGTCGCCCTCAATGCGGTTCTGTTCCTCTACAAGCGAGTGCTCAAAATCGATCTCGAAGGCATCAACGCGCTGCGAGCCAAGCGACCGCAGACGGTGCCTGTCGTCTTGAGCCAGCAGCAGATCGCTGACATTTTCGCGGAAATGCGCGGAGTGACGAAGCTGATGGCTCAATTGATTTATGGATGCGGACTGCGGCTGAATGAGTGTCTGCGATTGCGAATCAAAGACGTCAACCTTGATCGGCAGCAGATCCACTTGCACCAGACCAAGGGCAACAAAAGTCGCGTGGTTCCGCTGCCAGCGTGCCTGGTCGAGCGACTCACGGCACAGATCGCCGCAACTCGTCAGCTGTTCAATCAAGATGCGAAGCGCGGAAACGTGTACGTCACGCTGCCACACGCCTTTTCTCGCAAGTCGCCATCGGCGGCGCAATCGTTTCAATGGTATTTCCTGTTTTCGTCGAAGTCGCGCTCTGTGCATCCGGAGACAAAACGGACGCATCGGCATAACGTGCACGAGTCGACGTTGGGACGCGCGTGGAAGCAAGCGGCACGAACCGCCGGCATCAGTCAGCGAGTGACCGTCCACACTTTGCGACATACTTTCGCGACGCATTTGTTGGATTCGGGGCATGACTTACGAACGATTCAGGACACGCTCGGGCACGCGTCCGTGGCGACGACGCAGATATACACGCACGTGCAGTTGCTCCACACAGGTCGTGTCAGGAGCCCGTTAGAGGATTTGTTGGCCAGGAGGATGCCGACGTGCAAAAGAAAAATAAACCGACAACGACATGCGTAATTCACACTAAGGCCAACCAGCAAGGAAGCATCTCATGACAATAAACTGGCTCATCGACTCAGACGGCGTTCTGGCTGACTTTGTGTCCGGGGCAATTGCAGCCCACGGAAGAAGTGAATCTCACAACGACATCAAGAGTTGGGACTTCTATGAGTCATGGGGAATGACTCAAGAGCAGTTTTGGTCGCCTCTGCGAAGCAAAGACTTTTGGCTGTCTCTTGAACCCTATCCATGGGCACAAACGTTACTGGACGCCGTGGGGACGTTTACTATCGCTACCGCCCCACCGCTAAACCCCGATTCCGTTACGGCCAAGCTCGAATGGCTGAACTCGCACTTCGGAATTAAAACCACCGACGTGATGGTCGGTTCGAAGAAGTGGCTCATGTCCAACGAGAAGTCGATCCTCGTCGATGACAACCCAAACAACATCGAAGCGTTCTCGGAATACGGGGATGGAGACGGGATACTGTTTCCTCAGCCGTGGAACTTAGGCGTGGGAAATTACAGTACAGTAATCGATCAGATCAAAACACTGAACAGGTATTTCTAATGAACGTCGTGTTACTGGCACTTGCCTTCACGCAAGTCGACGCAAGAATTGTCAACGCCGCCAACGATCCAAATACGTTCTGGTACGATGATTCTTCACTACCGCAAGTCTTCCAGTCCAACGAAAGGCTGTTTCGAAAAGGCTATAACTTGGCCGGCAGGCTCGACAAGACAGGTTCTCCGAACAATGAATCACCATGGTTTCATACCGGTGGGACGGATGGCATGGATGTCACCGTTCGCCGGTTTGTTTGGCTTCCTCCAGGAAAAAAGATTGCGATGAAGTTCGCAAATGGAACTACGCCAGTCAAACCTATTCGACCTGGTCAACTTACGTGGACGTACCCCGAAGGATCTGTCGTAGGCGAAGTTATATCAGACTTTGAAATCAGGGCGAGGATTAAGGGCATTGACAACTGGGAAACTTTCGCTATAAGTAGGGGAAAGCCCCCCGCTTTATACAAGCGGCCAGACAACTGCATTCAGTGCCATGAAGACGTTGGGCGCCATGCGTTCACGATTACCAGAGAACGAGAGTGGTACGGCTATGTCAGGGGAAGTGATGGGATTTTCACACTTCACCCGTTCGATGGGCATGCCGTTCATAACGGGCACGACATCGGCATGCCGTTTAAGTTTTCTGACAAGACAAGGCATCTGTTTCAATGGAGCGAGTGATGGCAAGGAAGTGGCGTCAGGCGGATTGGATTCCGACACCAGAAGAGTTCGAGCAACGCAAGGCGGAAGTCGACCAAAAACGACTAGATGCCATGAAGGACATTCAGAATGTCACACCGCCATTGCCGCACATCCGGACATACAACGTCGGAAAAGTAGGAAAGTCCATCGTCGTCAATAACACTAAGGCAAGTTATGAATGACTGAACAACAATGGTTGTGGACGTGTTTGTCATGTATGCGTTGTGGCAATTGTGTTCGCCGTATGTCATCTCACCGTATTTAGGTGGCCATCTCATCACTCAATCAGTCCAATCTATCGGTGGGATGCCCCTACAAACGGGAAGGTTTCTGTGGTCGCATGGACGATGGGTTTGCTAACTCTCATTCTCACACACGAGATATACCTGTGAACGAATCAAAGAGAAAGAAACTCGGAGAGGCCGGATGGAAAGTCGGTGACACGAACGACTTTCTGAAACAACACTCCCAAGCGAGATGTTGCATGACTGCAAAAGAAAAACTGCCTGTGTGGGTTGTATTGTTTTACGGAATCATGTCCGCGATAAGCCTTTACGCTGCGTTCTGGTTTGGCAGCCTTCCATTTACTTGGTGGCAAAAGCCAACCGTATTCGTCTTGGCATGCTCGTCATTCGCCCTTGCGGTATTATTCGCTACCTCCTGTGTTATGAGATACGGAGAACAAACGAATGACTGAACCAGCAAAAATCTTCCATCGCACTCTGCGAGACTTCGCCAACCCGCATGTCGAAACAGTCGAGGACTTTCTTCCACCGACTTGGCGCAACAGAGGACAACTTCACAGCAAGCAGCGATTTGAAGTCAGGAACCCACATCAGGAAAATCAAGATCGAAATCGAGCAAGACCCCTACCGCTACAAAATCACTTGCAAGCAGGTACCGCCCTAACAAGCAAGTGTTGTGGCCTCGGACGTTTCGCATTGGCATGAAGGAGACAGCAGCAATGAAGACCCCAGAGTTTGAAGTCCTTCCCCTGGAGGTTTACTGGACTCGGCACGCAAAGGAGAGGGCAGAGCAACGATTTGCCTTCGACAACTCATTTGTTCTTCCGAGAAGGACGATCCAAAAGGTTGGATCCAAGCAACCTGTCGGCAAGGAGTTCAAGGTGAGACGCGGTAAGATGCTGTTCGCGTGCAAAAGAACAACAACAGGAATAATCATCCTTACAGTGCTCCACGCGAGGGAAAGGTAATGGAAGCGGCTCCATGCCTCACAGAGGCCAGCAAGATTGGGAAAAGAGTATTCGGTCATGGTTTCGGTCATGGTAAGGTATCTGATCTTCTGGGAATGAGTCGCGCGTCGCATTCCCGATCGGGATAATCTTCACGATAACGACGCCAACCTCCGATGGATGTACGCGATTGGATAGCATAAACCAACCGGAATGTCCCGATCGGGAATGACCGTGATGACCGGAGCCGGAGAAAAAGACGTGCAAGAAAAAGAAAAAACTGACCACTGTTTTGTCATCCAGAGGGTTGATTGGTGGTTGGCTCAAGTCAGCCGATATGGATATGCCTGCAGCCTCTGCGACGGCCCGCACAGCGACCGCGAGGGGGTAGAGCAGGCATTGTATTTGATTCGTAGCCTTGAGCCGGAGCGAGGTCGAAAGTTTTGTTGCGTCCGTGTTGAGCAGTCGGATATTCAGCCGGTCGCCCACGATGTCGAACACGAATCGGGGCCGATTGTCGGATGATGATCGATCGCGCTTCGTCCGCATGATGCCAGTGTTATCTGTTATGGAATACGGGCGATTTACAGGCGTTTTATTTAGGTTGCTGAGAAGAGTTCGTAAGCGATGCGTGACATGTGGCAAGAAATCAAGCGGTCATTGGTATTGTTCGATTGAGTGCGGGTGCTATGACGGAACGATGTCCGTTCGCAGAGATGTTGAATTGCCGAGGCCCAGTTTGTTCAAGGGAAGGACATACAGAAGCAGATAACGCCTGGGTTCAGGCGGCCGACGAACGAAGTACCATTTGAATAGGCGGGTTTCGGCTCGCCTGCAACCCCTTTGTTCTGTGGCGTAAAGGAACAAACGATGAAAATGCAACAAGCCCTGGAAGTGATGAACAGTATTCCGGCTGCAACATGCGAGAAAGGGTACATGGTATCTTTCGAGCACGTCGATGGCGGGATGTTGCAGTCAGACCATTTTCCAGACAAGCACGCCGGTGAAACACTGATCGAGACAGAGGAAGAGGCGTGGGCGATGGCAAAGAAGTTTGCAAGCACAACCGTTGGGAAGTGCGTCAACGTGTACGTGGTAGGTGCGAACTTCGTACCCGTTCGGGGATATGCATTGCGAAAAATCGAAAATCGCGAATAGTCCACAGAACGTCAGCGGTAACCGAGTCGCCGCGAAAAGGCTCGGGACACAGAACTAGGTGGATCGGCGACTTCGGTTCACCGCATTGTTATCGGGTGTTTCATGCGACCACAAATCAAAACGGCTGATGATGCAGTAGAGTGGATGACCGAATGCACGCTGGCAACAATTGAGCACTTGGTTGCATTGAAGCGGCAGAGCAAGTCGGAGATTCAACGGCAAATCAATATCGCGCAAGTTGGCGTGGATTACATTAAAGGCGTTGACAGGCCAAGAAACCATCGAATCAGGGATGTTTTGCGACGACATGACGGTGATGTGTTGTCGTGGGCAAAGTCGTCCTGATAACGACTGAGGTAACGCGGCCGGGAGACCGCGTTGACTAAACCAGAACGCTTGACCCGGCTCGCGTTCACCGCTTTGTTATCAGGATATTTACGATGACGCTGGAAGAATTGATCGAAGGATTGGAGCGAACAGGCGACGGATGCGGGCTGATTAGTGACGACGCTGGCCATTGGGCCGTGTCCACGTCGGGAATGCAAAACGTGCCCATGAATCCACCGGAAGATATCAGCACGTCGTTCTTCGTTGAGGCTGCGGAGTGGAAGCCGACAATCCGTGAGGCATTGCAGGCATACTACGACGAACACGTTGCGGGCGATGAATCCTGATAACGACTGAGTTCAACGGGTTTGCGGACCAATGGAGAAGACTTTGACACAACCAGAAACCACAACCGAAGCGACGGGTGTTGAATCGCCGAAAGACGAGCAAACTCCGTTGCAACGATTTGTTCATCCTTCTTTGCCGTTGGATTCTATCATCTGCGGGGACAACTGCGATGTGATGGGCACGTTCCCGCGCGAGTGCGTTGATCTGGTTGTGACCAGTCCGCCATACGATGACCTGCGGACATACGGCGGGCATGATTGGGATTTCTACGGCGTGGCCTGGCAGTTGTGCCGCGTGCTGAAAGATGGTGGCGTGATCGTGTGGGTCGTCGGCGACCAATGCAAGGACGGCAGCGAGACCGGAACGAGCATGATGCAGGCGTTGCATTTCAAGACGCTTGGGCTGCGGTTGCACGACACGATGATTTACGCGACGAACAAGCCACCGATGAATGACCGGCGATACCAGCAGTGTTGGGAGTACCAGTACGTGCTGACGAAGGGACCGCCGAAAACCGCCAACCTGTTGACCGAACGCTGCGCCTATGCGGGCTCGCCCACGGCTGCGAGGTATCGGCAAGCGGACGGCGAACTGCGGGACCGTCACGGCCCTGGGGTGATTGGCGACACAAAACCGCGTGAGAACATTTGGTGGTTTCCATCGGGGAATGGGAAGCAGGAAGTGGTGAAGCACCCGGCACCGTTCCCGTTGCGGTTGGCAAGCGATCATGTCGCGACGTGGACCGTGGAAGGCGACATCGTGCTAGACCCGTTCAACGGCAGCGGAACCACGACGAAAGCCGCCCGTGAGTTGGCGAGGCGATACATCGGAATCGACGTGAACAGTGAGTATTGTGAGGACGCCCGGAAGCGGCTTGAACAGCAGTTGTTGCCGTTCGATGCCGTGCCCGTGGATGGATGAACAATTATTACCACGCGAATGATGCGGGGTATCCTGCATGGATGTGAGGTATCAAGACGTAATGCGAGGTATCTGATGTCCAGAAGTGATCAGCAGCGGAAGTCGGAGTTGATATGCGGCGGTGACATCGTTGACGTGCCCGAATCCGTGGCCGTATGCCCGGAATGCGGGAGCAAGCTCTGCGCTCAGTGCGAGGCGTGGGTGAGCGATACCGGCCAGCCGTGTCGTGATGGCGTGAGCGTGAGTTGTTACCGCGAGGAAGCAGCGATTGATGAATGGGAGCAAGATCAGGAAATCGGAGAAGACGACGACCGATCGTATTACGAGGTTGCCCACCGCCGGTTTCAGAGCGAATGGCAGACCGTGATGGATGCGATCTGTAAATGGGCCAAAGCGGTGGAGTGTTGAGCCGCATGAACTTTTATTAAACAGAATTGATGTGCAGTTAAACCACCATGGACGCAATAGAATTCTGCTGCCTGCTATTACTGCAGTTGTTCATTGTGGCCTACGCCCTTGACCGAATGACCTCTGATTACTGAAGCTCCTCGTTCAGCATGACGGTGGCCTGCGCCAACTTGCCGTACACATCTTCCACCATCTTTGCGGAATCACCCAGGTAGATTGCCACCTCGCCGTAGTTCTTCTTAACCGGAACTCCGCTGCTGTCCTTGTAAAATCCGGTCAGCAAGCGATAAGCAAACGTGTGCCGGCAAATGTAAGTGCTGTAAACAAATCGCTTAACATTGCGTCCATTGCGATCCGGGTAAATGACGTGTTCATTCAGGCCAACGTCCACACAATGAGGTTTCTCGGTAATATGTCGAAAATGCCTGGCGGTCATCGTGTCGGACCACGGCCTGCCGTTATGAGTGAACAATTTCCCATTGGAAGCACGTCGCCCAATGATTTCCTTTACCTCCGAAAACAGCAAATAGATTCTTCGTTTAGCACCTGTATGACGCTGGTTTTTATGTTTTACCATCAAGTGCATGTCCGGCCTGCCCATGTTTCGTATATCCGCTGTAGTAGCGCCAGTTAGTTCGCTTGGCCTGCATCCTGTTAGTAGCATCGCCTTAAAGAAGTCGGCAAAATCCTCGTCACCCCCCTGCAAAATGGCAGCAACCTGCTCCTCACTAAACACAACCGACCTAATGGACTTACCGGAGACCTTAACCTTTTTCAGCGGGTTGCTTTGAATAAACCCCTGATCTACAGCGAAGTTAAAAATCTGTTGCAGCGCAGAAACGGCCCCTCGCTTGGTCCCGTCGCTTTTCCACGTCACCTGACTCGCCAGCCAGTTATTCATTCTGGAAACTCCGCCAACACGCAGCTCGCCCACCGAACACTCACCTATCTCCTTTCGAATCAACTCAAACAGCAGGGACAGTTGGTAGACTCGTCTTTGAGACACGCGACCCTTGAGATCGACCAGCAGCAGGTCGATCAAGTCGCCAACCAACGCATCTTCCCCGTTTTCGGCAACCGACTCACGGCAGATCAATAATTCAGACTGCGCCCACTTCTCGATAGCCTTGTCATGGGAATCCCATCCCCTGCCCAGCAGCACCCGTCTTCTCCCCGATTTCACACTTCGATCATGGACGGTCATATACCATCCGTCGCGGTACTTCTCACTCGACCACCACACCGGATGCTGCTTTCCGCAATACCCACATCGTTTCTTTTTTCTTCTACCCATACACACAGAATAATCCCACATGGGAATAGAATCAACCCAACATCCAGCAAAAACAGCCACTAGAAACATTCCAACTGAACGTTGGTGGGGACGCCCCCGACTTCCTTTTTCGCAGGGATTGACAGCCTTTCTTTGAGAATCATGCGATATTTCGCAAACGCACAATACCCATTATTTTTCGCCAATTCCGCTAAATTGCACCGACATTGGTCCCATATAAAATCCCATATCAAACTCGGTTGACTCGTAGGGGATGTAGGGGTAGCATACTACATCTTTGCGAGTTTTAGGAATCGGCAGAAAGGGACTTTCGATGGACGTTCTTTCCTACATCAACGACAAATTGAACGGGAATAAATGCCCGACGCAGGGTTGTTGGGGTGAGTGCCCAGTAGTGAGTGACCAATACGGGCACAACCGAAACAAGTACCAAATCGCAATCATCTACTGGTGGCGTAAACCGCCCGACCCATCGGTGGTGAAGGCGTGGATTGAAGAATGTGGGTTCGCCTGTTATGCGGTTGACCACGTTCTGTGGTGCGATGACGGGACGACCGAGGAAGATAATCGCGGGATTGTCGCTCATTGGGATGTGTCATTTGGGCCGCACATCACTGAACGGCCGCCTCGCGATGGAATTGATTGGCCAGTCGGTGCATCCACATAACGACCAAGTTGACCGTGTTGTCGGACCATCACGGTTGACGTTGAAAAACGAGGAAACGTGACCAATGGAAACCACGGTCGAAAAACCGAAGAACGAGCCAACTACGGTCCAACGTCTGGTTAGCCTGCCTGTCAAAGCGTTGACAATCTCTCAGCCGTTCGCATCGTTGATTGCCAACGGCGAGAAGTTCGTCGAGAACCGAGTTTGGGAGTGCCGATACCGCGGGCCGCTGGCGATCCACGCCGGAAAGGGAACGCAGTATTTGGACCGGCAGGAATTGAAGGAATACCCGCACGGCGGCATCGTCGCAATTGCCGATCTTGTCGCGTGCGTGGAATTGGAAGCCGTTCGACTCCGTGCCCGTGCTGCCTGCCACGTGCTCGAAGTCAATCGGGTCGACGTTGATGAGTTTCTGAATCACGAGCACACCGAGGGGCCGTGGTGTTGGGTGTTGCAAAACGTCCGGCCGTGTGAGTTCGTTCCGTGCCGTGGTGCGCAGGGACTGTGGGAGTATGCAGGCTAACGACCAAGATCACCGGGCGGGCATAACGCCGATGAGCTTGGAACAACGAGAAACCTTAACCGAAGGAAAGGACGAGGAATCGCCGGACAACTTGCCCGCTCCGGTGAATCGCCTTGTTATCGTGCCGATGTTTGATTTTAGTGTTGACGCTGCCCCGATTGTTGCCGATCAGATTGATCGGTACAAGAAGACAAACGGCTTGTTTCGTGTTCTTCAGCTTGGGTATTCACGGCACCTGCCGATTGCAATTCGGCCTGACGATGTGCTGAACACGATCGGCTGTATCTGGGCAAAGTACATCGTTCTGAATGCAGAACGGTTGCGCAGCTTCTTTGTCGATCACGAAGGCAAAAAGGTGCTGGAGTACAAATCAGGTGGGACGTACAGCCGTGAACGCCTGCCGGAATTCATGGATGGACTGACGTCGCTAATTAAGGACGACCAAAGGAACGATAACCTGTCGTGGCTGGAGTTGGGGGCGAGCACAACAACGGGAGCCGACCGCCTCGTAAGGTCAGCGGCAATGCTCGCGTCGCAAAAGGAATATTATGAGTATCGGGTCACTTTGTGCTGCGGGTTCCCGTCCGTGGCCCTGTTGGGAACGGCGGACGACTGGGATGCGGTGGAGTTTGCCGTGCAGTCGATGCCTGCGCCTGACGATGGGATTGGCAAATGGCAGGCGAGGTTGTTGCAGACGATCTCCGGAATGCGCAGCGGAGACGAAGCATTCTGGCAGCGATGCGTCACAAATCAAGCCTTTGGAAGCGGGCCGCGTGACTACGACGGGTGGATTCTTGATTTCAACCCGTTTGACGAAAAGGGACGGTGGATGTCGAGGATGGAAGATCGTGACATCCTCGATCTGACGGTAGATTTCGACATTCAGGTGGACGACAACGGGCGACAATTCACCGTGTCCGTGGAAGCGGGACCAACGGTGTTGAGCGCCGAGGATGGAGTTGTGGCGACGCGAAATGTGTTCGCCGTGCAGGAAGTAGGCCAACCAGCGTTGGTGCTGGGTTAGGCACGATAACTTTTATTAAACAGCATGGAAGTGCCGTTAAACAAGCGGATTTGCAGTTAAACCACGTTTGGAGGCTGTTAAACCATGTTTTATGCGTCATTTGATGACTGGTATCATGAGATTGAGGGGTTTGCGTTACGAGCGGAACGCCTGACGTCTCCGATTGATGAATTGCGGGCAGCGTTTGAGGCTGGCAGAGCAGCAGGTGAAACTTGCCATAAATGCTTGTCGGCATACGGTTCGATCGGGAATTTGCCGAATAGCCGCTTAGGGCCAAGCGACCATTCGGTTCATGAAGGACAATGCCGCATGTGCCTTGAAAGGACGAAGGATTGGACTGGCGCTGGCCCAGTCTGCGTGTTTGAGGCCGATTGGAAAAAGAATTGGAACTGCGCGACACTGAACGCGATCCGCAACATTGTGTGGGAAGGGAATAAGGAATCGCCGCCTGGCGTTAAGTACGAATACTGCAATGACCAAAAGTACGCCACAGTTCGCGTCGATGAGTGTTTGGAGTGGTCTAATCAGGATGGATACCCTATGTGCCTTTGGGTTTCGTGGTACAAAAACCGCGGATCGACGGACGAAGTTTGGCTGTTGTTTGACAGGGGGACTCCGCGACGGCCAACCGAAAATGAATTGCTCGCCATCATTGCGTATTACGCGCCGCTGTCGGCCGGATAACGACAAAGTTGACCGGGCGGGCATGATGCAAGAAACGATGGAACAAACAAGCAGCACAACCGAAGCGGTGGACGTTGGCGCGCCGGAAGATTGCCCGCTCCGTGCCCAACGCCTTGTTGTCCGTATTTTGCGGGTTCCGTTTTGGTTTATCGCAATGCTTCTGCCTGACCGTTGCTATCGCTTTCGATTTGTACGTTGGTCGCTTGGCGGGTCGTGGGTGTACATCCCGCTTGCGAACGACACCGACAACCTCCGAACCGTAGAAGCGTTTAGGCATCGTTGCCCGTGGATTTACCGCGCCCGCGGGTGGATGCAAATCAATGAGGATGACCAGTCGTGGCTTTCGATAATGGTGAAAGAGCGATTCGGATAACACCAGCGATCAGCAGGCCGAAAAACAATGGTAAGTCACGAATCAACGAACGATCTAATCGAGGAAATCATGTCGGAATTGCAGGGAGGTCAAGGCTCCGCATCATCGCATTGTTCGTCGTCCGGCCGCACGTTGATTCTGGGGTTGCGAGCACTAGCGAGAGACGTTCAGTGCGGTGACGGTGTTGCCAATGCGGCCATTCTTGAAGCGTCACAGCGACTTGAGGCGTTGTCGAATGCTATCGAGGACATTCGCGATTCGGCGCTAGTGGTCGCCAGACGGAGCGCTGATTACCTATCCACCATGCTGGATGAACTACGCCGGCGATGAAGACGCTTAACCCTACCCCAGCGCAGCGCAAAAGCGACCAGAACGCGAATGCCAGCAGAAGAGACTCAACTTCAACAACTAGGGCCATTCCCCAACCACACACACAACAAGCAATCCACCACCAAATCGCCAATTCGGCCACTCTCGGCGCACTTCTCGCTAAGTACAGCCACGAACACCCCAAAAGCCAATAAGGGCACACAGCTCAAATACGGCCACCTGCTGCCCCTCAGCGACGCCAGGCTGCGGCCAGGGCCCAGAAAACAAGAAAATCCTGCCGCCGGTACAAATACGCGGCACTTATCCACTTCTGCCGTGGTTTTGTAACACGCATTGTCAAACTCTTTCCAGCAAAAACATCGGATCCGGCGTAACTTACTACCGCCAACGCTTTTGCTGCGACTCAAAGAAGCAGGAATACACGCAGCCATTTCTATCCACCCCGCTGTACAGGGCATGACAACACCTAAATACAGCCTCTTGTCAAGGGAAAACTAGCTGTTTCTGGGAAGTGAAAAATGGCAAAAATTCCAGAGGGCGAACGTATATAATACACGCTGCCGCCGAGGTCCCCCGGCACCCCCCTCCCCGCAACCCACTGCGCCGCAACGGCTTGCGCCTACGGCACACGAACGCGACCCAATTTTTCGTGAACGTTTTGAACGAATTTTCACGCATGAACTCACGCCACTGCCCACCCACAGCAGCAAAACGTCGCAAAGTCAGCATAGCACTGATCTTGCGCCGCGGCGTCTCCATAAGATCACTGCCGGCAGAGGCCGCTCTCTTCTCCAGCGACTATCCGTTGCCGCTCTTCGCCCCATAAGATCACTGCCGGCAGAGGCCGCTCTCTTCTCCAGCGACTATCCGTTGCGATTGCCGCTCTTCGCCCCATACGCCGCTTTGCGCCATACATATAGTCTGTCGCGTGCCGCCCGAGCTGCAAGCGAACTCCGCCACTCGCCACCATTGCCGCCACAATTCGCCCGAATTCGCCCGAATTCGCCCAAATAGACCTTGCACGCATCCTGCCATCGTCGATAGGATGTAGGGGCACGGGGAGAGTTCCCCGACATCTTATCTCTGCTTTGAAAGGACGTACGTACTATGAACACTGTCACACTGAACGACGCAAGCGAATCGCGACTGTCGGTCATCCCTCGCCAGGACAGGGACGACGCGCGACAAGAGGTCTGCCTGCGGATACTCCAAGGCCTCCCCGCCGCGGAGGCCGTGGAAGCTGTCGTGGCCGACTACTGGCGAGAGGCCAGGCTCGCGCCGCTGTCCGACTCGCGGGCAGCGCTGTCGCCGAGCTGGACGCTGTGGATCGACACGCCCGCCATTCGCCGGCTGCGCCTGTCGCGGCGGCAGTGGACCATCGTGCTCTCCGCGTTGGCCTGGCCGGGCAGTCCGGCGCGCACGCTGCAGCGAGTGACCGGGATCCCGCGATCCACGTTCCTTCGAGAGTGGGTCGCGCTGCGGACCAATCTCGAAGCGGCCGCGCGACGTTCGCGCGGAACAGTGGAGCCAAAATCGCTATAGGGTGGAGGGGCGACGTTCGCCACCGTTTCTCGTTTTTTCGTTTTTGAAAGGGTTAACATGGCAACAGCATCGACAGTATCGGCAGCGGCAAAAGATCTCGCGACACGGTACGGGATCCAGCCGCATCAGGCTCAGAAGATCCTGGACGAACAGAGCGGATTGCAGATCAGCACGAACCGATCCGGCGGCCTGTGTGTCAGGGGATTCGCGCAACGAGCGCGTAAATCGGACGGGAGCGGCTCATACAAGCCGTCGGTAAACATCCCCTACGAGATTCTGGACGAATTCTTCTGCGAGACGAACGTCGCGAAGATCCGCGCCCACGTCGCGACGATGTCAGCGCCCGAGCCGCCGAGCGATGCCGAGCGGCGCGCGGCCGAACTCGCGGCGGCCCTCCAGTAGCCCCCCGGCAATGCCGGCTCCCCCGGGAGCCGGCATTTTTTTTGCGCCGTTTTTTTGCCAGTTCTGTTGAGAACTGGCATTTTTTTTGCGCCACCCTAAGCCCCACATCGTCGATATGGCGGCCGATCGTCCAATCCGCCCCTGTTGGTCCACTTGCCGATTATCGTGCGTTAGGCGCAACCTCAGGGCCTTGCCGATAGCGGCTAGAAATCCCGTCAATAATTACGCCCTATTCGATGCCGCCAGAAAACCGATTTTTAGGCCCTTTTTCAGGGGTCGCCAACAAAGTAAAATTGGCTCCAATTAAATTTTTTTGGAGCCAAAATCGCTTAGGGTAGAGAACCAATTTTTCAATTCTGTCGCAATTCAGACAAATCTGGACGGGAGGCTACCATGTACGTCACTGAGGCTAAGCCAGTCTTCGTCCCACTAGGGGATGACGACGATGAAACAACGTTCTACCACATGGGCTACCGCGTAACGCTTGATAGTGGCGTTAGCGTCTATATCCACTGTAATACGGGGTCGCTTACTGTCAGTGGCGCTGCCGGACGGAAGGCTTCCCACGACATGCGCAGCTTCAAACGCCATTACAGCCAAGCGTTTAGAAGCCTGTTCATTAAGGCTCTCGCTGAGTGCGTCGCCGAGAATGAACACCGCTGGAACATTCGGCCTATCACCCTGAAACAACCAGAGGTTGTAGGGGAAACACGCTCTCGCATGGAGCGTGGGTGCGATGGGGCTTTGGTGGAAACCACCAAGGATTCTACTGGGGTTTTTACCGTCCAGGTGGCTGGCGGGGCGCTTGATGGCTGGAAGAGGCGTTATGCCTCTGCCGCCGAAGCCAACCGGGACCATATCCGGTTGGTGGAAGAGTGCCGGAAAAGGGGTTTTGTTGCTGTCTCGTAAGTCCAATGGGGGCTTTCGCTTTCTCGCTTCTCACTCGAAAGGACAAGACATGAAGCCAATGATCGTTACTCGCCGCTTATGGGAAGGCTTTTGCTCGATCGGACGAGGTAAGAGCTACCGCACGTTCACGTTCATCTCCGAGGCAAGGGAATACGCCTTGGAGCGTGGCCGTAATATCCGGGTTGTCTACAAGTAGCATTTTGCAGGGGAAAGACTAACCTTCTCTCATTCTGAAAGGGGGTTCACCATGAAAAAGGTGGACTACATGTGCAAGAGCGAGTTTTCTAGGGCGCTGGCCCTGATGGAAGACTTGCGACAAGCCGGCAAGCTCGACCTGCTCGCCTTCATGAAAGGCGACATGATGATGTTTGACGGCTTTGGCCTTAGCGACTTCGAGCCTGTTGCGTGTACTCTCACACAACTGGCCCAACTGATCGCGTACCAGGCCCTCTGCTTTGACGGAAGCCTGGACCAAGCGGCGCTGGACGAGATATGGAAGTGGCGTCGTCACTTCCTGATTGTAGGGAGCGGTTCCGAGGAGGCCGTTCGTGAGAAAGCCGCCAGAACCGAAGCAATTGGACGCATCGACAAGGCTTGCCGCCGAGTCGAGCAACTCTGCCGATAGGGGGTAGCATGATCATCGTCAACCAAAAACTCTGGGATTCCGCGACGCCGCACTTCCGGAAAACCGCAGAGGCCGTCATGATCGGTGCGCCTACCGCACGGATCGCCCTGTACTTCGCCGAAGATCATCCGGAGTATCCCGGAAAGTACAAGATTTCTTGGCTCGGCCCACGCAAGGACGCCACCACAGTCGCCACTAACCTCGACACTTGGATCTAGCGTGGCTCCTGCCTAGCCACCGAGAACTATCCTGAACTCGGTGGCCTGGTTGGCAATCACTCTAACTGAAAGGGGTTCTCATGTTCGCTATCGCAACAGAACTTGGTCGATTTGAGGCCGAGACGGAACGTGAAGCAAAAAAGCTGTTGCGGGCAACCAAGCGTATCGCAGCTACAATAGGGGTAGAGTCAACGGGAAAGCCGAAAAACACTAACCGGAGACAATCATGAGCAACGCCAAATTTTACGCCGTCGCAGACATCAATGGCCCCATCACAGTGCGCATTCCCGCCGAAACCGTTAGCGAAGCACGGGAATGGTTTGGGTCTCAAGACGCGAGTTTCGGCGACGATTGCAGAACCGACGCTGAGGATGATCTGGACGTTTGCGGCGACGGAATGAGCGCAAGCGAATGGGCCGACGTCATGGAGAGCAAGGGCTACGAGATCGCAGACGGCGATTTGTGCGGCGATTACAACTGGTCACTGTGGAGCCGCAAATGATCGACCCTGCGAAATACGGCACCGCCTCGGAAGTGGCCGGGGCGGTAGGAAAGCCGCGAACCACGCTAATCAGCGCCGCCGAGCGTGGCGAGATTGCGAATGTGATGACCCACGGTGGAACGCTATTGATCGAGATCGCAGCGGCGAAGCGGTGGGCGAAGAAAACGAGAAAGACGGGACCGAAACCAAAGGGCGGCAAGTCCCGGTAACGCCGCGATTATCCGAGCCGCCATGAAAAGGCTCAGACTTGCGGAGAGACGTGACGGCGGCTTCGGATCAATCGCTTGTTAGTCGCCTTTTTTGCGGGGAAAACGGCCATTTTGGCTTTTTTCGGAAATAGTGCCGAATACGGGTTGCCGTGCGTGCCGAATATGGTACCATTAAGACATGGCAAGCGACAACCGCGAGCCGAAAACATTACACGGAGAAAAGCAATGATGACATTCGCTGAAATCAAAACGGCAACATTGGACCAATTGACCGACGAACTTGGAGCCGCTGGATGGGACAGCACACAAACAGACGTGACCGAAGCACGTGAAGCCGTTACGAATTTGCTGATGGAAGTCCATCGGATCGCAGTCGGCAAGCGAATCACGGCTGGCAAAGGTGATGATTGTGACAGCGGTCGGATAGATGCCATCGAAGGCGATCAAGTAACAGTCGCGTGGGATTCTGGCGTCGTAACCACACAGAGCGCTGACGCTTTGGTGGCGTCATGAGCGGATGGAATCGTTCGGGTGTGCCGTGGTACGCACACCCTGATTTTGTTGGGTCGCAACAACATGAAAATTTCGAAATGAATAAGCATCTATTGAAAGCGTTCAAACGCTCGAAAATGTCCAATTACGAATTGGCGAAAATCACAGGTCTGTCCAAGTCAACGATAGGTCGGTGGTTGCGTGGCGAGACCGATCTGGCGATGAGCAACGCGGAGAAGATCGCCAAAGCAATCGGCCACAAGTTCGAGTTGGTCAAGTGCGACTAACGCTTGGGTTCAAATGGCCGCGAGAAGGGCGACCATGCAGAAAACGCCCAATTCGCGGCTCATTTGCAACCCATTGTTACCGGGCATTTATTTTCGACAAAATGACGAAAAAGAGGGTTGCAGGTGTTGACATTTTCGACGATTCGACGATAATAGATAGTGTCAGGCAGGCACAACGCAAGCCGAAAACACTAACCGGAGAAAAACGAGATGAACACGATCAGCCAAGCAATCGAATCGGCCCCCGAAGGCACCAGCGGATTGGTCGTTGAGCCGTGGTCGAAGGGCGAGATTTACGCAGTCGCGGCCAACTGGGGCAACGCATCCAGTCCCGTGTGGAATTACGGAGAGGATGGCTGGCAGCAAAGTGGGCGACAGGTCGCGGATTTCAGGCATGAGCCCCGCGCCGCGCTGATCGCGGAGCTAGAGGAAACGCTGGTTGCGAGCGGCGACGACCCCGCCGACACAGAGGACATTATCGGCGACGCTACGGAGTTTTGAGGCATGATCGACCCTGCAAAATACGGCACCGCCTCGGAAGTGGCCGTGGCGGTGGGGAAGCCGCGAACCACGTTAATCAGCGCCGCCGAGCGCGGCGAGATAGCGAATGTGACGACCCACGGTGGAACGTTGTTGATCGAGGTCGCAGCGGCGAAGCGGTGGGCGAAGAAAACACGAAAAACGGGACCGAAGCCGAAGGACGGCAAGTCCCGGTAACAATTATTACCCTGCAATTATTGCGGGGTATCGAATATGTCGCCGACCGCGACGACATGAACTGCGGCAAGTACCTTGGCTTTGCCTTTGTCCGCACACCCCCCCACTACGGGATCGTCGTTCGTAGTTGGGCTGGTTGGCTGTGTTTATCACTTTATCACTAAGAAACTAACCTGAAAGGAAGCTCATGCCCCACGAACTCGATGAACTGGACCTCTACTGGTTCGCCAAGGAACTTGACATGCAAGAAGGCGACGAAGAACTGCTCGCCGCACTCTACCGAGAAGACTGCGTCGAGGTAGGGGAATCCCCAGCGTATAGCGTGACCTGCGTAAAGGTCTCGCAAGGTCAAGTCGATATCCAAACCTTTGGATTTGCTACCGAAGCCTGCGCCCATCGACGTAGCGTTGTGATGGAACGACAGGGCTACCGCACCAGAATTGATACGCGATAGGACTTTCACTCCCGGTTACCTTCGAGTAGCCGGGCGCTGTCAGCCCTAAACACTTACGAAAAAGGACACGCCATGGCAACAAACTTCTACGAAATGGAAACCAATATCCACTTTGGCGACGCCCCCAGCGTCTACGCCGGATACTACGTTTCCGGATCGTCTCACGCCGCACAAGCCACGCCATTCGAGTCGGTTGAAGTGCGGGGAATGTTTCACAGGGCAATCCAGCAACGATTCCCAGGCAAGGACGCCTACCGAATAGCCGCTGCCGGCACGCTCTGCTACGGAGCGGACAAGGAAGACGATGGCGACTGGGGATGGGATCTGCTGGTCAAGGAACTCGACCACATGGACGACTACGAAGCCGTCCACGACATCTACGACGCGGTGGTAAACGAGCAATACCACCACCACGTCAACTAAATCACCGACTGACAGGCAATCGCCTTGCTTGCCCCCGAGTGGTCCACTGCGTTTCGCCTCAATGGACCACGACGGGATGTGCAACGACACCCACACGAAAGGACCAACATGCAAGTAATCAAACGCCGCGACGGCTGGTGGATTACCGGCACAGAACCGTACTATGCGGACGGTGAAGGACCGTTCACCGAATACGGACCATACGAGACCAAGCAGGAAGCCGAATCGGCCATGCGTGCCGTTACGAGGTTCTACACACTCGCCAAGTAGTCACCGCCAAGTAGACGACGCGAAAATTTTTTGGAGCCAATTTCGCTTTAAGGTAGAGAACAAATTTTTTCGATTTTCGATTTCGCTCCTCTTTCACAAGGACACTCACAATGTCTACCAACAAATTCGACCGTGTAGGGGAAATCATCACCTACGACATGCCAGACTCAAAAGAAGTCCTATACTCGGACGTGCTCGACGCACTCCGCAAAGCGGGACTCGACGAAGAACTCGCTAAGGAGATGTCACCACGGAAAGCGTTTAGCCGAGCGTGCAAGGAGCTTCGTAAGGATCGCGTTATCCAGAAGGTCGTGGACGAGGAAGACACCATCACCTTTCAGTTCAATCAGAAGGCGTTGGAGGATAAGCATATCGAATATCCTTACGAAGCCACCATCGAGCTGAACAAGGAAACCGGCAAGGTCACTTGCAGCAATTCGCCGGAACTGGAACTCCACGCTCAGGACCTCCTGGACGCCGCAACAAGGACCCGGAACTCAAACGACGTAACCGGGATCGTCAAGAAGGTGTTCAGCGGCAACGCGGCATTGATGCCGCTGAACAAGAAGGGCGTCGCCTACTTCGTGGCCGAGGAACACCGGCCGTTCGTTGATAAGGTGGAAGTGTTCTTCGCCAGTTTCGGCGGACGCCTGCAAGGCTTCCCGATCACCGCTGGCGACGAGCGCGGAAAGAAGTCGCTCGCCATCACGATTGCCGACTTCATCGACTCCGAACTGGAAGCGGTGAACGCCGAACTGGAGGAACTAGACGTAAAGACACGCTCCGACACATTCGCCAAGAAGGCCGAAAAGATCAAGCTGGTCAACCACCGGCTTAGTTCGTTCAGCGCACTACTGGGAGACGAATTGACCCGCATCTCGGAAGCACGAAACCAGACGCGGGACAAACTGCTCGCCAAGTTCCGTGAAATCGAAGACGCCAAGGCACAAGAGGCGGCGGCGGCTTAGTGAGTGGGCCTGTCGCCACCTGCACCACGCTTCCCCCCGGCGTGGTGCAGGGACCGATGGCCACTCGCCATTACCTCATGTCACTCACACTTTTTGAAAGGATGTACTATGAACGTACAAGACAAGTTCGCCGCTTGGCGGCACGACCTCAACGCCTCCCTGATCGAACGGGAAGCGGAAGTGGACATCTGCCTCACCGCGATGGTGAGTCGAAAAAACTGTCTGCTTGTCGGACCACCCGGCACAGGCAAAACGATGCTGGCCGAGGCGATCACTAGCGGCATCTCTGGTGGTGTGGCCTTCAACCACCTGATTACCGCCACCACGGAACCGCGTGAACTGTTCGGCCCGCTGAACTTCATGGCGCTCAAGGATGGTCGAAACGAGCATGTCACACACGGCACACTACCGGAAGCTCACGTCGCGTTCTTGGACGAAATCTTCAAAGGCTCGTCCGCCATCCTCAATACACTGCTGAGGATCTTGAACGAGCGCAAGTTCAAGAACGGCACAGTGGACTTGCCGTGTCCTCTCAAACTGGCGATTTCCGCCAGTAACGAGTACCCCAATCCGCAAGAGGACGGGCAAGCGCTGAATGCCATCTTCGATCGGTTCCTTCTGCGGCGAACGGTAAAGACGATCAGCAGTCAGCAGGGACGCGATCGCCTGGTGTTTGGTGGCGACTTGACTCCCAATCTGTCAGTCACCATCACGCCAGACGAAATCGACCAGGCTCACGCCGAAGCGGAATTCCTGGAATTCAACCAGGACGCCCGTGAAGCCTATTGGAAGATCGTAAACAAGTGCAACAGCGAAGGCGTCTACCCAGGCGACCGACGCATGAAGTTCAGCCACATGGCATGTCAAGCGTTCGCGTACGTCTGTGGCGCTACGGCGTATGTGGAGCCGGAACACTTGGAAATCCTCACCACAATCCTCTGGGACGAACCGGGGGAACAAGCTCGTATCGTCGAACAGGTTGTGGCCGAAGTCGCTAACCCCGTCGGCATGCAGATTAACAGCCTGCTGATGGAAGTCGAAGAGATTCGACGCAAGCACGACTACCAAGACCTGTCGCAAGCGGCAACAGCGTCCTCGCAATTGCAGGAGATCGGCGAGAAGCTGAAAACCCTGCAAGACAAGGGGAACGGTCGAGCAAAAGCGGCCCTGCAAGTTGTTCGCGACGAACTCAAGGCCAACCGCGACGCAACGCTAATGGCCATCGACGTCTAGGAAAGACCAACCTTCCGCTCTACTCGCCACGAGTAGGGCGGGGATGTTTGTCTGTCCTCTTTTTGAAAGGTTCCGCCATGAACGCAAAGAACATGCTGGATATGTTTGGCCTTGACCAAGCACCAGCAGCCACCGACAACAGCTACGCCGGAAATGACGTATCTGTCACGGCTCCCACAAACGCCAATGTTTGTGACACCGTGTTTGAACTAGACCATTGGGGACTTCGACGAGGAAAGGAATTGATCGCATCGGAGGCAGCTATGCAACACCTGCTTGGCGACCCCGACGACGACAATGCCCGCAAGGCAACAGCCGACTTCTTCGAGGCGGCGTTTGCGCATCGTCCCAAGTTGAACGAATCCTGTACCGACAACGTGCGGCACGAATTCCTCAGTACGCTGGTTGATACACCCGAGTACAAAGCACTCAACGCTCGCACTCGGCTCAATCAGATGGCAGCCGAAATCGCTGCCGTACACTTTGCCAAGCAGTATTACGAACTTTCGCAGGAAACGGAGCAGGAAGAACAACAGGAAGGAACTGGCGAACAGACTGGCGACCTGCCCGGTAACGGCGGACTTCCTATCCAGAAGGTCATTCGCCGAGTGTCAGAAGCGCTGGAAGACGCGAAGCAGGAAGTCCAGCAGCTCGAAGACGAGCAAGGCATGGCGGGATTCAGTCCTGACGGCTCCGGTGCAAACAGCCAGCTCGATATCGAACACTTGGCGAAGTTCCACCATAAGATCCGCAACAGTAGCTTTCTGCGACGGATCTGTGAACTGGCCGGCAAGTATCGACGCCTGGCACAGTCACAGCAACGACGCAAGACCATCCACGGCAAGGATCAGATTGTCGGAATCAAATACTCCGATGACATTGCCAACATAGTACCAAGCGAACTGGCGTCGCTGACGGACCCGGACTTGGAAGACGACTTCATGATCCGTTTAGCCGAAAAGCGTATCATGTGCTGGGACTTTAAGGGCGTCGAGCCTGTTGCCAAGGGACCAATCATCGTCCTTTGCGACGAATCGGGGAGCATGACCGATGACGCACGCATCTATCACGCTAAGGCCATCGCCACCACAATGGCATGGATTGCCCAGCGGCAACGACGCTGGTGCTGCTTGATCGGGTTTTCCAGTTCGATGGGCACCCCGCTCGTCCTGCCGCCACGCGGATGGAACACTAGCACACTTCTCGATTGGATTGGCGGATTCGTACAGGGAGGAACGTCGTTCGAGTTCCTGAATAACATGGAAAAGATATTCGCCCAAACGGGCGCCCCTCGCGGCAAGACGGATATCCTGAACATCACAGATGGTGTAGTCAGCATTTCTGACCACGCGCAAAAAACCTTCCTGAAGTGGAAGGAAAACAACCAGTGCCAGATGACAACCATGCTGGTCGGCACAAGCAGCCGCGGAGACATCGACAAGATCAGCGACAAGTGCTACACGCTTGATCGACTGGCCGTCAACGAAAAAGCCATCGCCGAAGTTTTTAGCGTCTAGTTGTCAGCATCCAGGACACTAAGACCTGCCCCGTGCCTCGCTGAGCGAATTCGTAAACCAGCGACTGACTTTAACTTGAATGGAAAGACGGTTATAATCTACATGTTCCGAGTTGCAACGGATTCTATTGCAACCACTGGCGAGTGAACAACGCAACACAGGAGAAAAACGATGTCCAAGAAACGCACTATCACCCTCACAGGACGGCCACCAGTTCGAATTGACGAATCCAGCTGGCCGCTGGTAGCGTCCGCATCGTCGCATGATTACGACGGGCAGTACGACTTCCAGTCCTTCCGTCATCACCGCTGGTTCGTCGGTGCAAGGCAGCATGCTGACGGACGTGCAATCGTGTACGCTAAGTACGACTACGAAACAGCCTGGCAAAATGAACGGAGTCTCAGCGCGGCACGAGGCGTGCTGCTCGAATCGGCAGACGCGGCTTCCATCTGCGATGCTATCGCTAACGTGTGCGAAGACATGTCCGAATGCGAACACAACGGCAACGACGACGCCCGATGGACGTCTTTGCGGGATGAGTGTATCGCCGACTTGCCTGCGGTAGAGATTTAACCCCCCATCCCCGCGCCACACAACAATTGTGGCTGGCTGGCTTCGATGCCAAGCGGGGATCTTTTCCCTGGATAGCCCTTGAGAAAGGTGATGGCGGGGCGGGTGCTACCTTTCACACCCGCTCCGCTTCCAGGGATTGTTACATTCCAGGGATTGTTGCACCAGGATTTTTACATAAGGAGCAGAATACATGAAGACCATTCAAAGGCCCACCGTCGGCGATACATTTTTCGAATGGACTGCCGAGGATGTTCGCGGATTCGTGACACACGGACCATTCCCGACGATCGAAGAAGCAATCGACGACTACGAACATTCAAAAGCCGCCAGAGTATACCATACATTCCCGACGTTCAGCCGAGAAGTCGTGGATGACGTGGATAACGATGGCAGCATCATCGGACACACAGGCGAACTCAACTATCGCCAGCAAGCCTTGCTCATGGCCTACGGCGATGAACTCTTGCGTATGTTCAGCGTGCTGCAAGAACTGTCCGAACGAAACACTTATGCGGAATACCGAGATGCCGTGAATGACATCGCGGAATACGCACTGTCACTCTTCAAGGCGAAAGGATAGGTGAGATTATGACCACGATCGAAGTAAACAGCAACAACGAGTGGTTGAATGTTTTTAGTGGTGTGGATTTTGAAGGCGTGGAAGATTGCTACACCGACGACGCCGCCGAGACGTTTACAAGCAAGTTGCACGACGAATTGATGGAACGCGGATTTGAAACAGACACCGCAAAAGGCCAGCGAAGCACTTGCCACGGCTGGAACGGAGCAAACACTTTTCACAGGTTGATCGGCCCCTGCGGAACATTTAACGAACTGACGGAAGCCGAAGAGAAAGCAGTTTATGACGCGATCGACGCGGCTGAAGCCACTATGCGAAAAGAGTGGTGCACACATGAGTGAGGGGCAACGAAAAAACATTTCGCAGTCTGCCGACTGGTCGGCTGCGTGGGAGAAAGCTGCGAAAGATGGAAATGACATTGAACGAAACATTGGCCGCAGCGGGGCTCACCACCTCGACGGCGGGAAACTACCAAAAGCACATTTTGCGCAACGGTGAAATTGTATTCACTGGCAGTGCAGGCGAAGTATGGGAATGGATCAATGGCCCAAGCAGAGCGAGACGGCTACACAGGCGTCCGCGACGAGCGGTTTTTAATGTTTGGAGGCGAAGACATGACATTGACAGCCAAGCAGCAAGACATCCAGCGGCATTGCCGAAACGGCCTGTTTGACCGCACGCGAACCGTGGATAGCCAGGTAAGCCTAGCGAACATGGACTGCTTCGTGGGCATGATCGAAACGGGCGAGGCGACCTTCGACGACTTCGAGGCGGTGGGAGGCGTGGCGCTGGCGGCAGCGGTAGCCAAGACAAAACAGAACATGGACGACGCAATGGAGGACTAGGCAAGATGCGAGCGGAAGCAACGGGCGTCAAGTGTTTCAGTATCGAGCAACTTAACGGGTGCGGTCGCCCGGTTGCGTCGTTTGATAAGCGGTGGGCGGGGAAGCCGGAATGCCATCCTTGAGTAAAAGACACTGGCTTGACACCCCGGAGAGACGGGGACTTTGACCAGATGACGACCAAGTTGACCGGGCGGGCATTATGAGAATGAAGTTTGAACAACCTAGCAGCGTAACAGAAGCAGTGGACGTGGAATCGCCGAGCGATTGCCCGCCCCGTGTCCAACGCTTTGTTATCTGCGGTTTTTGGAGCAATCATGGACCTTGACATTCAGGAAATCGCTTACCATCGCAACGGGGTTTCGGGGCTGGGCTTCTACGCGGTTCGCTTTCGTTGGCAGCCCGACGACGCCGACGACAAGGAAAACTTTCTGGCGACGCTGTTTGACGAATCGGGCGCGTGTGCCGTGATCGGATTGGACCGCATCGAATCTCAGGGCGTGAAGTTCGCGGGCGGCAATTCGTGGCGTGGGGATCATTTTGAGGGCGAGTTGCGGAAGGCGATCGAGAACGGCGAACTGTCGGGCGGCGTCCGTGTTGGACCGTTCTGCGTGCCGACCGAGTGAGCAGATAACTCTTATTAACCAGCATGGATGCGCAGCTTATCCGGAACATCTGCAGCATATCCACCGGCCCGGCACTAACACTGCCGGGTTTTTTTGTAGACGCACCAATACTTTACTGAAAGAAAGTCTATGTCTGCCACCCTAATTCCAAAAACCGCCAGAGACAAAAACATCCCACTGGCTATGCGGTACCGGCCAACCACACTGAACCAAATCGTGGGGCAGCCACACGTGACCACCGCACTACAAGAATTCGCCGCGAACCCACATCCCAAATGCTGGATGCTCGAAGGCTTCCCAGGCACCGGAAAAACTGCCACGTCGTTGGCACTCGCTAACGATATGGGACTCAAACCCGTAGCGGAGATGGATTGGCATTCCAGAGGCGCATGCTTCGTGGAAAACTGCTCCGAACTCAGCGTCGAACGCGCTAAAAAACTCTTTCAGGAAACGCTCCGTGTTCGATACGGTGGAAACTGGAATATGCTCGTCCTCGAAGAACTTGAATGGATCCACCCGCAGTGCCAGCAATACCTGAAACGAGCACTCGACCCGTTCGGCGACCTGCCAAGAAACTTAGTCGTTGTCGCCACCAGTAACGACGCGTCCAAGCTGATGCCGGCACTGCAACAACGCTTCGAAACACTCAAGTTCGGACGCAGTACCGAACTGCTCGAAGCATGCCGTATACGATTGGCTCGCATCTGCCAAGAGGAAACCGGCAACATCCCACAAGACCCAAACTGGAAAAGCTGGGGGATCGTCATCGACGACGACAAAAAGAAAACCGGCTTCTCGATGCGAGTCGCCTTGACCGAACTGGAAAAATACCTTCGACAAATCCCCGCTTAATCGGTAAGATTGTGTAGGGGAATACCACTAACCACCGACGTTTTCTAACTCTTTCTCAGGAGCCTGCTATGCAAGCCACTCTACAACGCGACACGTTCGCGGACGCGTTCGCACAAGCCGCCGCCGTGGCGCCAAAGCGACATCCCAAACCGATCTTACAACACGTCAAGATCACAACTGACGGCACGTCCGCCACACTTTCCGCTACCGATCTGGAACTCAGCATCGAAGTAACCATCGAAGACGTTCCGGGAGATCCGGGGGAAGCCCTCCTTCCGGTCGCTCGATTGGCGGCGATCTTACGCGAGTCCACCGACGAACACCTGCAACTCTCGGCTGACGACACCAAGATCACCGTCACCGGGGATTGCTCACGGTTCAATCTGCCGTCCGCAAACCAAAATGAATACCCAGGCGTCCCGAAACCAACCAAGGACGATTACTGGACAGCGAACGCTGAAGAACTACGACAAGCACTCCGACGATCTGTGTTCTGTTGCGATACAGACAGCAACCGCTACGCACTCGGCGGTGTAAACTTCGACTTCAAGGAAGATATGTTCTATACCGTTGGTACGGATGGCCGGCGATTGGCTGTCAGCGAAGTCGCGTCAGTGCCTGAAGGCGATGCGACCATCCCAGAAGGATCCACTACCATCATCCCGGCTCGGTCGATCCAGGTGCTTATCGCGCTGCTGGCGGAAGTCGACAACGTGCGCATCTTCCCAGGAAAAAACGAAGTCTACTTCCAGGGGCTCGTAGGGGACAATGCCGACGCTTCGTTCACCCTCTGCACACGCTTGGTGGAAGGCCGCTTTCCCAAGTGGCAGGACGTACTACCAGGAAAGGACGGTATTCCGATCGAACTCAACTGCGACGACTTCGCCCGCGCCCTCCGGCAAGCGGCGGTTGTGTCCAGCGACGAAAGCCGTGGAGTCACGATTACGTTCAGTTCCGGCTTGGCCAATTTCAGCTGTACGACTGCCGAAGTGGGGCAGGCCAGCGTGGAACTCCCGGTCAGTTACCACGACGACGAACTGTCCGTCACGCTCGATAACCGCTTCGTGCTGGAATTCCTCAAGGCGGCCGGTACGGAAACATTCGACCTCTACTTGGTCGATTCAGACAGCGCGACACTCTTCGTCACCGCCGACGAAAACTGCTGCGAAGATTTCCGCTATGTCTGCATGCCACTGGCGTCTGATCGTCCCACAACAAAGAAACCGGAACGCGAAACGGCAGACAATGCCGAACTGGCAACAGCCACCGCCTAATCGCAATAATCGCAACAGCAGCGCAATCACAGCCAGCACGCCCACCAACTACGGTGGGCGTGCTGCTTTGCTTGCCCTGTTTTTTCTATCTATCGAGACGATTTCCAGTGTAGCCAGAAACCCTCACGTTTGAATCGAACGAACCCAGCCCCGATATCCCGTTCTAATCGAGAGAAAGGAAATACATGAAATCCACATGGTTCGGATGCCGCAGGCGGTACAACTTCGCTCGCTGCATCCACGATGCCGACTACTCGAGGCAAATGTGGGACAACTTCTCGTCGTTCCTTACCATCGCGTTCTACTCGTTCCGACAAGCCAACCACAAAATGCTTACCGGAACGATGAACCACGACTACGAACAACAGGTTGTCCGCGAACAAAATCGCCTCAAGGACTGGACCAGAATGGCCGAAGCACTCAGCATCCTGACGATGGCCCTGGAGGAAGAACCCTGCGACTTTCTCGGCAATGTCAGCACCGAACTGGGACTGAACGACTCCAAGTGGCGCGGCCAATGCTTCACCCCATCCAGCGTATGCAACTTGATGGCCGAAATGCAACTCGAAAATGCCAAACCACAAGACGACCGCACCGCCTGGCTCGCCGAACCGGCATGCGGTGGCGGCGCCATGCTCATCGCCGCAGATAACGTCCTCAAGCGAAACGGTTTTTATCCGTGGCACTACCACTGGCACGCCACCGATATCGATTGGAAGTGCTACGCCATGACGTTCTTGCAGCTATCCCTGTTGGGGATTCCTGCACAAGTGACTTGGGGAAATACCCTAAGCCTCCAATATCAAGAACACGCCAGAACGCTGGCCAGTTTGTTACATCCGCCGAAACCTACACACCAGGAGAGCGATATGACGGAGCAAGAATTACAGGACATTTTGGGCGGCGATGCGACGACACAAAAACCAAGTGTCGAGTTCGCCCTAAAAAATGATCCGCCAAAAACCAGGCAAGCCCGGTTCCCGGATCCCGAACGCACGGTACAGAAAACGATGTTCACTGGACTCAACTGCCTCTCCGGACAACAGGACTTAATCGAAACATGATCGCACCACAAAAACCACCGAAACTACCGCCACGACACTCCGTTCGAACCTTGGCGGAACGTCTTTTCATGACATTCGATTGCCAAAATCAGAAACAGTGCTTACGCTGGGCACTGGCCGCTGTACTCTCGCTGGAAAAACACGGGATCCACGCTTGCATCAATGCGGGAACCGCCAATTTTCAAGCCAACGATATGCCAGAACCACACCCGACCCATGTCGGCTACTTCTGGCAGGACGAAGACGACGATACTATCCAACGTTACCTGCAACTCGGCATCCTGCCAGAAATGCACTGCTGGGCGGTCGTCCCGTCATTAAATATGATTGTCGATCCGACTACCCAGTTTCTGCCGCACATCGCGGCGGAAAAAAGGATACCCTGGACAAAACCCTATCCGCCAGAATGGTTCTGGGGGATGTCACCACCCACGGGTTGGTGCTACACACCACACGAACGCGCTTGCCTGCTGGCCGCGGACTTGGCCATGCAAGTGGTTAAAGGACAATCTCACTTATGCTGAAAACAAAAGTTACAACCTCGTTTCCACAGATTACCAACAACGTGTACACGTCGATCGGATCAACGCTTGAAAACTTCGCCTGCCAGGAGGTCAAGCGGCAGATGGAGTCACTGGGACCGGAGCAGGCGTTGGACAATATGCCGCTTGTCGCACAAGCCATCATCGCGGGACAAATCATGGCAATCGAAAACTCCCTGCAATTTCTATACGCAGACAGCTGCGCGGAAGTAGAACTCATGGAGGACGGCGATGCCGTCATTTCACCGCAGATGATCGAACTGTTGAACACGCTCGACCAGGTTGTCGCGGAATACGTCAACCATATCACACAAGGATGAAACCATGGCTAACGAAGAAAACTTGCCACCACCCGCGATCGAAGGCACAAATGCCCACTTTCTGGTGTGGCTGGCGACAACGGAATCACACCCCGAAAAGAAGGTCTGGATGGCCAGGGACTTGACGTCTAGCATGACGTTCATCTTTGACAGCCTGAACCACGCCCGATCCTTCCTGAAAGAAATGCGGTGCATGGAACAAACCATCGCAACACTGGAAGACGTCAATCCATCGGATCCATGAATAGTCGCCAGACGTCGATGTTTAACGCGTCGGCAAAACGTTGAACAATGTCCAGGTTGGTGGCAAAGCGGCCGCGTTCCACCTCGGAAACCCGAAACCTAGAAAATTCTATGATGTTCGCCAACTGGGCTTGCGTGTAACCACGCATGTCCCGGTAATGGCGGACGTTTATTGCAAACAACTCCTTCGCACTCAGCTTCTCCGTTGTGACCTTTGATACACTTCTGTCGATCATGCTCCAAACCTCTCGCTAAGACTATCTTCGCCTAAGTTACAATAGCCTATCTAAATATAGGGGACATGTCCTAAATAATCAACTGCAAGACAAAACAGCCAGCACGATTCCATCCTGGTCCGCTCCATCCTGGTCCGCGCAGTACGCCGGAAGAATGGAGAATAAGGGATTGATCTTCACCCATTTAACGGAATAATATCCTCCACTTCACGAACCTGACGACAACTACTTCAGGATAAAAAGGGCAACACATGAAGGATAGTACGTTACAGCGCAGTCTATCTGTGCTGGTTACGAATTGCCTCACAGGCGAAACGAAGACCATCCTCCTTGAAGATCCAAGATTCGCCTTTTGCGACCTCTACAACCAAACAAACGCGGGACACAGTACCGCTACTTTTGTTCCCCAATCTTGTCCACCATATCTAAATGCAGAGACTGAGTGAAATTTTCTAACGATCGCATCCCCGCGTTGGCACTCTTGTAGTAGCGAGCTACTACGATTGTTATGTCACGCTCACGCATCGTAGCGGAAATCATTTCTAGTCGGCTGGCGACCGCGCTAACACGGACGGCAATGGCTTCAATCTGCGATACGCTATGTTCGCTTTCTGGCATTTCTGGCACGGCATCCCTCCACTGGTGGTTAGCAAGTTCCCTAAGCCCCGCCTGTTTATAGCATAATACTCGTCGCATACCTATTCTATTTTTTCGCGTAGTTGATTTTGTTCTCTGTTGTTGACAAATGGAATCCATAAAGTAATACTTGTCGTCAGGCTAAGGAGTATAGTCACGCACGCAGACAAAAGGATTCAGTTATGCAGATCATGCGACTAAAAGCCGAAAACTTCACCGTAGATGAAACCACCCACAGTACCGATTGCGGTCACCTGTTGTATTGGGTCGAACGGCACGTCTCTAATGACATGAAGGCAGACCGGGAGCTTATCGATGCCATCGGGACGACACTGGAAAGCCAGATCGGTAAGCACGTCGATTGCATCTCGGAAACGATCCAGGACTGGACGCCTGAACAGGTAGCCGATCTCTGGAACATGGTCGCGGACAAACTCGATCCACTCCCATCCCACTTCTAAAGACAGCCGGCAAGGAAGCATCATGAACATCCCTAACGGGGCGGCACTGATTGACGTCCAGGGCGTCAAATCCATGGTCAAGCGAACACCAAGCGGGTTCGTCCATTCTACAATGGCGCGAGTCCCGCTCAGTGTGCAACGCGACGAAATCTACTTGATGAATCGCTACAACCCGTCTACGAGGGAATATGAAACCAAGAATGTCATTACGGCGGCCGGCTACCATAAGTTGAACCAGTTCGCCGGGGTATCGTTCATCTCGCCAGACACGCTCACTAACGACGACGGCACGATAGTGGGAAACCCCTATTCGCACGCTAGCGGTGACGCCACGAGTAAAAAGGAGGTCCAATACGTCCGCGTTCGTCGCGTCGGCATCGGTCGCAATGCGCAGGGGAATTGGGTGGCGATCGATTTGACCGTGACTTATGACCTGACCCTTTACTTTGCCCAGGATATGTGGGCCGCGTGGCAAGGAAAGAAAAGCTCGCCGTCCAGCGCCAAGTGGGGGTCGCTTTACAGCACGGAAAATGTCCCGCACGAGGTCCGTACCAATCCGCAATTGCGCATCATTGATTGCCCAGGCGGCGTGTCGCTGGCCGTTGACCTCAACGCACGCCCTGTGGTGGCGCTGTTTCAGGAACACATTAACCGCCAGAAGTTCGCGGAACGTAACGCGGTGACAATCTGCGAACGTAATATCCTGAAAAAATTCTTCGCAACGTCTCGCGTCGGCACCGACATGACCGTCCCCGTAATCTCCTGGCCACAAGTCGATTTGGATCTGCAGCAGATAGACAATATCACGCGAGCCGTCTCGCGCGGCAGCGCGGTAATCGATGGCGAGGAGGTAATTGTTGAATCCGCCGTGATCGAAGCGGATCAAGATGAAGCCGAGGCGGCACTGGCTGGGGAATACGACGAAGATCAAGCTAGTGATAGTGATGATGATGACCTGCCCGCCTCCGTGACCGGCACAAAGACAAAGACAGCACAGACAAAGACAGCACAGGCGGACATCTCGGACGATGCGGTGGATTTGTCGAAAATACGTGCGATCTATCGCAAATGCGATCAGGACGAACGCAAGGCTGCGCTTGCCAGTGTCGGCATCACCGACCCCAAGGCATTGCCAGAAGCGGATCCCGCTAAGCTGAAGCTGCTGCTCACTATCCTTCAAGCCCACATCGAAGACAAAGAAAACACTTCGTCTTGACGTGTAGGGGACGTTTCCTACAATACCAGTCCAATCAAGAACATTTACGCGGTTCCAGAACTGCGAAAGGAAACAGGCATGCAAATAGTCAAGGTGGAATACGACAACTGGAAGGGCGTTACCGATTCCTTCGAGTTAGGCAAAATAAATCTCGTCACCGGACCCAACGGTAGCGGAAAATCCGCGCGACTGTCCGGCCTGCAGTTCGCACTGAATGGTTCCATCCCCACCAGCGACCGCACTTCTGACGCGTATAAGTACATCGGCACGGACAAAAAACAAGCGTCCGTTACGGCGGTTCTCGATTGCGGACACACCTGGCAACGCACTGTAAAACTCACCAGCACAGGCACGGTATCGCAGGCCATTACCGTCAACGGAAACAAACTGAAAATCGCCGATGCGGAATCCCAATTGTCCAGTAAGGTAGGGGAATTTGCCTATACGTTCTCGGTGGCTAAGTTTTGCCAACTGTCGCCGGAAAAGAAACGCAACCTGATCGTGCAACTCACCAGCAGTACCGATAGCGTGGACGATGGGGAAATCAGCGTTGCGGTGCTGTCGCAGATCCTCGGCGAGGCGGCGGTGCGGCTTAACCCGGATCCCACGGTGCTGAAAACACTGCTCCCCGAAACACAACAGGTGGCTTTCAATAAAGTCATCTCGGAAAGTTGCACCATCGCGACACAGGGAAGACGCATTGATGTTCTTTCAAAGGAACTTGAATCCGTCAAGAAATGCCTGAATGACGCGCGTGCCAATCTGCGGCAACATCACGCGACCACACAAAAGTTTGCCGAACTACAAGTCGAACCAGCGTCGGCATCCGACACGCAGACGATCGCAACCAGAATCCGTGAACTGCGTGCCCAGAAAGAGGATCTTGTCAAGCAGCTGCAATACCAGTCTGGGCGTAGTGTGGCATTGGAAAGCACGCAGCAGCAGTTGGACGCCGCAATTCAGAGATCCAATGATCTTCACAATCAACGCAAAACATGCCTTCACGAACTCGAACAAGCAGAAAAGGCGCTCGCGGAAGAACTGACAAAGACCGAACACGCCAAGAAGTTCTATGACGAAAAGCAGCAGCAACACTTGAAGTGCCTGAATGACAAAACCACGTCGCGTGACGATGCGGCCGAAGCGGAGCGCATGGCGATTAAGGCGGCAGAAGAATTCACCAATGCGGTTCAGGCCAGTGATAACCGCAAGGCATCTCTGGAATACCAGATCCTGGAAGAATTGACCAGGCTGGAGGAAGAGCACTACGACCTGATTGGCGGCAAGACGCCCATCCCTATGGTGCATTCCCTGTTGGCGAAGCGATATCCGGTCATTAGTGAAGATCGGATCGATTTTCTGCGAGAGGATGTCGCCAACGCGGCGACCCAACACCACACGTTCGCGCAGCGCCGAGACGATGCTTTGAAGGCAGAACGGGAATGCGCCGAGCAGTTGGAAAGGTTGCGCCAAAAGCTCGAATCCGCCGAGTCGGCATTCACGGAAGCTGAGAAAATGGAAGCCATGTGCGAACACAATCTCGTCATGACCGACAGGAGCATCCAGGACAATGAGCGATCTATCAAGCAGAATCGCGAAGCACTCGATAAGCTCAAGCAGAACGTGCAGGACGTACCCGAAAACCAGCTGGAGGAACAAATTGCCAACCTCAACGATTTGCTGGATGCCAGCGAGCGGGAGGTTTCGCAACGCCGCACTTGGGATATCTGGCAGCGAGAACAGGCGAAACTGGAAGGCGTGGCCGAAGAGATCCAAGCCGAAATTGACGTGGCTTCCGCGGCCGTGAAAGCAATCCAGCAACTACGCGACGATTGCGTGCGGAAAGTCATCGCTCCGCTATGCAAGCACATCGACGACTTCATTGCTGCACCGTACCCGGAATGCCACAGCTTCTGCCAACTGGAAAATACCAAAGGCAAGGCCATCTTCGAACTTGGGTGGCACAGCCCAGAGGGAAAGTTCAGCATGGACACCCTTAGCGGCGGCGAAACAACGGTCTTCTGTGCGGCGTTGGCCTATGCACTGCTGCAACTCGCCAATCCACCGTTGAAAATACTGTCCCTTGAAGCGGCCGAAATCGATTGCGAACACTTCGACAAGTTGCTGGCTGGCCTTAACGCCACACAAGGCAACTACTCCAACGCCATCGTCGCCACCCATCAAAGCGTTTCCGCCACCAGCGAAATCAAGCATGTCCCCCTCGGTGAAGAAGTCGCACTCGCCAAGTAGGCTATCCAGTAGGCTATCCAGTAGGACATGCCGTGCATGACGAAACCCGCACCACGACCACGCTAACGGACGGAACCTTATGGCAAAAATCAACAGCCGAGAAAAAGGGAAGCGAGGCGAACGCGAAGCTGCCAAGGAATTGCAACGCGTGCTCGGCATCGAAGCACGTCGCGGACAGCAGTTCTCCGGTGGAGACGATTCCCCGGATGTCGTTCATTCACTCCCCAAGGTTCATTTTGAAATTAAACGCACTGAAAAACTGCAACTCCGCAAGGCACTGGAACAAGCCACGCAGGACGCCGGGGACCTCTGCCCCGTCATCCTGCACCGCTGGAACAAGGGGCCGTGGCTGGCCATTGTCCCACTAGAACAACTCCCCACTTTGGCGGTCAGCGTCTATCTGCAGTTGCTCGGGAATACATAACGCCCGCGATAACCGGGCCGCCGCCAGCCCGGTTGGATTTCAGAAAACGGTGTCAACGGCGGATACGGTTGATGCCATTGATATGCGAGATTATATCATGCCCTTTTTTGGATCGCCAGGTGGACTCGCTGAGTTGCGGGACGCTTATAACCTTGACGAGACGTTTCCGGGAGATCGCAAAGTCACCAGAAGACAGTTTCGGGTATGCAATGGCCATAGTGAGTGCGTTGGTTGCTTAGATAAAGGAAGTACATGGAAAGGACAGCTATTAAGCGATTTTACGTTCATATACAAGGATGGATCTCATGACAACGGCATCGCGAAAACAAAGTGCAGTTGTAAAGACGGTGCCAATGAGTTCGCGTGGATTGAGTAATGATTGAGTCATAACTCTTATTAACCAGCATGGATGCGCAGCTTATCCGGAACATCTGCAGCATATCCACTGAAAACACAAAAAATGCTAACTCCACAGCAAAAAAAAGCAGTCGATTCTGACTCTCGGGAAATTCTCTGCATAGCAGGAGCCGGAGCGGGAAAAACAACCGTACTGGTAGAACGCATTTGTCGACTCGTCGACGAGGGGTTTTCTCTCGACAACTTCCTTGTGCTCACGTTCACAAGAGCGGCTGCAAACAATCTCGCTGCCAAGCTAGAAACCAAACTCGCGGACAAAGAATACCCGCTACTACGCCAAGCCCTGAACAGCATGCTCGTCGGAACATTCCACGCACTAGCCCTGCGTATGCTGATGGTGGACGGAGCGGCACTTGGCTACCAGACAGAAACACTCACCGTTATCAATCCTGCGGACGCGGACCTCTTGCTCACCTACACTTGCCAGAAACTGGGATTCAAGGCTCCCACAAAATACGGTAAGTGGAAACATGGCCTGTCCTTCCGAAAGGTCGCCCATGCACGAGAAGCACTATACAACGGCACGCTCGCAAGCACCGACAAAAACATCAGCCTGGCACTAAAGTCCTATCAGGAAACCCTCTATTCGTTCAACGCCATGGACTACGGCAGTATCCTGCTGCAATGCCAAAAGCTGCTGACCATCCCAGAAATACTGGCTAAGTACCACTCACAAGTAAAGCACGTGCTGGTAGACGAACTGCAAGATACGGACACCATGCAGTACAACCTGCACGACTTCTTCTCACCGCCGGCTAACTTCTTCGCCGTGGGCGATGTCCGCCAGACACTCTACACTTGGCGAGGCGCAAGGCCGGACATGTTCTTCCAAAAACATGCCGATGCGGAAATCATCCAGCTGCCAGACAACTTCCGCTCGGGAAGTGCCATTGTCAAGGCGGCAAACAATCTGATTGCACACAACCAGGAACACAATTGCGAACCCATGGTCTCCAGACGGGGCGACAAAGGTAGCATATACGTTACCAACGATCCGCTGAATTTCATTCGTCAGCGATTGGATGAAGGCTTCGCCTGCGAAGATATCGCCGTCCTGGCACGCAAACATGAACCGCTGGAGAAATTCGAAGAACAATTGACCGTCGCAAAAATCCCAGTCCATCGCATCGGGAAAACTGCTCAAGACACTGGCGACTTTCTGCGACTGCATGCGGCCCTGCGGTTGATCTGCAATCCGCGAGACAACCTGGCAACTCTGCGCTTGCACCACGACTTGGCGACAAAGATGTCTTATTCCAAGATCCGCGAATGTGCCGCCGATACCGGCGGCTCGCATATCGCCGCCGCACACGCTTTGAACCCCACCAAACTGTCCACTCTGCTTGTAGGGGAAGTCCCGACCTCCAGCAACGGCTTTGAAGGGGCCAGGCCACTCACCCCGCAAGCCACTGTCGACGATTGCTTGCTAACGCTTGTCGATGCGTTCCAGGATTCACAGTCGCTCCTGCCGGTAGCTAAGTTCTGGTGGCATCACGCACAAGGAATGACGTTCCAACAAGCGATAACGTGGTACGCTACTTGGGATATGCAAGACGATCTCACTGACGATAACAAGATCCAGCTCATGACAGTCCACGCCGCCAAGGGGCTGGAATTTCCATGCGTGCTTGTCTTGGGACTAGACAGTGGGGAGTTCCCCTCATATAATACCGAAGATGGCCTGCGAGACGAACGTCGAGTGGCTTATGTGGCAGCTACGCGCCCACAGGAATTGCTGGGGCTGCACTTCCAATACGAACCATCTCAGTTTCTTGCCGAACTGCAGGGGGACAAATCGTGGAACACGAACTTACCGTTGACTCCGAACTCAAGTCACGTTTGATCCACTACCTGGACACCGTCGAGCGGATCGTTTCTGACACAGCGGCATTCACCGCCGAACAGGCACCACAGGTCGCCCACGAAATCGTCGCTTGGCACTTTTACAGCCACATGTTTGGGGCTGTCGTTCTTGCGGCACTGTCAATCATCGTCGCAGCAATCGCCACGATCACCTACAGGAATGCAGAAAAGATAGACCCCGTGGCTACAGAGGTCGTCCAGTTGTTTTCGTATGTCATCGGCGCTATACTCACGGCAGCCCTATTAGGCTTCTCCATCAGTAACACATCAGAAGCCATAAAAGCCCAAGTCGCACCACGCCTTGTCGTTCTCGAACGAATCGCGGATATAGCAAAGTAGGGGAATTTCCCACGCCTGAAAGGATTCGCATGGCACTCAAGATCAAATCGTCCTTCCGTGATCTCTGCCCCAAACTATCCGAAGATGAACTCGCCCAGCTTGAAGAAAACATTCTAACCGACGGCATGGTAATCAACCCGATCGTCGTTTACGACGGATTTATTGTCGATGGGCACAACCGCTATGAAATCGCCCAGAAACACAATATCCCCTACGAAGTCACTCGCCTGACATTCGACACCGATGCCGAGGCCATGGCGTGGATCTACCACCACCAAAAAGGACGACGAAACTGGACAAAGAAACAAGCCGCCTACGCCCGAGGAAAAATCTACGCAGAAGAAAAACAAACCCACGGCGGCGAACGTAAAAGCGGATCAAGTTATCAAAGTGATAACTTGAAAAGCACCACAAAAACAGAAACCACAAAAACAGGAACTAAAACGACCTCAACAGCAAAGTCGCCATCGAAGACCGCCGAACGGATTGCCAAAGAAGAAGGCGTGGGACAAGCGACCGTTCTCCGCAATGCCACGTTTGCCGAGGACGTTGACAAACTCGCCGCACCCATCAAGCAGTCGGTACTCAACGAATCTCTGAAGGCCACCAACGCCGAAGTCAAGACACTCGCTCAAAAGCCAAAGACCGAACAACAGAAAATCGTCAAGGCAGCGAAGGATTCTGGAAAGTCGATCAAGGAAATTCTCGGCACGCCTCCACTAAAACAAAAAACCGGCAGGGAAATCTCGCCAGCTAAACTCGCGGACTCGATCATCCTCAAATACTACAGCCCCCTGGCAAAAGGAATAGGCAAGCTCGCAGAAATGAACGGCGGTAAAGGACCGGCGTACAAAGCAGCGCGTTCTGCAATGAACGAAGTGGCGAGGCAAATAAAACTAATGCGAAGCGGCAACCAGTAACACAACGCACGCAGTAACACAACGCACACATTCAATGTTTTAATGTCAAGAACCGCACAGCCCGTTCGATGGGGGGCTTTTCAATGCACCTTTGGCCACACCAGCAACAAGGCTTGAACGAACTCAATCGGGCCATCATTCATGGTGCCAGAAACATCTGTCTTACCTGCCCGACCGGTGGAGGCAAAAGCCGGATGATGTTCGAACGCATGGTGGATCATTCGCTCTACCGTGCGCCAGCACAAGTGCCTGGGTTCGAAGCCAATCCCCATGCCCGCACGCTCTACACCGACCGGCGAATGCTGCTCGACCAGCTTGCCGACGGGCTGCAAAACCTCGGTGTGGAATACGGTATTCGAGCGGCATCAAAGAAAAAACTCCATGACGACTCAGCACCAATACAGCTCTGCATGGTGCAAACACAGTTCGCCGCCCTCAAGCGGGGCGGGCTGGTTCACTTCAGCCCAGAAGTCTACATAGACGAAGCGCACAAAAACGGTGGCGATACGGCGATTGCACTGCTCGACGGACACGACAAACACAACAGCGTCAAAATCGGTTTCACGGCTACCCCGCTCGGCATCGGGCACGTCTACGATACGCTCGTTGTGGCCGGCACGAATCGCCAACTGCGAGATTGCGGTGCCCTTGTTCCAGCCTACACCTACGGTCCAGATGAACCCGATACCCGCTGGGTAGGCAAGGTAGCGGTTGGCGAAGGCGAGTGCGCTTTGCCAAACGCTAGGCGTATGGAATACGCCACGCGAGTATTCGGGCGAGTGGTCGAAAACTATCACGTTCTCAACCCGGACCAGAAACCGGCACTACTGTTCGCACCGGGGGTGGCGGAATCACTATGGTTCGCTAAGGAACTGACTCGACGTGGTATCCCGGCCGCCCACATCGACGGCAAAAACGTCTGGATGGACGGCTACGAAGAAACCAGTAGCACGGAACTCCGAGACGAAATTGCCGAACGCAGTAAGAACGGCACGATCAAGGTGGTCTGTAATCGCTTTGTCCTCCGCGAAGGAATCAACTGGCCCTGGATTTATCACGGCATCTTCGCCACGGTTTTTGGATCCCTCACGTCCTACATCCAGGCAGGCGGCAGAATCCTTCGCAATGATCCTTCTCTGCCAGGCAAGGTCATCATCCAAGACCACGGCGGAAATTGGTGGCGACATGGATCACTCAACGCCGATCGCGAATGGGACTTGGAATACACCGACCGCATCGTTGCTGGAATGCGAGAACAAAAAATTCGCGAAAAGAAAGAACCGGAACCAATCGTCTGCCCCAAGTGCAGCGCTTGCCGATTGTCCGGGCCCCAATGCCATGATTGCGGATTTCGTTACAACAGCAAGGCTCGCAACGTGCTGCAAAAGGACGGCTCCCTGAGAGAAATGCGCGGAGACATTTTCAAAAAACGACGCACGCTAACTAAGAGCGTCAATCTCGAAAAGGAATGGGTCAGTCGCGTTCGGGCAGTTCAGAAAAGCAAAAAGAAAACTGTGCAGAGAATGACGTTTGCTCAGCTGGAAGTGGCCTTCGCCAGAGACCATAACTGGGCGTTCCCGCCACGCGATTTACCAATGATGCCGCGGAACGACATGGAATGGTTTGTGCCCGTCCGAGAAGTCCAGGAACTTACCCAATAACATCCCGACATGTTTAACCATTACATACAATTCGTTGTCGAATCTTGGGGCATTGAGGGAATCACTCTAAGTACAACGGATATCCAGAGATTCGCTAGGTATCACGAACTCTGGATTCATCGCGATGAAGTGTCTGCTGAAACGCTTTCTGATGCGGCCATGTATTTTACCGCAGGATTCGGAAAACTCAGGGATAAACCGGGAATGAATGTTCGCGTGGGCAATCACAAGCCAGTCTCTGGCGGATTGGGGGTTCTCAACCGCATCGAAATGCTTTGCCAAGTGTCACGAGAATACGACCCGTACGAATTACACCACATGTTCGAGCGGCTTCACCCGTTCATGGACGGAAACGGAAGAACCGGAAGACTGCTGTGGCTATGGTCAATGCAAAAACAAGGCGACAAAAGCTGGCTGGAGCGTGGTTTCCTGCACCAATGGTACTACCAATCGCTTAATGCCTGGAAACCCACCCATTGAAAGTAAGCCACATGGTCCCCTACCAAACAGAAACAATCGCTGAAACCTGTCACAATATCGAGATGTCCGAATCGCTCGACGAACTTGCCGCGATCGGACGCGACATATTTCTCTGCTCGTCCAGCTGGCTCAAGGAAGCCACCCGAAAACCATACGCCGAAAAGCTCTCCCGGCTACACCAGGGGCCGCCACAACTGCTGTTGGTGATCGACGCCCACAACTGGATTTACGCCGATTGGCATGTCGCACAAGACAAAGCAGCCAAAATGTTTATCGATCGACTCGACCGCATCACGGAAAAGACCACGTTCGCCTGGGTCGCCGTCGCTTTCGACGCGGCGCAAGAAAACTTCCGCAAGAAACTGGAACCATCCTACAAGTCCAGTCGCGACGATACGCCAGCAGAACTTTTGGCGGAGAGAACAAAAATCCAAGATTTATTGGAGCGTAGGGGAATTCCCGCACTAGAATTAAAGGGATGGGAGGCCGATGACATCATCGGCACACTCTCCCTGACGGCGCAGATGCGGGGCGATAAGACGGTTATTGCCAGTAACGATAAAGACTGCCGGCAATTGCTGTCCAACCGCACCGTGATATGGCGCAAGGACGAATACTACAACGCCAAGATCCTGAAAGAACAACTGCAAATTACGCCATCGCAAATGGTGGATTGGCTCTGTCTCGTCGGCAAGGACGACGTGCCAGGATGCAAGGGCGTCGGCGTCAAAACCGCCAGCGAACTGCTGCGCAAGCACGATTCCGTTCCGGGAATCCTTTCCCAAATCCAAACGTTCAGCGAAAGGTCACAGGCCAACCTTGCTGAATTCGCCGCCCGCTATTTTCGAGTCCGTCGCCTACACCAAATCGTCCGCGATATCCCCCTGCAATTCAATTGGGAATAACACTCTCTTCCATTCTTCAATCAACAATCTTTAATCGCCAATACCCATGATGCAACCCATCCAACTCGGCCCGTTCACGCTGGGCGCCACTGGTGCCACGATGAACATCGCACCTACACTTGAACAGTTTGCTATGCCGCTGGAGTTCTCGCTTTATACACAGCGATACTCCCCATGGTGGATCGGCGACCTGGTGAATTGGGCGGAAGGGCGCTTCGGCGACGATGCGCAGCAGGCGCTGCCAAACGAAAGTTTCAGTTGCGGGTTGATAGAACGCAGCAGGAGCGTGGCAGCAGGGGTGAAGCTGTCAATACGAAGACCGGAACTCTCTTTCTCTCACCACCGCGAAGTCGCTTGCCTCTCTCAAGCACTGCAACAGCAAGCATTGGCTTATGCGGTTGAGCGGAATTTAACCAGCGGGGAACTAAGAAAACATGCCAAAATGCTTAGATTACAGGACACCATGCAATGACAATGACTCAATCTCTCTCGGGCACGCATCAACCACTTTGGCCAACAAGGATCGTCGTGGACTCGCCGCTACCGCTAGAACCCTTCGCGATGTCGATGGACTCCAGTTCTGCTGGGCTACCGGACTCGGACAAAGGCAACCGGTCCCAGGATGGCACGGATACTGGAATCTCGAACTTGCCCACCTCGGATCAGGATCAGGAAGCACCAGCCGAGAAGACGATAGGCGGGCCGTCGTATTGCTTTCGCCATTGGCCCACCGTCTCCATGTTGCCGCATCAAGGCGAGTCCCAAAAATGCGAGTGTGCGGAAGAAACTACCCCACAATCAGTAACGCTAACCTCATCTGGCTCAAACAGTTCTTTGACCCAGACTACTACGACCCCGATTACATCCGCACCATCTGGCGCGGAACTACGACCCCGGAACCGGCACCGCTGGACCGATGCTTCCAAGACATGCTGCTCAACCAAACCGGAATCGACACGCGATGATTTTACGCTGCTGCTCATCACGTATCGGCCATCCGTCGTTCGCAACGACAGAGAACTTGCTAGCCGATTGTCGCAACTCGACGCACTCAAACTAGCCTTTCCGCGACCCACAAGCGACCAGCAGAAGATAATCGATTTGATCGAATTTCTTATCGAACATTACACAAATCAGCGATGAACAACACTGACCAATTGGCTCGATGGATTCGCGTGTCACGCTCCGAACCGTGCCAAGTGTGCGGCAAGCCGGACTATTGCACTCGCTCTGCGGACGGTGAACTGTTGAAGTGCTGTAGAGTTCCATCGGAACGCGAACTTATCCAGTCCGACGGAAGCGCGGCGTGGTTGCACAAACCTGACTCGCCGCTCACACCCGTGTCCCTTCCTAAGAAAGATCCTCCGCCACGTGTTACGACGCAAGAATGGCTCTCTCGTGCCAGATCTATGTTCGAACATCGCTTGGCCTCGGTGCTGCGACAGAAGCTGGCGACGTCCCTGGGCGTCTCGCAGGACTCTCTCTACCGGCTGCGCGTCGGCTACGGCGTCGATCGCGACGGCACACCGTTCGCATCTTTCCCCTGCCGTGATCCTCGCGGAAACATCACCGGCATCTGGAAACGCTATGCCGATGGCAGCAAGAAAAGCGTTTGGGGAAGCCGGCTCGGACTGTTCTACGCCTACCCTTTTCAATCGCATCGAGTAATCTGTGTCGTCGAAGGACCGTCCGACACTGCAGCGTGCATTTCCAAGAACATACCCTGTGTCGGCAGGACGTCCAATCTTGGCGGGATTGCACTGCTTGAAGTCATGCTGAAAGATATTGACGTAATCTTGTTTGTAGGGGAAAATGACTACAGAAAGGAAGATCGGTGCCAACACGACACCGGATTCTGCAACCTCTGCTGGCCAGGCAAGTACGGGGCACAGAAAAGTGCCCAACTTCTGTCAAAAAGACTTCATCGGAAATGCTACTGGGCCATGGTGGACGGCAGCAAGGATAGCCGCGAATGGCTACGCGACCATTCCCCGGAACAGTTTCTTCCAAGCCTTAAAAAGACCGCGTCCAGAGCACAAGCATAATGCCACGAGACGAGTGGGAAAACGATCGCCGCAAGCGCATTGCAAAAAAAGCATCGCGATCTGTCAGGCACTATGGAGCATCTTCTAGCGACAGGCGACAGCAGAATGCCGTACACGCAAGTCGCCTTCAGTCTCCGAACACAAGGTTCTGGTTTGGTAAACACAATGGCCTAACGGTCCATGAAGTGTGCGAGCGCGACCCAAATTACATCCACTGGCTTATCGACTCGCACACCAATGAAGATAACTGGCGCATGAATCTCCTGGTAACTTTCCTGAAAGAATACATGAATGAATAACGCTGTATGGCAAACGCAGCATATATGCCTTGATTGCAATGGTTGCCAACACAGTCTAGCGTGACGGCGGTAAGTCAGGCACAGCCGCAAACAAGAACGCCCACGCGAAAATCGCCCTGCCCAAGTAACCCGGTGACATGGGACGAACGGCACGAAGCCTGTAAGAGTGGCATTACCACCTTGGCGGATATTCCCGAAAGTTTTTGCAGAAACTGCATTAAGTGCTTGCGAATCGACTGTGAGTTTAAGGCTGATACTTATTATTGGTCATCCGGTTACGGTGCGCGCCTGTTGGAGCATTGCCTCAAAAGAGTGGGACACAAGACTTCGACAATGTTTGATTGGGCGCTGGTGAATAATTGGTTGTTGCTTGCTTTCAACCGAACGCAAAAACATCCCATCGCCAGCGCAAAACGAACAGCACATACGCTTGACGTCAAATATCGGAATGTGTATGATTCCCCTACACCAGCAAGGCAGGCGCGAATATGATTGGAGTGTTTGGGGGATGGGGCAGCGTGTCGCGGTGGACTGATTTGTTGACCGCATTGTTAATGTGTGGATGCGGGAGCAATGGGTTGGTCAACGCCGGTTCGTACTGCGATTCAACAGGATGACGGTGTGGCTATTTTTGCAAACGAGGGGCGCGGAGAGCGGCACCTGCCGAACTGCGAAGACACTGGCGTAGACGAGGGATCATCGAAGCACGCTGGCCGGCGGAATAGCTAACACGGTGGAATAAATGAAAAAAGTTGCCTTGTGGACACTAGACTACCTCATCGCGTGGCCACTTGTACTTGCGATTCTGACAGCAAGGTGGTGTTACCGAAAACTCACAGGAAAAACCAAGAACCCAGATCAAGGGCCAGGATTCTGAACATGGACGTCGCCGTGAAAGCACCAAACATACGTTGGATGATTCGACGCGATATGGCAGAAGTCGGTTGTATCGAAAACCTCTCCTACGACCACCCATGGACGGAACAAGAATTCATCCACCTGCTCAGACAACGAAACTGCATTGGGCTCGTTGTCGAGGAAACGGTGGATTCGCAAGATGCTGCCGCCGGAACAATTCTTGGCTACTGTTTGTACGAACTACATAAAAACCACCTGAGAATCGTGAATCTTGCGGTCCATCCCAAACATCGCCGCAGATCGACCGGAAGAATGCTGGTCCATAAACTGATCGACAAACTTTCCACCAACCGACGAAAAAAAATTGTTACAGAGGTCTCCGAATACAATCTGGGGGCGCAGAAGTTTTTCGCGGCGTGCGGTTTCCGTGCCGTTCACGTCGCCAGGAATTTCTATCCTGGATACGACCTCGATGCGTATGTCTTTGAATATCGGCTGAACCAGCAAGAACATGACTACCAGCCAGTAAATCGCATCTCAAAACTCTGCGAATAACGGCCAACTTTTTTCAAAAAAACTTGCGGATTGAACGCTGGAGGCACCGGTTCCGACTATTGTAGTGTAGGGGAGATAACCTACCGACCAATAGCGAGCCTAGCATGTCAGCAATTACCCAGGGTTTCCAGTCTATCTGGAATGTCATTACGAAGTTTCAGCGTCTCAATTTGGGACTGTCGGACGTCTTCGCTCTTTTCGGGCTGATTCAGCAGGTTATGGACGAGGATCTGGCGTTCCGCCAGCGCGTCACCGTCGGTGTCGAACTAGCCGGCAGAATCGCAGACCTCACCCCGACGGAAACCGACGATATCGTCGTGGATTACATTGGCGAAATCCTCGAAAACGACGCAATCATCGCCCTCCTCGAAGACCTCTTGAACGTCGATGGCGAAGATGAAATCAACGCAGACGCTGTTCATCAACTGGCGGTCTCCTATGGGATTGCGGGAAGCGATGGGCCAGAAGACGAAGTACAGGGCATCCCTGTCGCCATGATTATCGAAATCGCCATGCTGATCTTCAAGATCATTCGCGAGCGACGAGCCAACAGGTAGGGGTAAACCACTATGCCAGAAGTTCTTAGCAATCTATCGGTTACCCAGTGGCTGTGGCTGTCCGTGGGAGTGTCTATCGTGGCCTGGGGTGTGCATTCCAAGTTTCCTGGTGCCGCTGCAAGGTTCTCGGCGTTGTTTCGCGTCTCGCCGAAAGAGACGCATTCGGATGTCAATACGCTTGTCTTTCAGGCACTGAATTTAGCCAGGCACTGCAACGAGTGTGGCAAGACGGACTACGCCAAGACGCTTATCCACGACATCATCCCGCACCTGCTCGATCATCAGCAGGAGAATCCATGAAGATCCTTGCTGGAATCTTGATCGTGGCGGCAACGCTGGCCACGGCAATAGAAAAACCCGTTCCTGCCAATCCTGATACGCCGGTGACGCCAGTACCCGACAGTGGCGTCCGGGCGATGGTGGTTGAAGTTCAAAGAATCGCTGCCAAGCAGCCTCAAACGGCCCGCCTCGCCGCGAACTTCTATCGCCAGGTTGCCGATGTTGTGTCGCGTGACGAGTCCGTCATTAACACCACCGGCAACTTTCGGGATTGGTCGATTTCCGCCGACGCGCTGATGTGGCAAAAACGCAATCTGTCCCTGCCCGGCCTTGGGGCTGCCAAGGATTCCGCCATCATATCCGCCATCGGCGCCGAAAACGTGGCGCTCGATCCCGCCAAGCGAACGCAGTTAGTCAAGGTGCTACAGGCAATTGCCTGGGCCTTGGAGAATCCGTTGGCACAGGGACAGTAATATGGCGGGCTTGCGGTCGCTACCGTTGGGCGCACAGTTCTGGCCGGAACGCGCTACGCATCTGGACGTTCCTCGTCTGCAGCGCATGTACGAGGCTGGATTTGCCGGCGCGTATGGCGAACCGCAAGAAGAAGAGCAGCTTCTCGGATCGCTGCCATATCCCGATGGCGAACAAGTCGCCCACGATTTCGGATTGGCGGGCGGCGGTGCCGGCAAGCTGTCTTTGCCATACATATACGCGTACAAGCATTGGCCGAAAGTCTGGCCTAGCCCGCCACAGCGCACCGGAAACTGTGTCGCCCGCGCTGGAAAGAATTGCGCCATCGTCTTGATCGGCGTGGAAGTCGCCACTGGAAAACCTGATGAAGTGACCGGACAGGTCGAGGGATTCCCGGAAGTCAGCGACGAAGGCGAAAAGCAAGGCGTTGTTGTGTGGGAAAACATGTATGGCGATCGAGGTCACTCGGGGCAGGGCGCAAGCTGCAGTCGGCTTCAAACCTATGTCACCACCAAGGGCGGAATCCTGCTCCGCAAGAATTACCCCAACCTCAACCGCGATTTCACCGTCAGCAATACACAACTCGGCATCAATTGGGGGCGCACTGGAACGCCTTCCGATGTCAACGTCGAAGGACAAAAACACCAGATCCGCACCGCAACCAAGTGCGGTAATCACGAAAACGCTCGCGACTTCATCGCTAGCGGATATCCGGTCTGGGCGTGCTCGTCGCTGGGGTGGTCTTCACAACGCGACGAAAACGGCTACGCAAGACAACGCGGCAAGTGGATGCACAGCTGGATTGTGATGGGCTACGACGATCGACCGGAAACAGTTCGCCAATATCGCAACCCCCTGGCGCTGCTCTGCCACGACTGGGGCGTGTGGAACACAGGCGGACGACGCATACTCGGAACCGACATGGATATCCCGGAAGGTGCTTGGTGGGCGGACGCTCCGCTGCTGGACCAATGCAATCTGAAGGCCATGTCCAGCATGGACGGATGGAAACCAAGACAGCTGCCAGACTATGGAGGATCATTGCTAGGATGAAAATCTACCACGAAGATTACGAACCAGAATACGAAATCAGCGCTATCGGCATGCTCGTTGCCATTACTGCCATTCTGGCGGGAATCGCCTTGATGCTCTCGGGATGTGCGTCACCGTCTGCCACGTCGTCCGAGGACTACACGCCGGCCATTTGCGCCACGCTGGCCCTGCACACCCAATCGCCCACACCCGCGCCATCACCCGAACCACAGCCCGGCGACACGTGTACTAACTGCGATGGCACGGGGATCCTGGGTGACGGAAGAACTAAAATCACTTGCCCCAAGTGTAAAGGCACCGGCAAAATCGGCTCGCTTCCTGTCACCGAACAACATCACCGACAAGAACCAAAGTCGGTTCTCAGCCCTGTTCCAGATTTGAACCTGTGCATCTGCACTAAGACGGGAATCTGTTTTTGCAAGGAAGGAGAATGCGAATGCGTGGATTGTGTGCATCATGGCCCTGAAGATTCTCCACCTGAAGATTCTCTAAGTGAAGGTTCTCTAAGTGAAGGTTCTCTAAGTGAAGGTTCTCTAAGTGACGATGCCGCACAACACTCGAAGCTCCAGACCGAGCCAGCCAAGACTGCCGTCCAGCAATACAAAATGGTCAAACAACGGGTGGGACTTTTTCGCTATCGCTATGTTAAAGTGCCCATCTCCCAGGAAGCGTCCAAAACGTTCACGCCCCACATGTGCGCTGGACCGAAATGCCGCCGCTATTAGGCTTGGGGGGCGCATGAAAATCCTGCACGTCGAGGACACGCTGACACACTCTATCGTCATGAAACGGATGCTTTCTGATCATGGCGTGGAAGTCGAGTCGGTACCGGACATTGACTTGCTGAAAGACACAGCAGATTGCGACGCGGCGGTACTCGACTTAGTTCTCCCCAACTCGTCGGGCGCGGAAACGGTTCTTAAGTTTGTGCGGCGATATCCATTCCTGCCCGTGGTCGTGCTTACTGCCTGTCGAGATCAACGCCTACACGAAGAATGTATTAAGGCGGGGGCCAGTAGCGTGCTGGAAAAGGGAATTAGTGCCGACGCCGTCAAACAGGCCCTAGACAAGTCAATCTGCCAGCATCTGGAACAACGTGAGTCAAGAAAGCGATTAGAGCAAATCGCAAAAGACATGCGGTGCATCGCTAATAAAAACGGGAATCGGAATGTTAGCACAGGTAACTGAAGCCAGTAAAGTCGTGAGCAATAGCCCACTTGGAGAAACCGCCGTTGGCTGGCTGCTGGGCGTGATCGTTGTGTTTCTCATGTCGGTGTCATTGATCATCATTTGGCAGGTAATCATACCAAGCGCAAGGCAGAGAAGAGAATTGGAATCCAAGAAAGCGGAATCCGACACGCGGACTCAGGAAACCATTGCGGCAGCCACCGACGCCATCAGCCACGTCATTAAGTCGATCGACATGAGACTCGACAGCCACGATCGAAAATTCGACATGATCATCGAACAGATCAAGAACATCACGTCACACAACAATAAAGAGTAATCCGAAGTGGGGCAGATAGCCAGCGGCAAAAACTCGATTGAACTTGATAACGGCCAGTTCCAACTGGACGGTGATGCGGCCTCCCCTGGAAACAATCAAGTCTACGGCACCGATGGTGCGGGCACCAAAGGTTGGAAAGCCGATCCTAGTGGTGGGTCCGGTACCGTCACGACCGTGAAGAACGACGGGTCTCAAATCGGCGGTGCTGATATTGTCACTATCGATTTCTCATCTGAGTTTACCGTGTCGGAATCCCCCGACACGGAGGTTAACGTTTCACTTGCGAACACTTATCTTACATCACTGCTCGACGATACAACGCCACAGCTTGGCGGCGACCTTGACACCAATGGCTTTGATCTCCAGTTTGACAACAATACGGGAATACGCGACGACTCGGACAACGAAATTCTGATCTTTGGAAAGTCCGCCTCCGCTGTCAATTTCCTCAAGATTACCAATGCGGCGACGGGAAACGGCATCACGATTGAATCGGACGGGGACGACCTGGATTGCGACATCAACTTTGCACCACTCGGCGGCGGACAGGTGACAATTGCGAGCGTGCCCGTTGTGACGACCAGCGGCACGCAGACGCTTACCAACAAAACGATCGACACCGCGTCCAATACAATCACTGTCGCCGAAGCAGACATCTCTGATCTTGGCACAACCGTAGCTATGGTGGCTGACGACTTATCCGTCTTCGCCGCCACCACGTCCTCGCAACTCGCGGGAGTGATCTCTGACGAAACCGGCAGCGGTTCACTTGTTTTCGGAACCAATCCAACATTAACCAACGACCTGATTTTTGACGAACAGGCCGACCATAGTTCTACCCCTGGAGCTGGCAAGGGATACGTCTGGGTTAAGAACACGGCCCCTAGCACGCTGATTTTCACAGATGATACAGGCGTGGACACCACATTGGGAGCCGGCGGTGGATTGTCGGATATCGTAGACGATACCACACCTCAACTCGGCGGTGATTTAGACACAAACGCGTTCGACATCCAGTTTGATGATGCTACAGGCATCCGTGACGACAGCGATAACGAACAGTTGATCTTTCAAAAAACTACTAGTGCGGTCAATTACTTCGAAATGACCAATGGGTCGGCTGGTACTGGACCGATGTTGTCGGTGGCTGGGTCGGACAGCGATATTGATTTATGGCTAGCGGCAAAAAATTCAGGTACGGTTTTTGCCAACAGTACACTAAAACTTGGTGGAACCCTAGATACCAATGGCCAATATATCACGGTCAACGATAGTACAGGGTTTTGGGATGAAAATAGTAATTACACCTTGCTGTTTGGTCAAACTGCCTCAGCAGTAAATTACATCACGCTATCCAATGCGGCCACCGGCAATGCACCAACGTTTTCTGCATCCGGAAGTGACACAGATGTCGGCATTACACTATCGCCCAAAGGCGCCGGAAACGTCACGCTCGGCACAATGGTCTTTGACTCGGACCAAACCATCGGTGCTGGTCAAGATAACTATGTTCTCACCTATGACGACGGCACGGGCTTAATCAGTCTGGAAGCGGCCACGGGCGGCGGGTCTGGCGACTTCATGGCGGACGGCTCTGTCCCCATGACCGGTGACTTCAACGCGGATGGCAACAATCTGGACAACGTTGGTGTTGCGTTTCTCAAAGAGCAAGCTGGCGCAGATGCGGACGTTGCCGGGTCGCTCCAACTTTGGGTTAAAAATACCACTCCCAATGAGTTTTGGTACACGGATGATACCGGAATCGATTTTCAAGTCGCTTCCTTGGCGGGCACCGAAACGCTCACCAACAAGACATTCGATCTTGGTTCTAATACGTTCACCGGCAACCTTGATATCAGCAACTTCAACAGTGGGACGAATGCCAGTTCGTCCACTGCCTGGTTTGGTGATGGAACGTGGCAATCTATCCCGGATACTTTCGCCTCGATCGAAGTAGATGGATCGGCTGTCAGCACGAACGCACCCACACTGGATTTTGACGGCACCGATTTTACGCTCACCGAATCTCCTACAGACGATTTTGACGTCACGATCAACGTCGAGCGTATCCAGGACATCGCAGGAGCGATGTTCACCGGAAATACGGAAACCGGCTGCACAGTCACCTACCAGGATGGCGATGGCACGATTGATGTCGTGGTCTCCGATCTGACAGTTGCAGGAGATACCGGCTCCACCGGTATGACTCCTGGAGACACGCTTACGATTGCTGGCTCCGGCTCTGTATCAACAGCCATGTCTGGCGACACGCTAACCATTACGGGCACGGGCGGTAGCGAGTTTACAGACACCGCAGTCAAGACCGCTAATTACACCGCATCCGTGGGGGACAACGTACTGGTAGATATGTCTGGTGCCAGTGGCGACGTGACAATCACCTTGCCCGCTCCAGCCGGATTGTCGTCAGGCGACCGTTGCCGAGTGGAATTAGTCGGCGAACACGCATCGTACGAATGTTTAATGGCATTCAACGGCGGAAAAGTCAATAACAGCACGTCCACCGGTAAGTGGGCGATGTGCCTGGTTGGCGATAACGTGGAATTCGTGTTCCGCGATGACGATGTGGCGGACAATTGGAATGCGATTGATGGGATTATACCGCACTACGCAATAATCCGTAACACGTCTGACCAAACAGGTGTGGTATCGAATGTATGGACCAAAGTCAATTTTGATACCGACACATTATCACGCGGTGGTATTGTGGATCTGTCGAACGAACGGCTTACGCTTCGGCGAGATTGTACCTTTCGCATTGAAGCGTCAGCGGCAATCGACGATTTGGACGATGGAACCCAAGCTACTGGTGCAATTTACAAGAACGCATCGGTGTATTTAAGAACCTTTTCCGGAAACGCGTCCGCAGCCAATGATTTCGGCTACCCTCTTGTTGCGTCTCTTATTGGTAGTGGTGATGCGGATGATTACTTAGAGTATTACGTGAGACACAAAGCTTCTGGAAACCAAACGATTCCGTCATCGGACGGAAATAACGCCTGGTTGTCATTGCAGGAAATTCGATAAATGCCTGAAATACAAGTCAACTTGAACCACAACATTCCTGCGATGCTTGCTCCTTTAGGCCTGGCTGATACCGAGTTCCATATCGAAGGCGGCGACATCCTGGTCGTTAAAGACAGCACCGGAGTCACGCAGCAACAACTTGAAGACGTGGTGGCCAATTACGACAATACGCCCTATGAGCGGAAACGGGCACGAGAACAAATCGACAAAGACACCGCTGCAGACATTGAAGCACTTGTGACACCACGCGAACAGGTGTGGAAGTTGGCGCAATGCCTTGAACGACTTTGTGAGATGCTGATTGCCAAGCGCGTTATTACTCGGGACGAATTTGCTAATCGCGTGCTCGGCCCGGAAGCGTCCTTGTGGCAAACAGTCAAAGAGAAAAAGGCCCAATCCGAACGCGAAAAGTCCGCATTTCTGTAGGTGACTGAACAATGGCAAATACAAAACTAGGCTTTCAGCACACCACTACGGGCGCAACAATCTACGCAGTCATTCGTGATTTCACCGGTCAAGCATGGGATGATGCCGGCACGGCACTAGAATCATACGATACTGCATCTCTCGACGATTATGATATCGCCGCCACCGAACAGGGCACTGCCAGCAAGTTCTATGTAATGACGATTCCGGCTACGCTGCCAGCGGGAATCTACAGTGTGACGTTTTACCTTCGCGCTGGTGGTTCCCCTGCGGAATCCGATGTGGCGGTATGGATGCAAGAGAATGTCGAGTGGGATGGCACTGACTTGATCGGACACCAGGGATATGGTGCTTTGCAGCCGACGATTGCCGGACGCACCCTCGACGTAGCAAATGGTAACGCTGATGCCGATGTCAGGTTGCTGGACGGTTCGTCCGTCAATCTCGCCGCAAATGGGTTGCTTGACGTCAATGTAGAATCGTGGGACGTACAAGATGTGTCAGTCAATGCTGACAACCTTCCTGAAGTTGCTTTGGGTGACACGGCACATGACGGAACGATTGACGATCTGCGCACGCTAGGTCTTGACCACCTCGTATCCACCGCAGTCACCGGCACTGACGTAGCCGATAATTCAATCGTGGCAAAACTGGTAAGCAAATCCGCAACAGCCGATTGGGACGACTTCGTCAATACGACCGAATCCCTGCAAGCCTTGAAAGACTTGGGTGACACTAACTGGATTACCGCGACAGGGTTCGCTACGCCTACCAACGTCACCGACGCGCGTGATGCCGTGATTGTGGAAGTCGATGCCAACGAAACAAAAATTGACACACTGACGACCACTGTGGGTGTGGCGGGCGCAGGGTTGACCGACCTTGGCGGCATGTCTACGGCAATGAAGGCCGAAGTGAACGCGGAAGCGGACACGGCAATTACAGACGCCGCACTGGCAACAGCAGCTTCATTAGCAACGGCCCAATCGGATCTGGATATCATCACGGGAGCAGACGGCGTCAATCTTCTGTCCGCAACACAGGCATCCATCGACGCCATCGAAGACGACACAAACTCGCTCAACGATACCAAAGTTCCAGACACCATCAGCTTAGCCAACATCAATGCGGAAGCGGACACAGCATTAGCAGACTACGACGCACCAACATATACCGAATTGCTAAATCTGGTTCGACTGGCACTACGCAAGGACGCCGCGCTGGCGACGGATCTGGCGGCACTCATCACCACAGTCAACGCGGACCTTGGTAGCGGTGGCGGGGCGTTTGCGAATACCACCGATTCCCAAGAGGGGATTCGCGATAATGGCGACTCGGCATGGATTACGGCAACCGGATTCTCCACACATTCTGCTGCCGATGTCTGGACAAGCGCCACGCGAACACTTACGGCGGCAACCAACATTACATCGGACGGGTCGGCGATTGTAATGAGCGCCAGCGGGGTCGTGGGAACGGTGAACCTTGTCAATACGACCACGACCAACACGGACATGCGAGGCACCGACAGCGCAGCACTGGCTACAGCACTGGCAACCGCTCAGCTTGATTTGGACACCATCACCGGATCGGACGGAGTTACGCTTGCCACCGCACAGGGGAATTACGCTCCACTCAAACCGACCACGGCGGGAAGAACGCTCGACGTGACTGCCGGAGGTGCGGCGGGCATCGACTGGGGTAATGTCGAAAACCAATCGACTGCCGTTGACCTCTCCGCGACTGATATTCAGTTGGTTGATACATGCACTACGAATTCCGACATGCGTGGTACCGATAGTGCGTTCCTCGCCGCGTCCGCACCTGCAAACTTCTCGGCACTCGTTATCAGCGAGGGCGGTGCGGCAGATTCACTTGTCCAAGGGTTCCTGGACAACACAATCGCAGAAACCACTGCCGATAACATTGCCGCAAACTTCGAAACCTTCTGGGATAACTCCGATGCTATCACGGCCAAGGTCGTTGATAACGTTGGATCTGGCGGTGGAGGCGATGCGACGGAAGCCAAGCAGGATGCGATTTTGGATAAAATCGCCACCGCACAGGCCGACCTGGATATTATCACGGGAGCCGATGGGGTAAACCTGTTGTCAGCCACACAGGACAGTATCGATGCCATCGAAACGGATGCCAACGAATTGAAGTCCGATGATATTCCAGGACTCATTGCCGCGCTCAATGACCTGGACGCTGCAGCAATACGATCTGCTGTGGGGCTCGCGTCCGCAAACCTCGATACCCAACTGTCCACCATCGATACGGTGGTCGATACGATTCTCGTGGATACCGGCACGGACGGCGTGGTTCTCACCGCTGCCGCTAGTAATGCCATTGCGGATGCAATCCTCGTCCGCGACGTGGATAACGTCGAAGCCACAGCACCAGAACATTCCCTCTGTACTACCATCTTGGCAGGGCTGGAATCAGACACCACTACGAATCCCGGCAAGCTGACAATCTTCCGCACCGATGGCGTAACCGAACACTTCCAGAAAACCATCGCTAGCAGCCCAACCGCCGAAGTTATCACGGGGATTAGCTGATGGCAAAAGGGTTTCTGAACTACTTTCGATGGCTCTGGCTGGGCGGGACTGCCAACCAGATCCCCAAACATTTCAGTGACGTTGCGAAACAACATGCAACTGGCGGAAGTTTTTCACAACAGCATGCCATCCACGGCAGCGCACGACAACAACATGCAACTGGCGGAAGTTTTTCACAACAGCATGCCATCCACGGCAGCGCACGACAACAACATGCAACTGGCGGTTCGGCCGCACAACAGGCAATTAAATCATGACTCTCAGACTCTACCGTGCTGATATCTGGGCCGGCGATACTCCTTCCTGCAGGGATCGCATTACCGATGCCGATGGCGTCAACCTCACGCAGGCGGATGTGGCTACCATCACCCGAGACGTTGTTGACGCAAGTAGGGGAAAGTCACTACAATTGGCGCAGTCCGTTACCGTTGCGTCGGTCGTTTACGATACGCTGCAAACGGATGCCATGTGGACGGTTGACACGGACGGTTACAACTTCAAATGTACCGTCCCAGGAAGCCTCCTGCCACACGCCGGAAGGATCTACCGTGTGCGGTTTAATATCACCACGACTGGCGGTACTCTTTTCTATTCGAATTGGGAGTTTCATACCCACGAATCTCTCCCAGGATAGGGGCCAGTAATGCTGATCGTATTGCTAGCCTTGAGTGTCGTTCCTCCCACGGACGTCTGCAGCGAGACGGTGGATGTCGTGGAGGTGAATCACTTCTACGACGACCAGGGACGATTGGTATTCGATCAGGTTATCTTCTACGACTGGCATCACCAGCAATCACATTACCATGTGCGTGCATGGCGACTGATAAAAACCCCCTCCCAGATCCCCAGGCGATGTCATTCCAGTCAATTCGGATACGTCACCATCTGGCACGACGGTTACGCGCTGAGACGTGTGGTTGCCATTTCCTTGCGTGAAACGTGGACGCAGTACGACCCCGAACTGCTTGAACGCGAGTTGCTACCAAAGCAGTTGCGCTGCGAGCTGATGCCGTTCGTCAACCCGCGCCCCAGGTCAGATCGCCCACAAAGCCATTGACTATAAGGAAAGTAAGGGAAGTGCATGGATGAAAGCACGCTTCGCGATGTGGTCGATGCCGTCAATCGCTACGGAACCAAGGCAGCAGCGGCACGACACCTGAACATGCCGGTAACCACACTCAAGGACCGCTACAAGGCAGCACAACAACAGAACATCGCGGCACCCGATCCTCCCGATTCGAAAACACAGGATGCGAAACCGTCTTTCGAGTTCACCGAATCTGACAACGAGGCGTCTATCTGGTCTGTGGGTGATTCCGTCCGCACCGTAGACGATGCAATTGCCAAGGCCGAAATCAATCTGCGCGAATGGTCGATTGTCGAAAAAACGGTCAACTCGTGGCCCACGGCAATGAAGCTGTCTACCGGTTCAAAACAGGAAAACAACTTCCAAGAAACACCACACCAGGTTTGGAACTGGCAGGTCAAGGTCAAGCTACGACGCAAGGCGCCTCGGGACATACAACACAGCGTTAAGGAACTTGTCGAAGAATTACGCAACACCAAACTGTCGCCACCAGCACGCACCAAAAAGAAGCGGAAAAATCCACACATGCTGGAACTCGCTTTGCACGATGTTCATTTCGGAAAACTTGCGTGGGCAGAAGAAGTGGGCGGCGATTACGACCTGAAGATTGCCAACGCGGTTTACGAAGGTGCCATCCATGAATTGCTCGAACGCGTACAGGGCTTTGATATCGATAAGGTTCTACTGCCTATTGGACACGACTTCTTTCAGTGCAATAACTTCTCCGGTACGACAGCGGCCGGCACGCAGGTAGACCATGACGGACGGTTTCCCAAAGTATTCAAGGCTGGATGCCAAGCGGTGCGACGCGCGATCCTGGCATGTCGAGAAATGGCGGAAGTCGAGGTGGTTTGGGTTCCTGGAAATCACGACCCCGAAACCAGCTGGTTCATGACCGAAGTGCTGTCGGCCTACTTCGAAAGCGATAAGCATGTTACGGTCGACAATTCGCCAGCCTATCGCAAGTATCGCAGCTATGGAATTACCTTGCTGGCACTCACGCACGGCAACGAAGAAAAGCATCGCGACCTGCCTCTAATCATGGCAACCGAAGTTCCCGAACTGTGGGCCACGGCCAAGCATCGGGAAATTCATCTTGGACACTATCACAAGGCCAAGGAAATGGTCCACATGGGAACGGACGAACATGCCGGCGTGCGAGTGCGCGTGCTGCCGTCGCTTTCAGGGACAGACTCTTGGCATTTTCGCAAGGGATTCGTCAAAAACATGCGCGCTGCGGAATCCTACCTGTGGTCGTTTGAAGATGGCTACACCGGGCACTTCAGCGCCAACGCCACGTTATAGGAACGGACGCCATGCTGATCGGACTCTCTGGACTCGCGGGAAGTGGCAAGGACGAAGCCGCCAAGGCTCTTGTCGATCGAGGCTTTCGAAGATTGGCATTTGCTGGACCCATGAAGCAAGGTGCCTATCGCATCAACCCATGGATCGTAACGCACACGCTCGGAAAGCGACCACTGCGGTTGCAGCAGATTGTCGACACCATCGGCTGGGACGCCGCAAAAAGACAGTCACCAGACGTGCGTGACTTCTTACAGAAGTACGGCACCGAAGGCGGGCGATACATCCACGGCGAAAAGTGTTGGCTCAAGCTGGCCGAACGAAAGGTCGGTTCGCTGATGCGAAAACAGGACGACGTTGTGGTGACAGACTGCCGGTTTGTGAACGAGTATCACATGATCTGGAAACACGGTGGGATTGTCGTGCGGATCAATCGGCCAGGAATACAGCCCCTGGCCCATGCCTCGGAATTGGAAATGCTGCCCGCCCCAGACTTCTGGATTCATAACACGGGCACCGTTGAACAACTGCACTACGAAATCCTCAAGATTGCCGAACAGCACAGCACCGCATGAAGCTCACTGCCAAACAACGCAAATCATGGCGTCGCTATATCGCGGCATTGCGGAGGCAGTATCCCGCGTGTTACCCGGTCACCGTCAGGACAGTCAGGACGCCAAAAAACATTTGCGGCGATACGGGACACGCCAACCGCAGGATTGTCATTCGCATCAGCAATCGCCTGACCTATGTCGAACGCGTCGACTGCTTGGTTCACGAATGGGCACATGCACTGGATCGCTACTGGCAGCGTCCAGAAGAACACTGGCACGATGAACAATGGGGCATGTGGTATTCCAAGTGCTATTGCTGCATTTCAAAGGCCAGCGACGAGCTTAAACGTGAGCGTGAACAACGATGAAACGCTGGACGGAAAAAGACCTGAATGCACCGGCAGACGATCAGGATATCTACATCCTGACGCTGGTAAAAGGACAGCAGCGTTATCTGATCCTCTTCAACGAATCACGCAAGGCCGAAGCCCTCCGCACCATGGGACGCTGGGCTACCAATCCCCAACTCGACTTCACGTGGTACGACGCCGCCTGTCTAAGCCGCAGTCTACGCAATATGTTCACCAGCGACGCCGGTCTTGACGAATAACAGTACCAGGAAGCGTTACTCCAATTTCCTGCAGCGATTTGCCAAATGCCGGGTCGTTGCTTGATGAAAGCCACTGATTATCTCGATACCATGCTGGCAAGACTGATGGTTGCACGCGCAACAGGTCATCCCATATTGTGTGTTCTGCGGGATAGCCCGAGAGTTCTACGATGTCGGGCAAGTGGTCGATTTCCACGAATGAGGAAAACTACCACGGCACGTTTGACACCGTGGGAGAAGCGATTGAGGAAGGCAAGCAGTACGTGGTATCTTCGCTAAGTCACAACTTTCGTTACCCACGCACTAATGTCAGCGGCTGCACCGGATACGCTGCTCAAATTCAGCCTGATGTGAGAATTCGATGGAGCGGAAAAGTAAATGAAGCCGTCTGTCGTCAACGGAGTTACAGCGGTAATGCCACCAGGAATCCGAGCTGTGAACCAGGTGGTGCCAGCATCCGGAGAAACCTGCACCACCAGCGAGCCGCTGTCCCAGTCACTCGTCGCTTTGGCGTACAACATCATGTTGCCAGCGTAGGTTTCGTTTACTATCAGCACGTTTGAATTGCCGTTGTCGGCCTGTTCGTTGAACAACTTGGTCCAGTTTAATGACATCGCGTATTCCTTATTTGGTTGCCTTTTGTTTTTGTTTTTTGCGTTTTTTGGCGTCCGCCGCCAAACGATCCATGGCCGCTTCCAGCATCTCTACTTCCCTCAGCTTGTCTGGGGTAAGCGATTCTTTGAAGTCCTGGCTGAAGTAGTTCCGCTCGAATTTCTTGCCGCCCGCATCCATCATCATCTGGGCCAAACGGTCACGCAGAATGGCGTCTTGTGCCGCCGGAGAAATGTCGCTCACCCGCGCACCAGTACCCAGGTTTAACATGGCCCCCAATGGGTTCTTCCACTTGCGCTTGTCGGTCAGCGTCCGCAAGGTGGTCGTCGCACGCGATAACGGGGAATTGGCAACACCAAATTCCAATGCCTTGCTTCCAAAAGCGGGACGGACTTGACCTGTACTCTCGCCCGTAATCAGATCGCTGATATTGGCACCGATACGACCCAGCGTCGGGTCCAGGTCGTCCAGGTCGCGGCCACCGTTCGGGCCCTTCTGGAAGAAGCTCTCGCCAGCCGTGTATTCCAATGGCGCTTTCAGCATGGGGTTCAGGCGAGACAACACTTCCAGACCCATGCTTTGCGGACCACCCACAAACGACAGAGGATCTTCAAACATCAATCCCAAGCCGGTCAGGTAGCGGTTGCTGCCGTCCGGAAGTTTGCCCAGTGGCAGGGATGCCGTTTCACGCACGTAATCCGGCATCATTTCATCGCTGTCCTGATTACTACCGATCGTCATTAAAGTGCGTCCCAGACGACCCCCTGGCTTCGTGGTCAGCTGCTCTGCTGTGAATGGCAGTATCCCACGCGTAAAACTGTAGAACGGAAACAGCCGTTTCATGACGGTGCTTTCCGTTTTGGACATGGCAGAATAGTCCACCTGCAATTTCTTTACCCGACGAGCGGCTTCCGCTGGAGCTATGCCTTGACGCAGATAGGCAATGAATGGGGCAATGCGGTTCAAGCCTTCGGTGAAATCCCCTACATCACCACCAAACCGGTGCAGCATGGAGACGTTGTCGTCCGTCAATACGCCTCGGCTGTTAAGAGGATTTAGTTGCTGAGCCATACTGACACCCTCTGGTGCCTTGGAAAAGATCGGGTCAATTCCAGGCATCCGGCGTGCCATTTTACTGCCGGCATCCCCTGCCAGGTCGTTGGCCATGCCCTGGCCATGGCCAAGCAATCCGAACGAATAAATCAAATCTTGCAGTTCCCGCGTCGCGGCGTCGGGATCTCGGTCCAGCCCAACCTGCTTCATCCACGGGATGTCTTCGACTCCACGGACCTCTTTCCCGCGAAGCAATTGCCAAGCATCTTTCACTGGCTGAAGATAGCGGTTGTGTAGCTTCTTACGAGGATCATACGCCTCGCCAAGCCAGTTGTTGAATTGTCCCGAAATCAGGTTGCGGCTATGGAATTGAGGGAAGATACTGGTCACAGACGACTTGAAAAAGTTCGTCATCTTGTCGTAGACCTGCAAAAACTTCTGCACCTCTTCCGGCTGCTGAAACGATTTCATGTACCGCGACAAATCCTTGGCATCTTCGTCTGGAAGGTACTGCTCGCTCAATACGTCCTTGATCGTCGGCTGCTTGGTTGGCACCAACTCTTCCAGGTCATGCAGCGATGTCACCGCTTCGTCGCCATGGCCAAACTTCACGACTACCTTGCCACTGGCATCCACGTCCACTACCTTGCCACTGGCATTGCCACGTTTTACCTTGACCGGATACTTCGCTAGTGTTTTATTGTCTGCACCATTAAGCACTTCACCAGCCATGTCGGCCCACGCTTGGCTCTTCAGGTCGGCTAAGTGCTTTACCCCCTCTTCTCCAAGGGCGTTGAACGCGTGCTCTTGCGCCTTCTCCGTAGAAAGACCAGCCATCTCTAATGCGTCCAGAACAGTCTGCCCTTCCTGGGGAGTATTCACTTGCGTGGTGAACGTGTCTTTCCAGCCCTTCTCCGATACGCCTTTGGTAGCCGAACGCATGCTATCCGGCATGCTGAACTTGCGTTTGGTAAGGTCTTGCAAACCGTCCTTACGCACCGCCTTACTGCCGATGAACTCGTATACCCCGTAAGCGGCCGCCACCGAATTGCCGCTGTGCGTGATGCGAGAATCCAGGGCGGAAGTCGGATCCGCTTTGTAGAAGGGGACCTTGTCGTCGGCGTGCTTGGGATCCAGATAGGCGATTCTCTGCACCAGCTTGTCGATATTCTTCTCGTGTGCGTCCGCTAAGTTAGCGATCTCTTCCGGCGTGTTGTCCCCGCCCCATGGAATATCGGCCCTGGCGCCTTGCCCTGGATGGGTTGCGCCACGCGCGTCTGTGCCCGTAAACGCGCCAGAGTCATTTGTGACTTGCGACCCTTCGATATCCTCGATCGATAGAGAGCCAGGCATCTGCCTCTGATTCAACTCGCCGGGGTTGTGAATCTTGGGGCCATAGTTGTCCATCAGGTAGCGGCGCAAAAATTCCACATGGTCCCGAGTTAGCTTGCCACCGCCCTTCGTGGCTACCTCGCCACCGTCTTGTGCTAATCTGTAATCCCACCCCTGGCCGTTCCACGTCTTGTGGATCTTGCGATGAGCGAACCCGCTGATATTCGGGTCCATCGAGATTTCGTTGATTACGTCCGTACCGTAGGGCAAGTCTTTCAAATCTTCAGAACGCCCGTAGTAATGCGGATTGGACGTGCTCAATGCCTTGCCAGCACTGGCACCGCCGTGTCTGGTGGGCATGGCAAACTTGTTCGGTTCACGCGGGTAGTATCTGGCGTAGAAGTCTTTCAGTGGACGAGCCGGGAGTCCGGCTTCAACTTCCGCCTTCAGAAGATCAGCAACGATTTGTTTGGCGTTGTCCAGCTGCGCCACAACGTCTGGTTCAAAACCCGTGTTCTGCCAATCGTCGCCAACTTCTTCCAGGTATCGCGTGACCTTCGACGCGTTTTCTAACGCTGCGTCGCGGCTGCCGGTATGCTTGGGGTCCAGGATCTTGCTGGTTTTCAAGGCATGAAAAACAGGGGCCGCTTCCTTCTGCAGGGAAGACACGGCGTCCTGGGCACGCTTTGTGGCGTCCATGGCCATCTTTTGGCCTACTTCGGTTGTCGCCCCCTTGGTCTTGTAATCAAACAACGCAGACACATGTCGTACCGGACTCGAATACCGCACCGCATGCCCCGCCGCATCCATCGCCCGAGCGGCCTTGAGCGACTTTCCGGTTTTTCCAACCGTGCCAATCGTCCCCTTGAAAGGTACATGTACGCCCAGCAATCCGCCCAACGTCTCCTGGCCAAAAGCCTCTCTTGCCTTGGCTAGACTCTCGTAACCCATGCCCTGAGCGGCGGCCTCGGCACTCTTGAGAAGATCGCTTGGCTTTGTCGAGTGCTTAACTAGATCGTCAAACACATCGTCAAAGTTGCTTGTCATGCGTGCTGCCCTGGGACCAACACGCTTGCCTGCCTGCTTGGTGGCAAACTTGGCGATGTCGTCCACTTTCCCAATCTTGGAAAGTAACTGGCCACCCTTGCCCATGGCACTCGCCCCGCCCGTTAAATAGGTCGTGGGGTCCAGGGCAACTTCGCCAACAAAACCAACTACGTCACCCAAATCCAAGCCGGGCTTGTTCTTGCCAAGTATTCCGTAATGCTCCAGCACGTCGCGACCATCCATGCGGTTGTCGGGCGAAAGAGGAGTCATCAGTTGGTCAAACGGATTGTGGCCGGAAATGGCATCTCGAACCATCGAACCTGGAATGTCCAGTAGATTTCCCACGGCACCAATCCCGCCAACAGCCGCACGTCCAGCCTTTCTGGCTAGACTTTCGTGTTCGCCGGGACTAAAATTGTCTTCAGTGTGGCGACCCGGCAGCGTTGCCGCTCGCCTTGTACCACTTCGAAGTTGTGCTAATCTCTGGTAAGGATCCATGTCAAAACCTCTTGTCGCCGAAACTGTCGATCGAACACCCGAGGTAATCTACGTCTACAAGGAAAAAATGCCGCCATGGGTTGTTGTCGTGCTGGCGATTGGTATTCCGCTTGTGATTGGCGAAACGTTATTGATTGTCGCCACCTACTTCAATCGCGGCATTATGTTCTCGCCTTAGTTATAGAGACGCTCAATCGCTCCCACGTAGTCATCCGGGGTACGGCCCAATGCTCTTGCCGCACGGTTACGATCGGCTTGGGCTTTTTTGATGGCAGCACGACGCGGATTCGCTTGCCTGCCAGGAAGGCTGCTTGCAGCAGCCGGCCCCCAAAAACCATAAGCACCGAGCGGATTTAACAGGGTTGCTAGTGTGGCGCTCACATACGGGTTGCTGGAAATAGCATCCACGCCCATGTCCCACGCTGCGGGACCGGCTTGATTAAGGTAGGATTCCACGTCGGCTGGCTTTAAGGAACCACCAGATGCTGCGACGATTTGATCCACGGTCAGATCACCTGGGTTCCGGTCCAAAATCTCCTGAATCTGTGCGTTGCGGTCTACCGACCCGTCCGCAGCGGCAAAGTTCTCGTCACTTGTGTATTGGGCTGTAGGATTCTGCGATTCCTCCTCGAACTTCTTATTCGCCAACTCAAGTGCCCGCGTCTGTGCCGCCCTTTCGGCGATCTCAGCATCTGCCCGAAGACCCTCCAATGCCGCCTTCTGCTGGTTCTGGATGATCTCAGCATCTGCCAGAAGACCCTCCAATGCCGCCTTCTCCTGGTTCTGGGCGATCTCAGCGTCAAGGCCACGCTTCTGCAACAGCAGCGCGAACATGCGGGGATCCCGCTGCATCGCTTGCATCATGGGACTGGTTCCCATGCGGCGCTGAGCTAAACGTTCGCGACGAGCTTCCGCCTTTTGCGCAGCCCGATCGGCAACACCACGATTAAACCACTTGGGCCTGGAGTTACTGGCCAGCTTCGCCGCCGCTGCGGGATCTTCGCTGGCGTGCAAAGCGGCAATCATCTTGTCCTGCTCCGCTGTCAACGGCATACCCTGCCGCGCGCGGTTCAACGCAATTGCTTCCGGGGTAGGCTTGGCCATCGGTGTTACGCTTACTGGTGAACCGGCCAGACCGATGATGTTGCCGTTGGTGTCTTTCAAAACGGAAGAAGTAATGGGCGTGCCATCGTCCAGCTTTGGCATTGGACCCGAGCCTGAATTCACATTGCCCCAGCCAGCACGCTGCAAGTTCTCCTGCTGCTGGTCCGGGGTAAGGGTTCCCGCACCGCGTTCTGCGATGAAGCGGGCACCACCACGCGGTACGTCTCCTTCACGCAGGTACACTTTCCCGCCCGCCGCACCGCTGAACTGATTCATTCGCGGCTCAATCACGTCCATCCGGTTCCCACCGCCTGCGTCGATCGACACACGACGATCAAAGAGTTGCGGAGATTCGCCTTGGACATCGGCACCCTGTACGACAGAATCGTAATCGCCGGGACTTCCCGCATTTTCAGCCATGCCACGGTCCGCGGCTTCTTCGGCCTCCACCTGTGAACGAACTAAAGGTTCAATTCGACGGAAGTGTTCCAGTGCAGTTTCACCCACGCGCTTCTTCAGTGGATCGGCAGGCATGGCCTGCTGTTGACTAATCCCAGGCGACTCGCCACGCTGGTATTGCTCGTATGATGGGAATCCGGCCGGATACTTGGTTGCCAAGGGGAAACGACCACGTTCCCATCCACGGCTTCCAGCAGGATGGTGGCTATCAGGCTGCTGCTGGCTGCGCCGGGACGGGAAGCGGGATGGCAAGTCGTCCGAGTGGGGTGCCGCACCATGCTCAATTGGCATGTCTAGGACATCGCCGCCAGGAATACCGAAAGATTGAGGTGCCGTTCCCACAGCACTATCTTGCTGAATGCCGGGAAACTTGGGAGCAACGGGAATCCCGCCAGGCCCGCTTTGAATGCCGGGAAACTTGGGAGCAACGGGAATCCCGCCAGGCCCGCTTTGAATGC